>JGI24702J35022_10001821_pt1 | contig 13128 bp, 14 predicted proteins | sample TergutTh196P4_FD_35022 | JGI IMG/M metagenome (IMG submission 35022)
CGTGCAATATGCCGGCGCAATTGCCGTGAAAATAGTATCTTCTCCGGAACGTGTTTGAGTTTTTGAAAATGAATTACCGTATGAAGGCACGCTTTTACTGCTCCAAAGTATGTCTATTGTGTCGATATATATATCATTTGACAGCCAAACATATCCTCTTATAGGAATGCCCTCATTTACATAGAATGTTATCGGATAAGTATGCACGTCTGGAAAAACAAAAAAATTTACCGTAGGTTTATCACTGACAAAATTTATTGTCTTTGTTGCTCCGTCTGCCTCTGCTTTGATTGTTCCCCTATTTGCCCCGCCGCCCGATACTCCTATAGCCGTAAAAGTAGTGATTGCCATGGTTGTATCCGACAGTTTCCCGCGGTCATTAGTCCATTTGATAGTTGATATAGGTATAACCGTACCTTCTGAATCATGTAAAACCGCTTTGACTATAATATTTTCATCGGTCCATGCGTACAATGTGTTATCCGCAATTGAAAATTGTTTTTGGTCAAATGGGTGCGCAGTTGTTCCGCTGTACTCAAAAGTAAGGTATTTTTGTCCGCCGCTTCCAACATTTACATCAATGCTTCTTTGAATGCCTTCACAATCAATGGTAATTTTACCGTTTGCCGCTACTCCGCTTGCAGTGAATGTAGTCATTTGCACAGTGGTATTAGAAAGAGTGCCGACATTATTTGTGGTTTGCCAGAGTATGGATGACGGAATTGCCGAATTTCCGTCTGCTTTATAATAATAAGCTATCATATAAATTTGCTGATTATATGCCACATTTAATGTGTCGCCAACCTCAGTGCCGTTTGCTACAACCTTTATTCTGTTTGTATTTCCGGAAGGATTAACATTTCCGCCGCCGTTTTTACGGTCAGAACATGACATTGCTAACCCAAAAATCGCAAAAAATACTGCAAATAATACTAATTTTTTCATTTGTTTTTCCTATCGCATTTAAAATTTTACTTCCTCTTACGGTGCTCAGGGGGACGTGTCAACTGACCAAAGATTATTCTTTGAACTTCCTTTGTTTCTGGTCAGTTGATACGTCCCCTTTGGTGATACTATTTTTCTATTCTAATATTTCCTTTATATGTATTTCTTCGCAAAAGATTTCAATTCCTCCATCGCAAAATTCTGCCCTGAATACCAATATATTCTTTCTTTCATATTTAAGATTTCCTAGTCCGATTTCATAAGTTAATAAGTCATTTATTCTACATAATTGTTCAATTCTATATTTAATTATACTCAAAAAGTCTAATTTAAAAATACGGCCTTTTCCTAATAATGTAATAACCATATTTGAATTATTTTTCTCAAAATCATTTATGAATTGTATCTTTTCAATTCTGCTGTCATGTAAGCTCTTATTGCTAAAATCGTGTCTGTTCGGATCGGAAATAAAATTATATAAATCTATTGAAATGTATTCTTTTATCGAATTCAAATAATCAATATATTCTGAAAAATCTTTCCCATTTTCCCCATATGAATGATTATATTTCAATTTCATTTGAATCTCTTTGTTATTTTAATGGGGACGCAGCAACTGACCAAAAAGCTATCCTCTTCCGTCACAGATTTCCGGTCAACTGCTACGTCCCCAAAAGTTCTTTAAATTCTGTTTCGTTTATTATTTTTACTTCCAGCTTTTTTGCTTTTTCAAGTTTTGAGCCGGGATCGGCTCCGGCAAGCACATAATCCGTTTTTTTGCTTACGGAAGACGAGATCTTCCCGCCTAAAGATTTTATTATTTCAGTTGCTTGTTCCCTCGTGTAGCCGGACAGTTCTCCGGTCAATACAAATACCTTGCCTTCAAACCTTGTTCCTGCGTTTTGAGATTCAGGCTGCGTCATGCGTACTCCCGCTTTTTTTAATGTGTCTATAATATGACGAATTTCAGACCGTTCAAAAAAACCCTTTAAAGACTGCGCAAGCACGTCTCCTATTTCATTTATTCTTATAAAATCGTCAACAGACGCCTCAAAAACAGCTTCTATATTTTTAAAGCGTTTTGCTATGGTTTCCGAAGCCTTTTCTCCTGCATGCCGTATTCCCAAAGCAAAAAGAAGTTTGCTGAGAGGACGTTTTTTGCTTTCGTTTATGGCATTTATAACATTATTGGCTTTTTTTTCTTTAAAAAACTCAAGCTCAAGAAAATCTTCAAAAGTAAGACTGTATATATCGGCAAGAATTTTAAGTTTGTTTCTTTCAAGAAGCCGGTCTATAACCGCTTCGCCCAGGCCTTCAATATCCATCGCATTTCTGCTGACAAAATGAATCAAGTGTCTTCGAAACTGGGCGGGGCATTCCGGATTTACGCATCTGTAAGCCACTTCTTCTTTTTCTTTAACTATTTCGCTTCGGCATGAAGGACAGCTGCGCGGAATTTCAAAAAAACCTTCGCTTTCTTTTTTAACTACTTTGACGATTTTTGGTATAACGTCGCCTGCTCTTTCTATCAAAACCGTATCGCCTTCGTTAACGTTAAGCCTTTCGATTTCTTCAAAATTGTGAAGAGTCGCGTGCGATATCGTCACGCCGGCCAGAGAAACGGGCTCAAGTATTGCCGAAGGCGTTATTATGCCGGTTCTGCCTACCTGAACGCGTATTTTGTTCAGCTTTGTTGTCGCCTGCTTAGCCGGAAATTTATAAGCTATCGCCCATCTGGGGCTTTTGTTTGTATATCCGAGTTCTCTTTGAAACGCAAGGCTGTTGACTTTAATCACAAGTCCGTCTATTTCATAAGGCACGGTCTCGCGTTTTTCCGTCATATGATTTGTAAAATCGGTCATTTCTTGAATGGTTTTGCATATTTTAAAGTTTTGCTGCAGCTGAAAACCGCATTTTCCGCAGTATTCGATAAAATCAGAGTATTTTTTAAACTCTTTCCCTTCAACTTTGCCGTATGAGTGGGCAAAATATTTGAGTTTTCGGTAAGCCGTTATTTTTGGATCTTTCTGACGCAGAGAACCGGAAGCCGCGTTTCTGGGGTTTGCGAATTTCTGTCCTTCATTTTCAAGAATTTCTTCGTTTATTTTTTCAAAATCAGATTTTTCTATGTAGACTTCCCCTCTGAGTTCTAAGAAAAAAGGAGGTTTTGCATCTTTAAGTTTTTGCGGAATGTCTTTAATCGTTTTTATGTTTTCGGTTATATCTTCGCCCGTTTCCCCGTCGCCGCGCGTCGCGCCTATCGAAAGTTCTCCGTTTATATAAGTTAAACTTATCCCAACTCCGTCGATCTTCGGCTCAACAGTAAATTCCGTTTCATTATTATTTGTTGATTGTAAATTGCCGATTGCCTTAGCAATCCTTTCATGCCATTTTCCGATCTCCTCTTCGGAATAAGTATTATCCAAAGAAAGCATCGGGACCGCGTGTTTGACCTGCGCAAATGAAGAAGACGCCGATCCGGAAACTTTCTGCACAGGAGAATCCGCCGAAGCAAATAAAGGATAATCGTATTCGAGCCGTTCAAGCTCTTTTACTAAATCGTCATATTCTTTATCCGATATTTCCGGAGCGGATTTATCATAATAAAGTTTATTATGGAGGCTGATTTCCTTCCTTAGATAATCAATACGGCTTTTAATATCTTTCATAAAATGAAAAACATATGCCTTTTGTTATTGCCGCGCGGCTTTCAGCTTGTCAAGAATGCCGTTAACAAATTTGCTGGAATCTTTTGTAGAATATTTTTTAGAAATTTCAACGGCTTCGTCTATTATAACGTTTATCGGAGTTTCCGGCATATCGATAATTTCATAAGCGGCAAGACGGATAATATTGCGGTCGACCGCGGCCATTCTTTCAAGTTCCCAGTTTTTTGCGTATTTGGCGATAAGCGAATCTATTTCAGCCTTCTTGCCGCACACGCCTTTAAATATTTTCACCGCAAAAATCCTGTAAGGCTCGCCATGAGGATAGTATTCGTCAAAACACCGGTAAACCGCCTCAATCGGCATATTGCAGTTATCAACCGTATAAAGCATCTGCAAAGAACATTCTCTTGCCTGCCGTCTGGTGCTCATAAAGTTATAGACCCCGCTGTTAGATTAAAAAACCGAGTAAAAATTGCGGCAGAGTATCCCGCAATTGAATATAAATATTATACATTAATTTTTATAAAAGCGATTATTAAAAACTCAATAAGAGTTCTGTATATACCCTGTAAATATATTTTTTACGCCGCCGCATGTTACTGTAACTTTCACGGTTCCTTCATTAAGCGTAGTATTCATATACCCGGGATTTCCCGTAGGACTATTAAAATAAAGAATGTTCGTATTATTGCTTGACCATGTAACCGTTGTGCCCGCGGTAATATCATTGCCGTCGATATCTTTTAAAACAACCGTCATAGGGTAATTACTCATATCTGTAAGCCAAACAAAATTTGTCTGTAACGGCCCATCCCAGCCATAGGGATACACATAAAGAGTATTTGTTGATTTTCTTACGGAATCTTTTGCTTCGCAAGAGCAAATAGTAAAAGCCGCGGCAAAAACCATCATTGAACAAAGCGCGTAAAATAAAATTTTCTTCATCATCTCCTCCTGAGATTTATTATTATGATAATAAATATTATATATTATTTCCGGTCAAAAACAATTATTTATACGTCACATCTGCTCAATCTCTGTCATTTTAATATTAAAATACTTCGTCTGCTTTTCAAACTCTTCGGTTACGGAAGCGAATTCTTCATACAAAGCATCAAGTTCAGCTCTTAATTTTTTATCAATCTTAGGTCCTTCGGCCATAAAATCAATATCCCGTTCCATCGACGCCTGAATAAGTTTTTCCGTGTTTTCGGAAAGCTCTTTTTCCCTGTAAGCGATATCTTTTTCAAACTTATCCATTTTTTCTTCCAGAGGTTTTAAAATTCTGGATTTTTCCTGTATCAGCTGAGCTCTTTGTTTTTTTATCTCTTCCTTTGTGAAAACTTTATCTTTTTTGCCGTTACCCAGCGGCAATCCGCGTCTGGTTTTTAAATTATCCCCTTCGTCTTCCCATCCGCTGCCGTCCAGAAAATCCTGATAAGTACCTTCAAAAACAGTTGCTTTTCCTCTGTCAAAAACTATAAGTTTTTGCGCAATATTGTGCAGCAGCTCTTCATTATGCGTAACCATTATAACCGAACCTTCAAACTCTTCAACCGCGTCTATAAGACTTTCGCACGATTCCATATCCAAATGATTTGTCGGCTCGTCCAAAAGCAATAAATGGCACGGCTTGACCAATATTTTTCCGAGTAAAACGCGGCTTTTTTCGCCGCCGCTTAAAACGCTTATTTTTTTTGCCGCGTCATCGCCGCTAAACATCATGGCTCCGGCGATATTTCTCGCTTTTTGCGGGAGACACTCATTATCCGAACTCATAATTTCTTCAAAAACGGTTCTTTGAGCAATCAGGTCAGCCGAATCCGACTGCACAAAATACGAAGTTTTTAGATCCGGATGTTTTTTTATTCCGCCTTCGGAAGGGATAAGTCTTTCCGCAAGCAGTTTTAAAAGAGTTGATTTGCCTTTTCCGTTTTTCCCTATCACGCATATCCTGTCTCTTTTTAGCACGTCAAAATTAAGTTTTTGCATTAAAAAATTGTCCTGCGCATATCCAAATCCCAAATTATGCACGCCAAGCATTTTTGCCGCGTGAAAAGAAATTCCGGAAAAAGAAAAATCAAGGTTTTCCATTTCCGTAAGTTCTTCCATCGTATCCTGTTTTTCAAGGCATTTAATGCGCGACTGAACCATTCCTGCAAGCCTTGCTTTCGCGCGGAATCTTCTTATAAAAATTTCCGTCTGTTTTCTTTTCTTTTCGCGGTTCAGTCTGGTTTTTTCGTATATCTCTTCTTCTTTTTCTATCTGCCCGTAAAGTTTTTGCGTATTTCCTTCAACTTTTCTAACCTTTGCGCGGTGGATCGCCGCGCAATGCGTTATGACGCTGTCCATAAAATTTCTGTCATGCGTAATAAGAAGAAGTTCCCCTTTCCATGCGCGCAAAAAACCCGAAAGCCACCTTATCGCCACGATATCGAGATAGTTGTTAGGTTCGTCCAGCATCAGCATATCCGCGTCGGAAAGAAGTATTTTTGCAAGATTTATGCGTATTTTATATCCTCCGGAAAACTTCAAAGGATCTTTAAGCATATCCGCCTGCGAAAATCCAAGGCCGGAAAGAATCTTTTCGGCTTTCCATTTCGCGTCTTTCTCATTTTCGGGAAGCGCAAGGCAGGCTTCTTCAACAGCCGTGCTTTTTGTAAAATTTATATGCTGCTCAAGATATCCTATTTTATAATTTTTAGGAATGCTTATTGAACCGGAATCATATTCCATTTCGCCCAGAAGTATCTTAAAAAGCGTAGTTTTTCCGTGTCCGTTTCTGCCGACAATGCCCACCCGTTCTTTTTCATTAACGCTTAAATTAAGGCCATCAAAAAGAATTCTGCTGCCGAATGATTTGTTTAAATCCGTGATTTTTATCATAATAGACCGTTTTTATAGCTTTAATTTTCCGTATATTATATAATATTTATCCGCTAATTATAATTGGGTGTCTCTAAAAACACTGCCTACGTCGGTCATTCCCGTGAAAACGGGAATCCATGTTTGCTGTTATCGTCGATAAAAAAGCAACGTGGATTTCCGATAACAAATTTCGGGAATGACAAAAGCGGGGTTTTTAGAGACACCCAATTGATAAATATGCAGTGATCCAAAACTTTTTCGCTCTGCGAAATTTGTTATTTATTAATCGTTTTTTTAAAGGGGTAAAATTATGAGTTTGAGAACGCTGATTTGGATAATAATCGCAATAATAGGAGTGTCCGTCATTTCCTGTAATGCAAGAATGCAGTTTAATTCCGCAAAGAAAAAACCTGAAAGACAGTATATAGAAGAAGCGAACATCACGATAACCGCGCCCGCACTTGAAAAAAAGACCGTAAATGAGACCCAAATCAAAGAAACCCAGAAAGATACCGTTGAATACGCCGCGGTTTACGGAACTTTTTACAAAAAAACAGAATATTCCGTAATATATACGCTTTATAAAAATGAAATAGATATCGACGATGCGGCTCAGAACGTAATCAATCTTTTTGCCGATAAATCTTTCAAACATAATATTTACGAAGATAAAGAAGGTATCGATGAAAAGGTAAACATTGACGGAGTTTTTGAAATAAACGGAAAATCGTTCGGAGCTAAAATTGCTCTTATAAAAAGAAATTTAAATTTCTGGCAGATTGTCGCCGTTTATCCGCATTCCGATGACAATATACAAACGGCGGAAAATTACATAAACTCCGTAATAATTGACGACGTTATAGAGCATAAAGCGGAGAAGAAGCAATGAGAAAATCATTCTTCGCGGTATTTGCGGTTATAATTTCCGTATTTATAGCGGTAAGTATATCTGCAAGAAACAGGGAAAATAAAGACGCTCCCGCAGAGCAGCATATTGAACTTGCGAAAATTACCGTAACCGCCCCCCCTTTAAACAGACAGGAAAGCCTTGAACGGAAAACCGTTGGCGCGTCAAAAGATAAAATAAAAACCGCTTATTTTTTCTCGTCTTCATATAAAAATATTGATTATTTGGTGCATTACTGCGAGTATAAAAGCGAAGTCAATCTGCAGTCCGGCGTTGATTCGCTAATTTCTAAATTCAAAAATAATAATTTAAAATATGAAGTAAAAGAGGCCGGCATGGATCCTTATACCGGGATGCTTTTGGAAGGTTCTTTTGAAAAAGACGGCAAAAAATTTGCAATAAAAGATTTGCTTATAAAAAATAAAACAGGTTTCTGGCAGATAATGTCAATATATCCTTATTCTAAAAGAAATAATAAAGCTGCCGAAAGCTTTATAAAATCCGTTTCATTCGGCAGCTATGCTGATGAAAAATAGATTTATTCGCTGAAAGTGCAGTCTTTAACTTCAAGAAGCGGATAAAGCCTGTTAAAGTCTTCTTCCTTAACCATAATTCCTTTCGGATCGTCAAATAAATACATTATTATATTATCTCCGAGAAGAATCTCAATATCTTTTATGCTTTCGATATTCACAATAAAAACGCCTTCTCCATTCACGCCTGCTTTTGTTCCCCTTACTTTAATAAACATGATCAGCTCCTTTTTTAACGACTCTCCGTTCTCCGTCTTTTCTTTATTATATCTAATTTTTACAAAAACCGCTTTCACTTTTTAAAATAAATTAATACAATGTTAAAAAGCAATTGCAATTTACAGTTAACAAATAACGAGCGCTGTAATTGTTGATTGAAAATTGTTATTTGTTAATTGATCAATTGGGGAGCGAAAATGCGTAAACTTTTAATTTTGTCTTTATGTCTTATTTTTGCGGCATCGGCTTATGCGCAGCCTACCGCGGATGCCGTTTTAAAAATCGGGGTGGCGCCTTCTTCACAAATCAACAATAACCCTACGGGAAATAACGCGCAAAGATATGACGCGGATCCCGGATATTCAATTTCTCCGGAGGTTTATTTATACTTTACGGATAATCTGGGCATAGGTTTGGGATTCAGCCAAATGTTTGACAGATATATAAGAGACAGAGGAGACCTGAACAGTTCCAATTTTTATTTTGCGTTCAGACCCAAGTTTAAAGTGCTGGAAAAAGAATACGTATACATTATAGGCCAGGTAGGATATGGTATGATGAAGCATAATTTTGAAGCAAACGGAGGAGAAGTTCTTGACGACGGAGACGGATTATACTACGGCGTAGGCGGCGGAATAGACTTACATAATTTTATCGTAGAGCTTCTTTATACGTCAAACAAAGCCGTATTTAAGAGCATAGATTCGGACTATGAAGAAGAAGACGAATACACAATGATGACAATCAATATCGGCTACAGATTTTCAATGCCCATAGCGAAAAAAGAAAAGAAAGAAGTTAAGTCCGGCGCATCGGAAGAACTTAAACTTCAGGAGTATTCCGAAGAAGAATAAAAATATTTATAAAAAAACGAAAAACGAAGAAGCCCTTGATAATGGCAGCAAATTATAAAAATCCGCCAGGATCGCTGTAACCGATTTGCAACCAAAGAAGTGTCAAACCCTAATAACCTCTACATTAAAACACATACTTTTCCCTACGGTCAAACCGCATTTCATTCATTTTTCAATAAATTTCAAAAACGGTCTGACTCGTCCCGAAGAGGAGTTGAACCTCCAACCTTATCCTTAGGACGGATCTGCTCTATCCAGTTGAGCTATCGGGACATTTAAATACGGCTAGGCTGACGCGTCTTGCCGCGTCAGATGACTTTAAGGATCGAAAAAATTTCTGCGGATTTATTTTCAATCTTTTCCCTGCCGTTAAGGAAGGCAAGTTCCAGAACAAAAGCGGAAGCGACCACATTACCGCCCAGCTGCTCGACGATCTTTATTGCCGCGTTAGTAGTGCCTCCGGTAGCAAGCAAGTCGTCTATTATTAAAATATTTTCACCATTTTTTACGGCATCTTCGTGGATCTCAATAACGGCGCTTCCGTATTCAAGTTCATAGCTTATGGAAACGGTCTTTGCGGGAAGCTTACCCTTTTTTCTTATAGGTACAAAAGGAACATTCATTTTTACGGCCAGCGGCATTCCAAAAATAAAACCTCTGGACTCAATGCCGGCGATTTTATCAATTTTGAAATTTTTAAACTTATCGGATATATGCTCAATTACCTCATTAAAAAGAGCCGTATCCTGCAAAAGCGGAGTTATATCCTTAAAAATAATTCCTTTTGCCGGAAAGTCCGGAATATCTCTTATTGTCGAAGATAGCTTTTTTATATCCATTTATTGCACCTCTATTGCTCCGTTGTCGTTTTCATGCATCACGACCTTCTGTCCTTTTTTAAACGCTTATTGCCTTTTTTATTGACGCGGCTGTCAAGCATGATCCTTTTTGCTTCATCTTTATCTATAAGATTATATCTTACAAAAATACCTTTAAGCCTTTTCAATGCTTTAACTTCAAGCTGCCTGACGCGCTCTCTGGATATTCTCAAAACTTTGCCGGATTCTTCCAAAGACATCGGCTTTATTCCCCCGATGCCGAAACGCATTCTTATGATCTCGCGTTCTCTGGGAGGAAGATAGTCCAAAGCCTGTCCTATATCGGAGTTTGTTCTTATTATTTCGGTAACCGACTCTGGCGATTTAACGTCTTCGTCAACTATTATATCTTTAACAAAAATGTCGGAATCGTCGCCGATCGGGGCTTCGAGAGAACTCGTACCGTTAAAAACTGACGCCGCTTTCATAAGATTATTCGTCTGTTTTCTGCTTAATTTTAATTTTTCTGCAACTTCGTCAATCGAAGGATCGCGGTTTAATTTCTCTCTCAATTTACTCCATGTTTTCATCCAGAGGTTAAGAGAATCCCAAATATGAGACGGTATTCTAATTGTTTTTGTCTGATTTTCTATCGCTTTGCGCATATACTGTTCAATCCAGTAAACGGCATAAGTCGAAAAAGCGACTTTTTTTAAAGGATCAAATTTTTCAACCGCTTTTATAAGACCCATATTGCCTTCTTCGACAAGGTCCATGAAATCTATCCCTTTCTTCATGAATCTTTTGGCAATGGGAATCACAAGCCTGTAATTTTGTTCCACAAGTTTATCGAAGGATGATTTGTCTTTTTTCTTCGATTTTTTCCACAATTCATCCATTTCCTGCTTTGACAACGGCCTAATCTGTCTTATTGCATTAAAATAAAGCTGTAACGGATCATACCTTGTAATCATGTGATATCCTTATGGATTTATTATAAAAGTCTCGGGGCGACTGGATTTGAACCAGCGACCTCACGGTCCCGAACCGAGCGCTCTAGCCATCTGAGCCACGCCCCGATTTTTAATTATTCTATGATTTTAATGAACCTGTTATTTTCATCTACATAAACAATTTTAGGAGTTATAGGGCTGCCGGAAAGAGTAAACCCCATTATTATTATCTCTTCGCCTTTTTTTATCAAATGAGCCGCGGCGCCGTTCATGCATATTACGCCTGAGCCGGGCCTTCCGGGAATGATATAAGTTTCAAGCCTTGCGCCGCTGGTATTGGATACAACCAAAACTTTTTCGCCTATCCAAAGACCGGCTTTTTCGCAAAGCTCCGTATCAATCGTTATGCTTCCTTCATAATTTAAATTAGCTTCCGTTACCACGGCCTTAAAAATTTTAGAACTTAAAACAAACTTCATTTATTTTCTTTCTCCATGCATACAGCAATGTTAATTTATATTTAAATATTGTATCAAATTATTTTGATTTTTCGGCATTTTCATTTAAAATGCTGACGACTCTCCTGGGAAAAGGAATAACGATATTTTCTTCCTCGAATCTCTTATGCAGTTTTTTAACGACTTCATGCAGAATTTCCCCTTTTGAATACATGTCTCTCACTTTAAATATGACGGCAAAGTTTATTGACGACTCCGCAAACTGATTAAATCTGACTGCGGGAGTGTAAGTTTTCACGCCGCCCGGCATAATATCTATAACTTCTTTAGCGGCCGCGATCGCGGTTTTTTCAACTTTATCAAGATCGCTGTCATATGAAACGCCGCAGTTCACCGAAACCGTAAGTTCCGGCTGCTGGGTGTGGTAATTTGTTATTACCGCCGAGGAAAGTTTAAGATTAGGTATTGTTATTATGTTATTGGAAAGTTCCATGATCCGCGTCGTTCTCCAATTAATGTCAATAACCGTTCCTTCCTGTCCGCTGTCGAGTTTTATGTAATCTCCTCTCATGATCTGCTTGTTCGCTACGAGATTCATTCCGGCAAAAAGATTTCCGAGAGTGTCCTGCAAAGCCAGCGCCACGGCAAGAGAGCCTATTCCCAAAGCCGTCAATATCGGCGTAAATTTTATGCCAAGCTGGTTTAATATAAGGATTGTTCCGACAAATATGACGATAAATTTTATCATATTTTCGCCGATCGTTTCGGAAACAGCTCTTTTAAATATTTTCGACGCTATTGACGCAAGTAAAAGAACAGCCGAAAAAGCAAAAATCCCGTAATAAATCTTCGCAGCCGGCGCATTGTATTCTATCGGGGATGTTTTATATCCGAAATATAAAGCAGCCAAAAACATCCAAAAAGCGACATAATTTTTTGCCATGCCTACGGCTTCATTGCTGACATTTAATCCTATTTTCCAAAGCGCTTTTTGTAAAAGTTTTAAGATAACGTTTCTAAACAAAAATCCCACAATGATTATGAGAGAAAATACGGCAATGCTCTCAGTCCACAATGTGAGATTTGGCGAAACTGCGGATAAAAAATGCAAGTTCATTGTTTTTTATTTTTTAGGTCTTTCGGCTTCTTCCTGGCACTGAATGCAATATCTCACCCACGGAATCGCTTTTATTCTTTCCAAAGGTATCGCGCATCCGCAGCATTCGCATTTGCCGTAAATGCCTTTTTCTATTTTAGTGAGCGCGTCATTTATGTCATTCAATGTTATTTTATCGGCGGCAGCGAGTTCAAAATACATTTCTTTTTCACTGTTCTGGCTTGCCGTATCTATTTCATCGCCGACAATAATATCGGAATCCGCGTCCCTTTCTTTTTGCGCGTTAACTTTATTTAAAATTTCCGTTCTTTTCTGCATCAAAACTTTTTTAAACTGCACGGCGTCTTTCTTATTCATTGTATCTCCTTTTTAACGACAGAGATGAGATTGAAGAGCGCAGAACGTAGATATTGCATTTTCGCATTTTGCGAAAACCCATTTATCTGTTTTGCCTCAGGCAAAACTCCTTATCTTCACTCTTCACTCCCAACTCTTCACTCTTTTTTATTAATTAGTAAATACTTTTACGGTTCTTAGCATCTCTGTTTCCTGACCGCTTACTCTTATATCCTTAGAAGACATATCCATTAAATAATCGCATATCTCCTGGGTTATGCGCTCGCCGGGAATCAAAACCGGAATACCGGGCGGATAAGGCGTAAGAGTCTGCGCGGCAACGTGCCCGACGGCTTTATTTAAGGCTACTCTTTTCGTTTTATTGGAAAGAAAAACCTCTCTCGGCCTTAAAACCATTTCGGTTGCAAGAGAAGGTATCTGCAATATCCAG
>JGI24702J35022_10001822_pt1 | contig 13127 bp, 10 predicted proteins | sample TergutTh196P4_FD_35022 | JGI IMG/M metagenome (IMG submission 35022)
CGAAGTGGCGGGGCAGGCGCATCTTCTCGGGCCGGGCAAACCCCTGCGGCTCGCGTTCGAGTCGGGCAAGCCGCATTCGATGATCCTCTGGGGACCGCCGGGAGTCGGCAAAACCACGCTGGCCCGGCTGATGGCCAAGGGGTTCGACGCGGATTTCATCGCCTTGTCGGCGGTGTTCTCCGGCGTCAGGGAAATCCGCGAGGCGGTGGCGCATGCCGAAGCCGCTCGCACACTGGGGCGGCACACCCTTCTTTTCGTCGATGAAGTGCACCGCTTCAACAAGGCGCAGCAGGATGCCTTCCTGCCCTTCGTGGAACAGGGACTCGTCACCTTCATCGGCGCGACGACGGAAAACCCCTCGTTCGAGGTCAACGCGGCGCTGCTTTCAAGGGCGGCAGTCTACGTGCTGGAGGCGCTCGACGCCGAGGCGATGACGGAGCTTTTCGAGCGTACTTGCCGCTGTGCCTGCCCGGAACTCGCCTTCATTGATGAGGCGCGCGAACGCATGATCGGCTTTGCCGATGGGGACGCCCGTCGGTTGATGAACCTCATCGAACAGGTACAGATTGCCGCCGCGACCACCGGAGAAAATCCGGTCACGGCGCATTTTGTCGAGCAAACGCTCTCGCGCGACCTACGCCGCTTCGACAAGGGAGGCGAGGCGTTTTACGACCAGATTTCCGCCCTGCACAAATCGGTGCGCGGTTCCGACCCGGACGCGGCGCTGTACTGGATGTGTCGCATGCTCGACGGCGGCGCCGATCCGCTCTACCTGGGACGGCGGATCGTGCGGATGGCCACGGAAGACATCGGGCTGGCCGACCCGCGCGCGCTTGCCATTGCGCTCGATGCCTGCGCGGCCTTCGAGCGCCTTGGCTCTCCCGAAGGCGAACTGGCGCTGGCCGAAGCCGTCGTGTTCATGGCCTGCGCCGCCAAATCGAACGCCGTCTACATGGCCTACGGCGCGGCGCGGCGCTTCATCAAGCAGAGCGGTTCATTGCCCGTGCCGTTGCATTTGCGCAACGCGCCAACCAAACTGATGAAGGAACTCGGCTACAGCCACGGCTACCGCTACGCGCACGACGAGCCGCAAGCCTACGCTGCCGGAGAGCAATACCTGCCCGATGGCGTGGAGTCACCCAACTGGTATCGGCCTACGCCATACGGCATGGAAGCAAAGATCAAAGAGAAGCTTGCCCATCTGCGCCGACTCGACGCTCAGGCGAAGAGAGCGGGGGCGGGGTGCGAAGGCAATCCGGGCGCGGCGGCGACCGACGATGGCGTGATCCGACACGAAACGCTCCATCGGGATCAATGACGCAGGCGGAACGAACGGGCGTCGACGGAACGGCGAACAGGCGTTGACGGAACGGGCCGAAAAACAACGGCTCCCCATAAGGGAGCCGTCTCGGTGCGATGCCGTCTCAGTGCGGCAGATTGTACGAGATGGAAAAGCGGGTGTACTCCGCTCGCGCCCGTGCAGCCTTGTCGGGCATTCCGGCGGCATCTGCATAGTCGATCAATTCCTGGAGCCAGCGCGCCATCAACTGCACGCCTTCATCGCTTTGAACCAGGCCGCAAAGCACCTGGCCCGCCATGACATCAGGAATTCCTTCAAACTCGGCGATCAAGGAAACCTCATCATCTGTGAGGTCGCAATAATCGAGGCAATCACGCATGGATAGCATTGTAAAACCCCCCCTTCCTGCAAAAGACAGCCTCTTCTGATGAGGCCTTGCTATAAGACTATGTCAAACTGACGCGAAAACAAGGAAATATTCCACGAACTTCCTCGATTTCGCCAAGCGACCAACATAATTAAAGTCAATACAACTCCATGCAATCGCGCGCCGACAATATCGACACGGCTCCAATTATAGTACATTGCTGGCTGTCTTGGTCGACTTCGTGAATTTTTTTGACCTACGATCCATACGTCACTTATACAGGACGCATTTCCATGCTTGACATCCAGATGCTACGCGGCCAACTCGATGCCGTAGTGGCCCGTCTCTCCACCCGTGGCCTACAGTTGGACACGACCGCTTTTCTTGCCCTCGAGGAAGAACGCAAGGTTCTCCAGACCCGTACCCAGGAATTCCAGGCACGGCGCAACAGTCTTTCCAAACAGATCGGCATCCTGAAGGGCAGGGGAGAAGACGCCTCGGCGGCGCTGGCCGAAGTCGGGCGTCTTGGCGACGAACTCGACCGCTGTGAACAAGCCCTGCCGGCGTTGCTCGAACGGATGAACGCCTTTCTTGCCGAACTGCCGAATTTGCCGCAGGACAGCGTGCCGGTGGGTGCGGATGAGACCGCGAACGTCGAGATTCGCCGTTGGGGCGCGCCGCCCGTGTTCGACTTCGAGGTACGCGATCACGTCGACGTTGGCGCGGCGCTAGGGCTGGATTTCGAGACGGCCGCAAAACTTTCCGGTGCGCGCTTCAGTTTCATGCGTGGTCAGGTTGCGCGGCTGCACCGGGCGCTTGCCCAGTTCATGCTCGACACCCATACCCGCGAGCACGGCTATACCGAGTGCTATACCCCATACATCGTCAATCGGGAGGCGCTCGAAGGCACGGGCCAATTGCCCAAGTTCCGGGACGACATGTTCTGGGTTTCCCGTGGCGGCGACGAGCAGGCGCGCGAGCAATACCTGATCTCCACCTCGGAAATATCGTTGACCAACAGCGTGCGCGAACAGATTCTGCCCATCGACGCCTTGCCGCTCAAACTCACCGCTCACAGCCCGTGCTTCCGTTCCGAGGCCGGCGGTGGTGGGCGCGACGTGCGCGGCATGATTCGCCAGCACCAGTTCGACAAGGTCGAGATGGTGCAGATCGTTCACCCGGAGAGAAGCGACGCCGCCCTCGAAGAAATGGTCGGTCACGCCGAAGCCATTCTGCAAAAACTCGGCCTGCCGTACCGCGTCATCGTGCTGTGTACGGGCGACATGGGTTTTTCTGCCGCAAAAACCTATGACCTCGAAGTCTGGCTGCCCGCGCAGAACGCCTACCGAGAGATATCCAGTTGTTCCAACTGCGAGTCCTTCCAGGCCCGCCGCATGCAGGCGCGTTTTCGTAACGCCCAGGGCAGGAACGCGCTCGTGCACACCCTCAATGGATCGGGCCTAGCGGTCGGGCGCACGCTGGTGGCGGTGTTGGAAAACTTCCAGCGCGCCGATGGTTCTGTCGTGGTACCCGAAGTCCTGCGGCCCTACATGGGCGGGATGGAGGTGATGACTCCGGAGGTCTGAATGCATCCACCGCTGGTCATCCTGCGCGAAGCCGCAGGATCCATGCGATGTGTGGAGTGCAGCGACTTCGCTTCGCTACGCGCTGCAATGACAGGAGGGGTTGAGCAGAGGTGCCTTACGGCACGGGTTGCGACACGCGCACGCCCGAAGTGGCCTGGGCATTGAACTGGAAGCCGGGAGGTTGCGGCGCGTCTGCATCGGCTTCGGCCAGCAGGGGACGCTCGACCGGATAGGAATAGCGGAGGATGTCGTAAAAATTGCGAACGTTTTCCGCCATGATGAGCGCCTCGCCGCCGCGCACCGGCCCCGTCTTGAACTGGGAGGCGTACTGGGGTTGTGCCAGCAGGGGCAGCACGGATTTCAAGTCTACCCACACGGCATCGTTCTTGCCGAGCGTGCGGGCCAGTTTGCGGGCGTTGTTGAGGCCGCCGGGGCCGATGTTATACGCGGCGGTGGTCATCCACAGGCGGTCGGGGTATTGAACCTCTTCCGGGAGTCTTCGCTGCAACATGGAAAGATAACGCGCCCCGCCGAGGATGGACTGTTTTGGGTCGAGACGATTTTCGACACCGAGTCGGTTGGCGGTATCGACCGTCAACATCATCATGCCCCGCACGCCGGTATAGGACGTTGCTTCCGGGTCCCAGTGCGATTCCTGGTAGGAAACCGCAGCCAGATAGCGCCAGTCGATGCCGGTTTGTTTTTCGGCCTCCTGGAAATGGGAGAGGTAGCGTGGCAGGCGGTTCTGGATACGCTTGTGAAAAACCGCAAAGTCGTAGCGATCGAGACGGCGGATGTGGCCGAAATAGCGATCTGCGGTGCCGGCGAGCAAGCCGTTGCCGGCTGACTCGTTGAGAAAGGCATTGATTTCGCTGGACAACCCGCCGTCGGCTTGCAGCGACATTGCCCAGGATACCGTGCTCTTGAACGGCAGATCGTAGACGACGGCCAGTTTTGGCGACAAGCGTTTGGCGAGCGCGTAATTCACCTGATCGGTTGCCAGGAGGTCGATCCGGCCATTCGCCACCTGCATGAGCAGATCCTGGTCGTCGGAATGTGGAGCGGGATGGACGATTTCCAGATCGGGGATGCGTTGCCTGAGCGTTTCCATCAACCAGGCGAGTTTTGTGCCCTGGCGCACCGTGACGACCCGTCCGGCCAGATCGCTGTCACGCAGGGTTGTCCGGCGACCGGCGCGACCGACCAGTACGAAATCGATCTCGCGCAACCCGGTCGTCCAGGCCAGGGGCAGGTGGCGATCGGGAGTCAGACCGGCTGCCGCCAGATGCGCCTGACCATTGATGACGGCTTCGAGCGCGTGTTCCGTATCCGGATAGGGCAGGAAACGCACCGGCACGCCCAGGCGTTTCCCGAGCGTGACCAGCAGATCGTGCTCGAAACCTGCATAGGTTCCCCGCTCATCCGAGTGGTAGGAGAGCGCATCGACGCGCGTTGCCACCCGCAGTTCACCCAGGCTGCGGAAATCCGCGATGCGTGAACGGGAAGGGCTGACGACGGCCATGATGATGGCTGCAATCAGGAGCGCGGCGAAGCTGGCGAAGATTGTGTGAGAAAGGCGCAAGCGAGTACCCGTATGAGTGGACTTGGTCGATTATGCCTGCCTTGGAGGTTCTGCGCGAACTGGGCGACAACAAACACACGCTCACGCATGTGAGGCAGACGCTGGCGGGAGAGACATGGTCGACCGCCGCAACGGATATTCCCCCTGTCGCAGTCCTGGGCGCTACCGGAAAACCGCACACCGACTTTCTTTTTCTGTCGGGTTGCCTATAATTTCGCGGTTCGAGTGGAGAGATGGCCGAGCGGTTGAAGGTACCTGACTCGAAATCAGGCGTAGGTGTGAGCCTACCGTGGGTTCGAATCCCACTCTCTCCGCCAGTAACCCAATAAAATCAATGTGTTGGACGGTTATTCAAGGTTGCCCAACATAAAATTTACTGGGAAATTTTCCGCTCTGTTGCTTCGACGCTACGAATCGAGACGAATGCCGGGAGCCAGTTTGACGAACTGGCCGCTTGTGCGGGCGGGCTGCCTGTTGTGGTTGTGGATAGCTACTGGCCGAGAGGGCAGCGTTGTGGCGTCTCTGAGCAGAGGACGTGGTGCTACAGGGCGGATTACAAGTAGTCGGCCCTGAACCAAATGTAGCCCAGGCGTATTCGCCCTGCGTCGGTGATGGTCAAGCCGTAGGGGCGCGATTTATCGCGCCCAATGAGCACGAGCGCCGCAATTTGGGCGCGATAAATCGCGCCCCTACGATGTCCATCAAGCCCCTCGTGACCATTTCCGCCACAGAGTGGGCGCCTGCCGCTTGCGACTCATCCAGCCGACAAAACCCAAACCGGCCAGCAACATTGCCCAAGTATCGGGTTCTGGTACAGCGGAGAGGTTATAGACAAAGGATATGCCGGTTATTTCGTTGCGTGAGCGCCATTCAAACGTAAGAATATTTCCACTATAAAAATCAAAAGTCAGGTAATTGTTTGCTGCTCCAATAACTTGAGACAGGGACTCGCTTGAACCATCCGCATAAGTCACGAACGAATTTTCAAAATCAAAAATACCATATTCAGTAGCCGGAAAATTCGCCATTATCATTGATTGCAGCTCTTCCGCATCAAATGAAGCGGTTTCAGAATGGCTATTCCAGCCATAGTCTGTTGAACGTGAATACCTAACTTCACCGGCAGGCCACCGATTTGAATATTCAGTATAGTAACCCTCGATTTCTATCACAGCAGAGTTCGCATCACCTAGAGACCATGTTATTTGAGCCCACGATCTTGAAGTATATCCTATATTTAATTTGTAATGCCCATTATCCAGGTAATCATAGCGATAGTAGTCGTATTGAGAATACGCTTTATTATAGGAATACTTTTCTAAAAACGTTGGATCATAAATATTTGGATTGTCGTAGTTTATAGTTGTGGAAAGCGTGTAGAAAAAAGTTTGTGGCAAAGGGCTAATTACTGTCATGGGAGAAGGAATGTTAGTATATAGCATTCCAAAATACGAATCCGACTTGAGATTGTCGTCGTAGAAGAAAAAAGTTCTATTTCCGAATAACTCACTTTCAACGACCTCAGCGGAAGCTAGTCCGCTACCCGAAATTTCTCCAGATAATGCAGTCGTACTATAAGAAACGAATAACACGGCTATTGCGACTGCCTTCATATGATGCTTCATTACCGCTCTCCACGCATTATTGAGGAAAACCTATCAAATTTCAGCCCGTTCGCAATGTACAGATAACCAAAATTCTCGTCAACTATTTAATCTCTCAATCATCAAAATTCAATTAAAGTAGAGACGGCCCGAAGGCAGTCTGCAAATCACGCTGCCACAAGCTGTTTGGCAGGCTCCATCTCCACCGAATCCCCGTCCTGGTTCAGTACATTCAGCCCATTGATTGGGATTCGTAAACTAATCCGAACCTACGGGGCTTTAGTGGAAGACCTGATGGCGGATTTACATGCGCGCGATTGACCGATCCTCCGTGTTCAAGCGCGGCTTGGTTCGTATAGCGAGTTTTTCTGCTGACGGAAATTTATGGGGTTCCATCTTTGCAACATATCTGGCAGGTTGTCTGACTTGATGGGCTGTGTTGTAATCGCCACTGACCGTTGTTACGCTGGCGAAAAATGGACGAGCTTCCCAAACTGGAAGTACATGGACGATTCTGGATCGAGCGCGGCCCCCGCGCCTTTCTTGGGCGTGGGCGCGTCGATCTCCTCGAAAAAGTCAACGCCAGCAACTCGATTGCCGAAGCCGCGCGGCAACTCGGCATGAGCTACAAGACCGCCTGGGACATGGTCGATGCCATGAACAATCTTGCCGATCAACCGCTGGTGGTGCGCGTCAAGGGCGGTCGTCAGGGCGGAGGAACCGTTCTGACCGATTACGGGCAACAAGTCATCGCCAATTTTCGTGCGATGGAACAGGAATACGAAACGATGCTGGCGGCGCTTGAACGGCGCTATCCGTATTTCGGTCAGTTGCAGGAACTCGACCGCCGCTTGCGGCTGCGTACCAGCGCCCGTAATCAGCTTGCCGCCACGATAGCCGAACTGCATGAACACGGTCAGCGTGTCACCGCCGATCTCGATCTTGGCGACAAAACACTTTTACAGGCACAACTGACACGCGCCAGTGTCGATGATCTCGATTTGCATCCCGGCCGCCGGGTCGTCGCGCTGATCAAGGCTCCCATGATCGCCCTGAGCGCCTCTCCAGTCAGCGATATGCAAACCCTGCGTGGCACCATCCGCCACATCGAAATAGATGATGAAGATCACGCTGAAGTCACTCTTGCATTGCCCGGCGACCATCATCTGATCATCGCGCTCGATCGTGCCGCCGAGTGTCCGCCGCTCGATGCGGGAGCGTTTGCCGTCATCGACCCGAGGCAAGTAATCGTCGCCGTCACCGATTGACTTTGCTTCGTCCCGCATTGGTTCTGGTTGCGCGCGCCTTCGGCGCGACAGGATAGATCGAGAGACGGCAACACAGGTATTACGATATATTGCAAAAAATATAATATTCGTTAGAGTATAAGGCGTACTTGCGTAACTGCGCCGGAAGCCGACTCGTCACGAGGTTGCCATGCCGGAACGCGGCCTTGCTTTGTTCACACTTGTGGAGGATGGATGATGAGACGGAAACATTTTTTTTCGCTGATCCTGGGGGCGGGAGTTGCGTTGTCGGCGGCTGTGGTGTCGGCGGAAACGTTGACCGTTTCGGCAGCGGCCAGTCTGACCAATGCGTTCACGGAAATCGGCAAGGGGTTTGAGGCGGCGAATCCGGGGAACACTGTCGAGTTCAACTTTGCGGCCTCCGGCGCACTGTTGCAGCAAATCGTGCAGGGCGCGCCGGTCGATGTGTTCGCCGCAGCCGATCAGGAAACGATGGACAAGGCTGTTGCCGGAAGCCATATCAAGATCAATACGCGCGTCAATTTTGTGGGTAACGGCCTGGTCGTGATCGTTCCGAAAGACGGCAAACTGAAGATTGCCGCTCTGAAGGATCTGACCGGGGCCAACGTCAAGCGCGTCGCCATCGGCAATCCGTCAACGACGCCCAATGGCCGCTACGCGCGTGCGGCAATGCAGGCGGCAGGCGTATGGGAGGCGGTGGAGCCCAAGCTGGTGCTGGCGGAAAACGTGCGTCAAAGCCTGAGTTACGTGGGGCGCGGCGAGGTCGAGGTGGGGTTCGTGTTTACGACCGACGCCGACGAAGACAAGGTCAACGTGGCGTTGACCGTGCCGACAGTGGCAAGGGATGAAAAGAGTGGGCAATGGAATCCCAGCCCGATCGTGTATCCGATTGCCGAAGTGGCGACTTCCAAAAGCAAACTGAGCGCCGCGTTTATTGCCTACGTGCGTTCGCCGGACGGACAGAAAGTATTGGAACGCTACGGATTTTTGCCGATTCAGTAAGTAATGACTCTGACGGCTGCCGATTGGCAAACACTGTTGCTGACGCTGAAGGTGTCGTCGCTGGCGACACTGTATGCGTTGTTGCTGGGGGTGGCACTGGCGTGGGTGTTCGCGCGTTTTCGTTTCGTCGGCCGCGATGTGCTGGATGCGGTGCTCACCCTGCCGATGGTGCTGCCGCCCACGGTGCTGGGGTATTACCTGCTGGTGCTGTTCGGACGGCGCGGCGCGCTGGGACCGTGGCTGGAGGAGCATTTCGGGATACAACTGGTGTTTACCTGGAAAGGCGCGGTGGTTGCCGCAGCCGTTGTCGCCTTTCCGCTGGTTTTCAAGTCGGCGCGAGCGGCGTTCGAGGATGTCGCAAAAAACATGGAGCGAACGGCGCGAACGCTGGGGTCGCGGGAGATCGGCGTGTTTTTCAGGGTGTCGCTGCCGTTGGCCACGCGCGGCATCGTCGCCGGTATGTTGCTGGCGTTCGCGCGAGCGATAGGGGAATTCGGCGCGACATTGATGATCGCCGGTAATCTGCCGGGGCGAACGCAAACGCTGTCGATGGCGGTCTACGATGCGGCCATGGCAGGCGACGACGTGCGAGCCAATACGCTGGTGTTGCTGATCTCAGTGGTGTGCGTCACCATTCTGGCGCTCTCCGGTTACTTCCTGGCCCCGAAGCGTTGAGATCTGCATCGCATGCACCTGTCCGTCGATATCGAATTGACCCTCAAAACCCGTCAGCGACGGCAGGCGCGTGAGTTCTCGCTGCATGCGCGTTTCGAGTCCGCAGAAGACAAGGTGGTGATTTTCGGCCCTTCCGGCTCGGGAAAAAGCGTGACGTTGCAGGCGATTGCCGGATTGATCAAGCCGAGGCGCGGGCACATCCGGCTGGGCGGACGGACGTTGTTCGACAGCGCGGCAGGCGTCTCGTTGCCGACCCGCTCGCGGCGGATCGGTTATGTCTTCCAGGATTACGCGCTCTTCCCACATTTGACCGTGTTGGAAAACGCCGGTTACGCCCTGCGCGCGTGGCCGCGTCCATTGAGCCGGGAAGCGAGAGAACGCATCTTTTACATGCTCGATGTTTTCGGGATCGCAGACTTGGCAGGAAGTATGCCGTATGAATTATCCGGAGGCCAGCAGCAACGAGTGGCGCTGGCGCGGGCGTTACTGCGTGACCCAGAAGTGATCCTGCTCGATGAACCTTTTTCGGCGATGGATTTTTTGTTGCGCGACAAGATGCGCGAAGAACTGGCTGCGATTCAGGCGCGTTTCAAGGTGCCGATCATCCTCATTACGCATGATCTGGAAGACGTGCGCACGTTTGCCGACACGTTGGTTATTTTTCGAGACGGCGCTGTCGCCAACGTGCTTGTGTGCAGCGATATTTTCCGACGCGAAGGCGTAGAAGCATGGCCGGGTATTGTCGAGGCGTGCGGCGGGGTGTTCAAGGCATCGGCATGAAAGCGGGCGGCTCACCTGTCGAGGTTGTTTTTTCTCAGAATCGTTGTATTTTTTCAAACATATCGCTAGAATCAAAAAAACAACGGCGCTGTCGGACGTTTTATCCACAGCGTTATCAGTTTTAGCCCTCGAAGCGATGCCTGTTCGGGATTTGGAGCTTATAGAGTTGGTCACTCTTCCAAATCCTGGGCAGGTTTTTTTTCGTCGACGTGTTTTCGTTATCTAAAACAGATCGGTATGATCGAGGTAGACGCGATAGCCGATTGACCCTGTTATTCGAGGATGCCGTGAGCGAAAACGAAACACCCGACGCAGTCTCCGGTCTTTCCGTTGCCGCCATCGTTCCTTCGGAACCTGGCGTAGTCGACAACCTGTTGGCCAAATTCGTATTCGGCCTGCGTCGGGACGGCTGGCGCGTGCAAGGTCTGATCCAACAGGAGAAAGACGGGCAGGGCAAGGCGGCAACCGTGCTTGTCGATCTCGAAAGTGGAAAGTGCTATCCGCTGTTTCAGAACCTCGGCTCGGGTTCGGAGTCATGCAGTCTCGACCACACCAGCGTGGCGGCTGCAAGCATCGCCTTGCGGCAGGCATTGGATCAACGGCCAGACCTTGCCGTAGCCAACCGTTTTGGCGCGCTTGAAGCCGGTGGCAGGGGGCTTGCGGCAGAAATACTGGCGCTCATCTCGAACGGCATTCCACTGATTACGATCGTATCGAACGATTACCTGATGGATTGGCGCTCGGTTACCGGTCATGCCGGAGTTGAACTGCCGCCCGAAATGGAGGCGCTCCAGGACTGGTTCGCCAGCATTCGGCTTCGGGAGCCGTCCCCGTGAAACGCTGCACTCCGCGTCGCGCAGCCCTGTACGCAAGGTGCTTCATTGTTTCGGCTGTTTCATTCGCGGGAGCGGGGAGGCTTGAGAAATGAAAGGCGTGCTGTGCTCCAGGAAGAATTGGGAAGTATAGTTTCGTCTTTGAGGTTTGTTTTTTTCCGCAGGAGAATTTTATGAAAAAATCTGAGGTTTTTCTTTTAATAAGACTGCTCACCGTGTATAGCTTGAGTGCAATAGTCCCCGGTTTTCTCTTAGTAGGCTTTCTTGATGGTTGGCCTATGGCTTTTTTGATTTTGAAGATAATAGGGGGGTGTTATCTCATTGTTATTCTAGTGATACTATATTCTCACATAGCCAGCAGAAAATTGAGAAATGGCCCGCTGGTTACTGGGACAATTGTTTCGGCAGAAAGGACGATCTCGGACGATCAGTCTTGGTTGAAGCTGACCGTGGAATTTTATACTGAGAAGAAAAGTCAGGTGACTGCTTCCACCAAAATCCCCATTTTTCAGTTGGAATGGGAGGAGAGTGCATATCAGCCGGGGGGTTCGTGTCTTCTTAGATATCATCCTGAAAATCCCGAAGAGATTTTGATAGAAACGGAGGCGGAGGAGACTGAAGATAACACCGTTGAACTGCCCAATACACTGTCGACCATCAAGATGAATTCGACGTATCTTGAGTGTGGTGCCAGGTTTTATCGAGAGAAGGAGGAGATTACAGCGTTTGGAATATTTACGTTTGTTGGATGCTTTGTTTTTCTGTATTTTCCAATAATGGAGATTTTAAAATGGCCGACTATCCTAGAGCATGAACAAGGAAGGGTTCTTTTTTTCATTATTGCCAGTTTTGCAGTGCTTATACCAACAATGCTTATTCTTTGGTTCACGGGTCTAAGAAAAGAAATTTTTCGCTTCACGCATTACCCGATCCGTTTTAATCGCAAGACGCAGATGGTGCATGTTTTTCAGCCAGATGGCAGGGTGATGAATGGATCGTGGGGTAAACTCAATTTCTATTCTGTTTTTTTAGAGAATCCTGATGAGATGCCTGAGGTCAGTGGAACCTCGCTGTTGCAGTCTGGGAAACAGATGCAATTTATTCAGCGTTACATGGAAAGCGGCCCGGCGGAAGTTTTGCCGCTCATGGATCATGTTTTGGATGATCATGTTGAGCAATCCGACAGGCGTGAGGGGTTCATTCACGGCTTCAAAATGATTTCCAGCAATTCGGGCAGGCTCAGAACAATCGTTTTTTTTCCGATAGTTTTGTTGTACGCCATCTGGTGCTGGATTGTCATGCGCACCTGCAACAAACCCGAGTGGCCTGCCGAGATCGAAGCAGAATGCGCCATCGAGCCGGATGATCCGTATCTGGTGGACGCGAATCATTTACCGGAAGGTGTGGAGGCTGTAACCAGATTTAAAGGAAATGAAATTTTTCGAATCGTACGCTGGCGCTCTGGAATATCTGCGATTTGTATAGGAATATTTGCGATTTTGTTTGCACTGACTTTTCAGGGGCAGCCAGTGTAGCCTGGATAAGCGAAGCGCCATCCAGGAAGCCTGATTCTCCGGCGCGAAGCGTCGCCGATCAAAATATTTGCGATGCTTCGCATCGGATGCTACTTTCCCCGGATGGCGCTTCGCTTATCCAGGCTACATTCACTGAAGTCTCTTTGACATTACTGCAACCGAACCACTTGGTAACTGGCAACGCTCAACAAGTAGCCAGCCAAGACTCTCATAAAATGCCAGAGAGTTCGGCGTATAAAGGTAAAGACACTCAATACCAAGAGAAGCAGCTTCGCATTCTGCGGCGCTAACCAGGAGTGCACCGACGCCTTTACGCCGCAGTGGAGGAATAACGAATAGCCCCGCCAGCCAAGGTGAGTAGGGAAACTGTAGCTCGCTTTCTTTCAAGGCTACAGTACCAATGACTTGGCCTTCGACAACGGCAGCAAGAGCTGTTGGAATTTGATTTCGAGTAAGCCACGTTTCGATGCGTTGCTGTACCGATGCCCGTGTTTCCTCTCCGTATATTTCACGCCACTCCTCATAGAACCACGCGGCAATGTTGGGGATTGCATTGGCGTGTTCAATGAGTGGCTGAATTGTGACGTTGGTCATG
>JGI24702J35022_10001823_pt1 | contig 13118 bp, 13 predicted proteins | sample TergutTh196P4_FD_35022 | JGI IMG/M metagenome (IMG submission 35022)
AAGTAATTTCCTGCTACAAAAAAGTACAGGAAAAAGGTAAAAAAAATAATTTTCATTATCAAACGACAAAAACAATTTTTTATTTTAACTTAACTGATAATTAATCCATTACAAATCATATTTTCTGATTTCAAAAATCGTCAATCTTGCAATGGATTACCAATTCCTTAAACTTATCCCGTGGAATCAACTTGATAATTTGTTTGAAAATCGGCTGACCGACTAATTTTTTTTGAATATCTTTGCCCATGTTGTTATTTCAATTGACAAAACAAAAATACAACAATCGGGGGAAGTTACCAAATTTTCCCCTTATTTTTTTGTCGGTCAGTAATGATCTGTCTATGTTGCGTCTTACTTATCGTTTCAACTGCGAAGTATCTGTACCGTACATTCCAGCCAAATCAAAATCGAGCATCACCTTAACGCCTCTTATTATGTGTATTTTGCTCTGCATGAATGATATTGATAAATACATGATATAACTGTTTGTTATTCAAAGAAATGCCTTTTAAAATCAATAAACAAAAAACGCAAAAATGGCGTTCTTTAAAATTTTAGGTACGGTTTTTTGTAGGAAAGTTGTGTTCATTAAAATTAAAAAAGCCTCACAAATACACTTGTAAGGCTCTGGTTTTCAAGTCGGGGTGAAAAGACTCGAACTTTCGACCCCTTGCACCCCATGCAAGTGCGCTAGCCAACTGCGCCACACCCCGATTTTCTTAAAAGCGGCGCAAAATTAAATACAAAAAGTAAAAAATCCAAATATTTTCCGAAAATTCAATATATTTGCAACCTGTTAATCTTAAAAAATCTGATATGATAAACATAAATCGTAGAACATTTATCAAAACAGCAGCTACGGGAATTGCTTTAGCGAGTATGCCGGAATTGTTGACTGCATGTGCATCAACAGTTACAAATAAACTGCCACGCTGGCGGGGATTCAATATTCTCGATTTCTTCTCGCCGCAACGGTATAGGCTCAATCCCGAGCGCTTTGCCGCTACCGAACAGGATTTCAAATGGATGTCCGACTGGGGATTCGATTTTGTACGCATCCCGATGGCTTATCCTAATTATTTGGAATATGATCCCGCTTCGGGAAACGACATTACTCCGGAGGAAACCGTTTTGTTCAGGGAAGAAGCCATTGAAGCAGTTGAAAAGGTGGTGTATGCAGCCAATAAATACAAGTTGCATGTGAGTCTCAACCTGCACCGGGCGCCGGGTTTCTGTATCAATGCAGGATTTCACGAACCGTTCAATCTGTGGAAGGACGACGAAGCACAGCAGGCATTCTATGCGCATTGGGAGATGTGGACGCATCGTTTTAAAAACGTATCACCCGAACTGTTGAGTTTCGACCTGGTGAACGAACCATGTTTCAAAGAGGACATGAATGACCAGTATAGCCCGTCGAGCCCCATACCCGGCGAAATTTACCGGAAGGTAGCCATGGGTTGTTTAGATGTAATTCATAAACAAACGCCCGACAGATTGGTGGTAGCCGATGGCAATCATGGAGGTTCATTGGTTACTCCCGAATTGACGGATCTAAATATAGCACAAAGTTGCCGTGGGTACTATCCGCATTATGTGTCGCACTACCGGGCCGGCTGGGTATGGAAAAACCCCGACGACGCGCCTCTTCCTGTGTGGCCGGGTATTATTGATGGAAAAGAATTTAACCGTAAGGTATTGGAAGATTTTTACCAACCCTGGATAGATCTGGTAAAACAGGGCGTGGGCGTGCATTGCGGCGAATGTGGCTGTTACCGCGAAACGCCTCACGAAGTTTTCCTGGCCTGGTTCAATGATCAATTGGATATTCTCACCCAGAACGGTATTGGATGGGGATTGTGGAATTTCAGGGGAGATTTCGGCATCATTGATTCGAGAAGGAAAGACATTGAATATGAGGATTTCCACGGCTTAAAACTTGACAGGAAATTATTGACGTTGTTACAAAAATATTGATTGCACCAACCAAACAAAAAATAATAAAACAATGAATACACGAAGAACATTTATAAAGAACAGCGGTATGTTGGCTGCTGGTCTGGGATTATCCCATCTTTTTACTGAAGAATCAGCAGCAACCCCTGCAGTTCAAAAGAAACCGGCAACAAGCGACCGTGTTAATCTGGGTGTTATCGGCGTCGGCATGGGATGTAGCGATTTAAGAGGAGCGTTATCTGCAAATAATTGGGCGCATTGTATTGCTTTGTGCGATGTGGATAAAAACAAAATGGCAAGCCAGGCGGAAACTTTCAAGAAAGATTTTCCCGAACAGACGAAACAGCTTCAGGAATATAATGATTTTCGCAAGATGCTGGAAAACAAAAACATTGATGGTATTATCATTGCCACGCCCGATCATTGGCATACCTATATATTTCACGAAACGCTAAAAGCAGGAAAAGCAGCTTACATTGAGAAACCAGTTGCAAACTCAATTTCCGAATGTAATAAGCTGATGGAATGGCAAGCTAAATATAAAAGAGTGGTAACGACAGGGTTATGGCAAGTCAGCCAGCCTTATTTTATTAGGGCTTTTGAAATTTTAAAAACCGGCGTATTGGGTGATGTATTCAAGGTTCATGTCTTTTTGTGCAACGGTACTTCTCCTCGTGCAGCAGTAGCCGACGAACCTACCCCTGATTATTTAGATTACGAGATGTGGCTGGGCCCTGCTCCGGATCGTCCTTATAATTCTGCCCGTGTCAGGGGATGGCGCAGCTTTTGGGATTATGGCGGCGGTCAGCAAACCGACTGGGGCGTCCATTGGATCGACTCTGCTTTCGACGGTCTCAAAGTACTGGGATTAAACGATGGGAAGACTTATCCCAAATCCGTTGTGTCGTCGGCTTATAAGCATCCCGAAAGTTTTAATGAAACGCCGCCGTGTCAAACCACTATTTTCGAATTTGATAAGTTTCATGTCGTATGGGAGCAACAGGTAGCGCATCTTTATAACCGTGATCAGGGCGTAGCATGGATAGGCAATAATGCCACGCTGGTTTGTAACCGCGAAGGTTTACAATTGATTCCTCAAAAAGGCAGAGACGGCAACCTTACAGCCGACCCTATCGACCTTCCCCGCAAATATGTAGATGGCATCCCCGCACATACCAAAAATTGGCTTGAATGTATCCGCAACAACAACATTCAGACTGTCAGTCCTGTGGAAAAAGGCGCGTTTGCCACTATCCTGGCACATTCAGCCAATATTGCATTCCGCACCGACTCCAAATTGACCTACGACCCCAGTAGTCAAAAATTTGTGAATAACGCCGCTGCCGATGCTTATCTAAAACCTGCATACCGCAAGCCATGGGATAGTATTTGGACTTAACTATAAAAGCAACATTATAAAATTAAAATAATATCATGGAAAGACGTAATTTTCTTAAAACAATGGGTATTGGTGCCATTGCAACTGTCGTTGCCAATGATCTGTTAGCGTGTACGGCGCCGGAAGAACAGCTACCGTCAATAGGATTAATATCCGGTAGTGGAGGCGCTTGGCATAGCGACGGTCCCAAAGAAGGACTTAAAAAGATTGCCGAATGGGGCTATAAAGACCTGGAAGGAGGCTCCATAAGAGGAATGGGAAATGACGAATATCTCCCGTTCCTGAAATCGCTGGGATTAAGACCCGTAATAGGATCGGCAGAGATGGCCGTCGTGATCAATGAAGACAGACTTAAAACCACGATCAAGAACGCTCAGGATCAAGGTAGAAAATACCTCGCCTGTTATTGGCCGTGGATAGGTGTAAATAAGGGCCAAAAAATAGACGACTGGAAAGAGGTAGCAGACAATCTGAACAAAGGCGCTGCTGTATGCAAAAGGGAAGGGATAACGCTGATCTACCACAATCACGATATGGAATTTTATCCCGTTGAAGGACAGATACCCTTTGATGTAATGATGTCGCAACTCGACCCTGCGGTTGACATCGAATTAGACCTGTACTGGATCACTAAGAGCGGGAAATCGGCAGAGGAGTATCTTAATAAATATCCGGGACGATACCCTGTACTCCATGTAAAGGACATGCCTGCTGATATAAAGCGTGGTACAGGACTCACCGACTTCGGCAAACTTACCGAGAAGGATTTTGCCGCCATAGGCAGTGGTTCTATTGATTTCGCCAGCATATTCAAGCTCAACAGTATATCCGGAGCCAAGCATTTCATCGTGGAAAGCGACAAGCCCGGAGATTTCCCGACATTTCTTGAATCATCGGCAAAATATTTACTTTCATTACGATTTTAGACTATGCTTACACGAAGAAAATTTCTCGGCTCCTCAACGATGGCGCTTGGCGGACTTGCCTTGCCGATATGTTGCAATACAGAGGAATCAAAGAATCCGGCGCCGTTCCGCATCAGTTTGAATGTATCCACCATCCGCCCCTACAAGCTTCCTGTTGATCAACAGATCAAAGTTTGCGGCACAGCAGGATTTGACGGAATAGAATTATGGGTATCAGATTTAGAAGCATATCGTGAAAAAGGAGGCAGTTGGCGTGATTTGGCAACGATGCTTAAAGACAACCGTCTTATTTTGGAAAATATCATCGGTTTTGCACAATGGGCGGTTGACGATCAAAGCAGACGCAATGCAGGCTTACAGCAAATGCAACGCGAAATGGAGATGACGGCTACCCTCGGCGGAAAGTACATTGCTGCTCCCATGGGAGGCATCAATCGATTGAACAGTAGTTTGGATGATTATGCTGAACGTTTTCTGCGCGTTATAGAAGCAGGCAAGGCGGTGGGAGTAACGCCGCTGCTTGAGTTATGGGGGTCGGGCGCGCTCAATAGACTCTCTGCCGCCGCATACATTACCATTGCCACCGGACATCCGGACGCCAACCTGTTGTTGGACTTTTACCATTTGTACCGCGGGGGTAATTCATTCGACAGCCTCAACCTGATTAATGTTGCTCACTTGCCTGTCTTCCACATGAATGACTACCCACCTGCCCCACCCCGCGAACAACTCAACGATAGCGACAGAGTGTATCCCGGCGATGGTGTCTGTCCTTTCGACACGCTCATACCGTTACTGTACAAGGGCGGTTTCCGTGGAGCATTTTCAGTTGAATTGTTTAACGAAGGATATTGCCAGGACCACACTGTGGAACAGGTATTGGCCACAACACTCGAAAAAACAAGAAAAATAATCACATTATAATAATGTACAGGAGATTTTTTTTCAAAGCGCTATCGGCTGGAAGCCTTGGGCTTATGATTCCATCGATCATGAAAGCCGCTCATCCGGTTGTATCCTGTCTTCGCAATGACGCGCCTGCTACCAATATTGCCGATGCTCAGGCTATCCCCCGTACTGAACATTCAATGCCTGGAAAATATCCTGCAAAGGTAGTAAAAACAGTCCGTCCGGGATGTGTTGTTGATGGAAAAACTGATCCCGAAGCGGTGTACGACATGCTAAAATCAAGCATGTTGCGATTGACCGGCGTTAGAAAACTCGAAGATGCCTGGCGGCAATTTGTCGACACCGATGATGTCATCGGTTTGAAGGTAAACCCGGTAGCCGGTAAAATGCTCACCACATCACATGCTGTAACACAAACTGTTGTTCGCCAATTGGAAGAAGCCGGCATATCGCGTGCCAACATGGTGATATGGGATCGCCGTGAGATGGAATTACACGAAACCGGCTATACCGAAGAGAATTATCCCGGAATCAGGATCACCGGCACCGAATGTGAAGATGCCAACGGCGGTTACTACGCCCCTGATGGTAAACTGTACAGTGAGGAACGTATCGACAAAAGTCATTATTTCTATGCCGATGTGGATGGCGAATACGACGACGAAACGTTGCCGTTTATGATTAATGGAGGCAAATACTCCTATTTTTCGAAAATCTGCACCCAGCAGGTCACCAAAATCATCAACCTGCCGATATTGAAAAATGCCGGCGCCTCCGTCACCCTGTGCATGAAAAATCTGGCTTTCGGAACACTTAGCAATACAGGCAGGCTTCACGAAAAACTCTGGCACGAAACCTGCGCTTATGCCTGTGCCTTTCCTCCATTGCGCGACAAAACGGTGTTGAATATTGTTGACGGGTTAATCGGCTGTTTCGATGGCGGCCCGGCTGCCAATCCACAATTCATTTGCGAATACAATACATTGCTGGTTGGAACCGATCCTGTGGCCGTCGATCGCATTGGTTACGAAATAGTGCTTGCCAAACGTATAGAAGAAGGCAGGCAAAAGGAAGAACAGCCTGCGGCTACCAAGTTTATGGAACTGGCACAGGGACTACAATTAGGTGTGGCCCAAAGAAGTAAAATAGAATTGATTGATGTTTAAAACAGTTTCTTCAAATAGTCCTTCATATCTATTTTAATGGGCATCAGGTAAAAATTGAAGTTGTTTTTTTTGCAAAAATTGATCACCTGTTGTCCAAACCGGACATTCCATTCGAGGGTGGGTGCAAAGGATTTCGGGAAAACAGCCCTGTTGCGGGTTTCCCAGTACAGTTTCTGTCGCTGACCGGTTACAGGACTGATACCCCAATAAACATCCTGCCCTTCAAGGTATTCAGAATATATTTCGAGCAAGCGTAAATCGAAAAATGGTTGAGAGAAAAAACCCGTTGCACCGGCTTCTATTTTTTGCTGCAAATATTCGAGTTCGTAACGGATATTGTTTCGATACGGGTCAAATGCAGCATATATCGCAATGTCCCCGATTTCCTTTTTCAATTTGCGTATCAAGTCGATGCTCGAAGTCGGATAAATCACATGCTTCATATCCTGCGGCTTATCTCCTTCGATGACTAACGCTTTCCTGATATGATTGTCTTTCAAAAAACCTGTCAATGGGAAAGGCCGGTGCATGTCGAAATCAATCGCTCTCAAGTGCACCATCCTGTCCAATGACGAATGTGCCACCATCCTGCACGCATCCCACGAACGGATATCGAAACGCAGCAAATCAGGAAAATTAACTGCCGAAATATCCGGTATTTCCCGTTCCACAAAAGCCACCTGTTCACAGATATACTGCTCGCTACGGGGAACCAGTTCCAACGAAATCTTCATCAGTTATTCAATTATTCTCCATTACTTGCTGGTATTTCCTTGCTGTCCGTTTGGTCAGCAGGATGCTGATCTCGTACAGCAACAATAAGGGAATCACTACCAGAGTCATGCTAATAATATCGGGAGGTGTGATCACGGCTGCCACAATCATCAACACAATAATGGCATGTTTCCGATATTTAATCAAAAAAGACGGAGTGATGATGCCCACTTTGGTAAGAAAAATCATCAAAATTGGCAGTTGGTAAATGATGCCGGTAGCAAACGGAATATAGGTTATGGATAAATAGGACTCCAGATCAACTTGAGTTACTATTTCATCACTGGCTTTCCAACCTCCGAGAAAATGTATCGTCAGGGGTATAATCACAAAATATCCGAACATTGCTCCAATAAAAAACATAATTGATATGGCCGTCACTGAACCGCGTGCATACTTGCGTTCGTTCTCGTAAAGCGCCGGCGATATGAAGCGCCACATTTCCCAAACAACAAATGGGAATGCAACAATAAGCCCTACATACAATGAAACCATAATTGTGGAAGAAAATTGTCCAGCCATTTTTATGGCTTGTATCTGTATGGGGTCGAAATTGATACAAAGGTCTGGAGCGTTTATTTTTTCTGCCAACCGGCACAGTAACCTGTTGGTAATAAACTCCGGATTTTTGGGCGCCAATATAATAAAATCGAAAATAAACCGGTAAAAAATGAATGCCAAAATGGCAAATACAAATATCGCAATTGCCGAACGGACTAAATGCCAGCGGAGTTCCTCCAGATGTTCCAGAAAAGACATTTCGCCACTATTATTTGTTTTTTTTGTCATATCAAAATAATGTTATACATTTGCTATAAAATTTTAGCTTGCAAAAATATTCATTTTTGTTGAATTGGAATAATGCTTTTGTAAATAAATGGCAAAGAAGACAAATAAATCATTAACGGAAAACCTGAAAAAATATTTTGGTTTTTCCAAATTCAAGGGCAATCAGGAAGCGATCATCCAGAATGTCCTCGACGGGAATAACTCGTTTGTTCTGATGCCAACCGGTGGCGGCAAATCGCTATGCTACCAGTTGCCGGCATTGATGCTCGACGGAACGGCGATCATCATTTCACCGCTCATCGCTTTGATGAAGAACCAGGTGGATACAATGCGTAATTTCATGTCGGAAGATGGCGTAGCGCATTTCATGAATTCGTCGCTGAATAAGGCGCAGATTACCAAGGTGAAGGAGGACATCCTCATCGGAAAAACCAAGATGCTGTATGTTGCGCCCGAATCCATGACTAAGGAAGAAAATGTACAGTTTCTCAAACAGTTGAAAATTTCTTTCTATGCGATTGACGAAGCGCACTGTATTTCGGAATGGGGTCACGATTTCCGTCCCGAGTACCGTCGCATACGCCCTATCATCAACGAGATTGGCGAGGCACCCATTATGGCGCTCACTGCTACGGCCACTCCAAAAGTGCAGCATGATATCCAAAAAAATCTTGGGATGCTCGATGCGCCGGTATACAAGGCTTCGTTCAACCGCCCGAACCTCTATTATGAGGTACGGCCAAAGGTTAATACCGAAAAAGAGATCATCAAATACATTAAAAATAACCTGAACAAGTCGGGAATCATTTATTGCCTGAGCCGCAAGAAAGTGGAAGAACTGGCTGAACAGTTGGTGGTCAACGACATCAAAGCCTTGCCGTATCATGCCGGTATGGATGCCCTCACACGGTCGAGCAATCAGGACAAATTCCTGATGGAAGAAGCGGATATAATCGTGGCCACCATTGCCTTCGGGATGGGTATTGACAAACCTGATGTACGTTATGTGATTCATTACGACATACCGAAAAGCCTGGAGGGTTATTATCAGGAAACCGGACGTGCAGGACGCGATGGAGGCGAAGGTAACTGTATCACCTTTTATAGCTATAAGGACATACAAAAACTCGAAAAATTCATGCAGGGCAAGCCTGTAGCCGAACAGGAAATCGGTAAGCAACTGCTTCTCGAAACTGTGGCTTATGCCGAATCGGCGCTTTGTCGCCGCAAACTGTTGTTGCACTATTTTGGCGAAGGATATTCATTAGAAAATTGTGAAACGTGCGACAATTGCCGTCATCCAAAAACACAGTTCGAAGGCGACCAGCACCTGTTAACTCTGTTGACCGCCATCCTCGAGTTACAGGAGAAATTCAAGGGAGAACATGTGGCCAACTTCCTCGCAGGCAATGCAGACAGCGCTATCAAGAGTTACAAACACCACAGGAATGAACTGTTCGGATCGGGAGATGAAAAAGACGCCCGTTTCTGGAACATGGTCATTCGTCAAGCGTTGGTTGCCGGTTTGATACAGAAAGAAATAGAAAATTATGGCCTGTTGAAACTAACTCCGAAGGGACACGAATTTCTCGACGAACCTTACTCGATCTTATTGACTCAAGACCACGAGTATAGCGAAGATGATGAAGATGGAGATGTGAATTTTACCGGTAAAAGTAGTACGGTAGACGAAGAACTTTTTGAAATACTGAAAGACCTGCGCAAGAAGATATCGAAACATAAAAATCTTCCACCGTTTGTCATTTTCCAGGATACATCGCTCGAAGACATGTGTATCCAATATCCCATAACCATGAACGAAATGCAGAATATTTCGGGTGTAGGGGCAGGTAAAGCACAACGCTACGGTAAAGAATTTATCGATATAATCAAGGCCTACGTGGAGGAAAAGGAAATCATCCGTCCGCAGGATATGGTGGTCAAATCGGTGATCAACAAATCGGGACTGAAAGTCTATATCATTCAGTCTATCGATCGGCAGATCGCCCTTGAAGACATCTGCGAAGCCAAAAATCTTGAAATAGACGAATTACTTACTGAAATAGAAGCGATTGTAAATTCGGGCACCAAGTTAAATCTTGATTATTACATCAATCAGGTACTCGATGAAGAACGTCGCGATGAAATCTACCAATATTTTAAGGAAGAAGCTGAAACAGAATGTATCGAAGCAGCTTTAAAAGTACTGGGCGAAGACGATTTCTCCGAAGAAGATATACGGTTGATGCGGGTGAAATTTATTTCGGAATTGGGGAACTGATAATTGAAAGGCAGTTTGGAATGACGACATTTTTCCCAGTACAAAACAAGCTCTTTTGAAATGTTCAGAATGACTGGAGTCATGCGATTGCTGAAAGATAAAGCATTTCTGGCTGCTATCCGGAATAGACTGATAAATCTTTTTTACAATAATGCAGAATGTTTCAATTAACCATCCATACCGCTGAAACCCAATCGCAAATCGTAATCGGCGAATCGTACCGTAATCTTGTCAAATACTTGCCATCAGACAGGCAGGTGATCGTGATTACCGACGCCAATATCATCAAATATTACGGCGATTTTTTCCGTTCCTGGCCGATAATTGAAATCGGAACGGGCGAAAAAAGCAAGACCTTAGATACATTGGCATACATCTACAACCGTTTAATAGAATTGAATGCTGACCGGAGCAGTTTTGTTGTGGCTGTGGGGGGAGGTATCGTTTGCGATGTGGCAGGATTTGCCGCATCAACATATATGCGTGGCGTACCTTTTGGCTTTGTATCGACCACCCTGTTATCTCAGGTGGACGCGAGTGCAGGCGGCAAAAATGGAGTGAATTTCGGCGGATATAAAAACATGATCGGAACATTCAATCAGCCACGCTTTGTTTTATGCGACACATTGATGCTGCAAACACTACCCGAACGGGAATTTGTTTCCGGATTTGCTGAGATAGTAAAAGCAGCAGTCATCCAAAATGTCGAGTTGTTTGACTATTTGGAGCAATACGCTGAAAAAGCCGTGGCGCGCGATCCTGAAATAATCCGGCATTTAGTCATCGAATCTGTAAAAATAAAAGCAGAAGTGGTGCAGCATGATGAACGGGAACAGGGCAAACGGCGTATTCTCAATTTCGGACACACCTTCGGTCATGCAATAGAAGCGCTCACTGGAATCAGTCACGGCGAAGCGGTAAGTATCGGCATGATGATTGCCGCACGGCGATCAGTTATTGAATGTGGCTTCCCTGAAACACATCTTGATCGGCTCGAACGTTTGCTCGTGCGTCTTGATCTTCCGGTAACTGCCGTTACACCAACCGAAGATATCCTTCGTACCCTGTTGAAAGACAAAAAACGCGAAAACAACGACATATATTTAGTGCTGCTTAATGAAATCGGCAAATCGGTAATCTGTAAAACACCTGTTGAAAAGATCGATTTATAATTATTGTCTGCAAAAATAAGGGGAAAATAACTACTACTTACCGACTAAAAAAATGTTTCTCTGTCTCCTTCTCTAATTCCCTTCATTTTTTTACATTTGCAGCAAATTTATTTAACCTGAATTATTCATACAAAAATGCAAATGCTACGGACAGGAGTTGTTCGGCGACATTTGTAATTCCGCAGCGAGTATCCCTGAATGAATCTTCCTGAATTATACCAAAAAGCATTGAATTTGCAGTTTCTTTCGGTTGACGAGGGACTGTATCTTTACCGGTATTCACCTTTGGCAGAATTGATGCAATTGGGCGCCAACCTGCGGCAGATACATGTTCCCGGCAATACGGCGAGTTGGCAGATTGACCGCAATGTGAATTATACTAATGTATGTATCTCGCATTGCCGTTTCTGTAATTTTTGCCGTTCAAAGGGCAGCCCCGATGCGTATATTACTGCCGATGAAGAATATGATATAAAAATCAGGGAACTGTTTGACATTGGCGGTAACCAGCTTTTACTGCAAGGCGGGATGCATCCTGAATTGGGATTATCATTTTATACAGGTTTGTTTCGACGACTGAAAAACCGTTATCCCGCGCTGAAACTGCACGCCTTGGGACCTCCCGAAGTTCACTGCATTTCCGAAAAAGAGGGTTTGAACTATCGCGAAACATTACAAGCGCTTGTAGATGCAGGTCTGGATAGTCTGCCGGGCGCCGGAGCAGAGATTTTGTCTGACCGCGTACGGAAAATCGTTTCACCGGCCAAGTGTACTGATCGGCAATGGCTCGATGTGATGCGCGAAGCCCATGCCATCAACCTGCCGACATCGGCCACGATGATGTTTGGACACGTGGAAACCGAGCGGGAACGTATCGAGCATTTAGCGCTTATTCGCGATTTGCAGGCGCAAAAACCGGAAGGCGCTTATGGTTTTCTGGCGTTTATTCCGTGGCCTTTCCAAAGCGCAGGAACTGCACTCGAACGTAAAGAAAACATCCACTGCCATATCCGCTCACAGGATTATATCCGCATGATTGCCATCAGCCGTGCCATGTTGCCCAACATTCCCCATATACAAGCTTCGTGGCTGACGGTGGGTATACAGACAGGATTACTGGCCTTGTATGCCGGCGCTGATGACCTTGGTTCGGTGATGATGGAGGAAAATGTGGTGTCGGCTGCCGGCGCAACGCACATAATGGATGTGGCCGGAATGCAGGAAGCCATCCGAAAAGCAGGTTTCACGCCGGTTTTACGTGATCAAAAATACAAAAAAGTGTGCAACATTTAGAAAAAAAATCCCGACGCCGTTCACTCAGGAACCACCTTTATCGTTGGTCTGATTGTCGGGATTTTTGGACTCTTTGCGGGATTTTAAATTTTACCTGTAACAAAACACCCAATAATAATACGAATTAAGTTCATTTTTAGTTGATTGAACATGCTCGATACGTATTCTGGCTTTTTCCTTGCCTTTGGTGAAATGGGCGGGAATTTCGTATTCGCTGTCGTACCATCCGTCGAATGTTCTGTCTTTGATGAATCCAGCGTCGGAATAAGTTACGATGTACCAAGGCACAGGTACTGATTTCCCGTCGACGTACACGTTGGCTTCCTGGATACCGTTGTCAGCGCGGCTGATTCGTTTTCTCAAACGTACGCCCTGATTGTCTTTCGACAGATTGACGTCAAATTCGTGGTATTGGTTGAATGAACGTCCATCATCGGTAATGATATGGTA
>JGI24702J35022_10001824_pt1 | contig 13117 bp, 10 predicted proteins | sample TergutTh196P4_FD_35022 | JGI IMG/M metagenome (IMG submission 35022)
AGGGGCGGTGGCAGCGATAGTGACAGTGACAGGGGCTGCCGCGGCAACAGTAGAGGAGTGCGCCCAAAGGAACTACAGGCCGTTGTGGACGCTGCAAGGGATTCAAAGTACGAGAAAGTAATAAACACAGTGTTGTTACGATCAATGGCAAAGGCGAAATACACCAGGGAGAATATCGGCCACTTTGGGCTATCGTCAGATTACTATTGCCATTTCACCTCCCCAATCAGAAGATATCCCGATTTGATGATACACAGGCTGATAAAACTGGCGCTTAATAACCAACTTGGGCCAGACGTGGCGGAGAGGTATGAACGAATCCTCCCGGGTATATGCATACAGTGCTCGAATAGAGAGAGGGCGGCTGATGAAGCGGAGCGCCAGACAGAGGATTTAAAAAAAGTCGAATACATGGAACAATTTGTAGGGGATGTATTCGAGGGCGTCATTTCCAATGTGACTTCTTTTGGAATGTTTGTAGAATTGGCCAACACTGTGGAAGGTCTGATCAGGATGGCGGACATGTACGACGACTACTACGAATTCCATGAAAAACAGTATTGCCTGATCGGAGAACGCAGCAAGAAAACTTTCAGGATAGGTGATGTCGTAAAAGTGGTACTGGTTTTTGCAAATGTCAACGCCAGGCAAATTGACTTTGGACTTATTAGGAAAATGTAGTGTTTGGTGTTTTTTGGTGTAACTGTACGTTATAGATTTGGCACAACTGTCAAGTGTAAAACAGAAGAAAGGCAAGCCCGTATACTTTTCAGCTATCCCTTCTCCGTTTACAAGCGACGTCTCCAATCATGGCTCACCAGGGTCACACCATAAGGCCTTTGATTTCGTTGCAGAATTTGTCACAATCGTCGGAATGCACTTCAACCTTGATCGGTTTACTTAAATCCAGGCTGAAAATGCCCATTATCGATTTAGCGTCAACAACATAGCGTCCTGAAGTCATATCCACATCGAACTCGTATCTGTTAACAATATTTACGAATTCTTTGACGTCGTTGATCGATTTTAGCATGATATTAAATGTTTTCATTGCATTACTCACCTTCTGACATGTAATTCCTCCAATTGGAGTATCCATACGGGGCGCTTTGCAGCCTGATCTTATCGGCGGATGAAATCCGGTGAGCGCCTTACTACTTGCGCTTTCTGGCAAGTACAATCCAGCGGGCGCCTCACAGCGGGCGTGTCCCGGCAGGCGTAATACAGCGGGCGTGTCCCGGCAGGCGTAATATAGCGAGCGCGCCCCACGCAGATGTAATCCGGAGGGCGTGCCACAGCGGGCGGGTTCCACAATTATTATTACTTGCTCTTCCCGTTTGGCTAGCCGCGCAATTGGAGAATGAATTCATTGTAATATAAACCTTGCCGTAACGCAACTGGGGGAAGACATATTCACGTACTATTGACGATCTGCCTATTGACAGACCTATTGACGATCTATTGACAGGCCTATTGACAGACCTTTTGACAGACTGTTAGAAGCGAACGTCCGAGACCGTCCGACAATCTGCTGCGAACCTGTTTTGAAGACAACATGTGGCGTATAATTAGAGCTGCGGCAGCAATATGATGTATCTTTACCACACATGTGATGGATTGTCAGACGGACTGACCTGCCAAATGCCAAAAAGGAGTTTTCTATGTCGAAGAAAGTACTTTTTTACACTCTTGGATGTAAAGTGAATCAATATGAGACGGCTGCCATGGAGGAACTCTTTTCCGCCGGTAACTATGAAGTTGTCCGAGGCAAACAGAAAAGCCCGGCGGATGTAGTAGTAATAAACACATGCGCAGTGACCGCGGAAAGCGTGAGAAAGTCGAGGCAGATAATTAGAAAACTCCGCGCGGCAAACCCAAAAGCTATCCTTGCAGTCGTGGGTTGTTTTTCGAAGTATTCGCCTGAAGAAGCCGGGACTATCAACGGAGTAGATGTTGTCCTGGGCACAGATGACAGGGACGAGATCGTTCATGCTGTGGAGCGGGTTGCGTCCGATAGAAGGAACAATAACAATGATTCAACACAAGCAGGCCATCCCAGACAAGCAGGCAATACCAGACATACCGGACATACCAGCCATCCCAGACAAGCAGGACATATCGGACATACCAGACATACCGGACATATCGGACAAAAGTATATGGAGTTTGGCGTTGTACCGGAAATGGAACGGACTCGAGCATATGTAAAAATACAGGACGGGTGCGACAACTTCTGCTCGTTCTGCATTGTGCCGCATATCAGAGGTTGTTCAAGGAGCAGGGAAGAGGACGAGGTCATCGGCGAGGCAAGAGCTCTGATTGAGAGAGGTTACAGGGAAATAGTACTAACGGGGATTCAAATATCATCTTACAGTTACAAGCTGGACAGTCTCGTCTTGAGGCTATCCAGGATAAGCGGGATCGAGCGATTGAGGCTTGGCTCCCTTGAACCGACCATTATAACGCCGGATTTTGTAAAGAACATGAAAGAGTGCGAGCCGGCGCTCTGTCCCCATTTTCACCTCTCGTTGCAAAGCGGGAGCAGCGCCGTACTTAAGATGATGAACAGGAAGTATACTCCGGATGAATATTTGAAATCCATTAGCCTGATAAGAGACTCATTTCCCGATGCTTCTATAACCACAGATATTATCGTGGGATTCCCGGGGGAAACAGAGGAGGAGTTTTCGGAGAGTTTCAAATTCTGTGAAAAGGTTGGCTTCCTTAAGATTCACGTGTTTAAATATTCTGCTCGGGAGGGAACTCCGGCTGCGGGATATGAAAACCAAATCCTGCCAAGTGTCAAGGAGCGGCGCAGCAAGAACATGATTGCTCTGTCAGATCGAATGGGGAAAGACTTCTGTGAAAAATATGTCGGCAGAGAAGTTTCAATCATAGTAGAAAAAGCTTCGGTCATAGGAGAAAGGGCTTCAGTCAAAGGAGAAAGTGCTTCGACCATACCAGAAAGAGCTTCAAGCCTGTCTGAACACCTGCCTGTCATAGTCTGCGAAGGGCTGACGCCAAATTATATGCGCGTCGTGGCGGAGGTTGACGGCGTCGGCGCTGATAAGGCGGAGGAATTTGAAGGGAAAATGATTGAAGTACTTATCAAGGGATATGAGGGAGGCGTGTTGAAAGGCGTATGCTCCTCATTTTCCAACAACCTGCACTCGGCGGATTTGCTTATAATGCGGTAATGTTTCGTTCAAACTATCCACATAGGATTTTATGACATTTACATCGCAATCAGAAACAACCGACGCAATAATCTGACCGTTTTCCTCATACACGCTGGCTTGTTTTATATCCGCATTACGCAGTAATAATTCTTCAAATTCGTCAGGGTATATATTTTTGGCGTTCGAAAGCTTTATAAGCCTTTTCTTGCGCCCGGTTATAAACAGATACCCGTCTTTATCTACATATCCTAAATCCCCTGTATGCAAATATCCGTCATCGGCGATGGCGCAAACGGCTATATTGTCGCCTTTAACGCATATCTCTCCGATTCCGTCAGGGCCTTTTTCGATGATTTTACATGTTTGATTAGGCAGTACTTTCCCTACGGAACCCAGTTTATAATCATTTATTGAATCAAAAGAAATAATCGCGGCGGATTCGGTCATGCCATATGCTTGTAGAATAGTTAGACCCATATCATTAAATATATGTGCGAGTTGATTGTCGAGGCTCACTGAGCCGCTGTACGCAAAACGCACAGCGCCGCCCAGGCTTTTGTGTAATTCTGCAAATAACTTTCTCCGCTTATCAACGCCGATTTTGCGTAATAAGTTAGAAATTTTTATACCTTTATTTATTCTATTTTTTTTATCCGTCGGTATAGCTTTCCATATTTCTTCAAAGATTTTTGGAATGCCGTAAAGAACAGTCGGGCGTATCAACCTCAAATCCTCAGCCATTTCTTTGAAATCATTGGGGATATATAAGCTCGCGCCCATACTCATCGGATAAATGAAACTTGCTAAAACAGGAGCAATATGGCTTAGTGGCAGCGACAGCATATATCTGTCCGAGGCGGAAATGAATATCAACTTTTCCAGTTCAAAACCGTTTGCTACTAAGTTTTTCTCGGACAATGCGATTTTTTTCGGCGCCGAAGTTGTGCCGGAGGTAAACATTATAGAACAAATACGTTCCGGTTTCATTTCATAATCCCCGCGTTTTATATCCTTTGTATCCTTTATATCCAAACCTCGTCCTTGTAATGTTAAATCCGAAGTTTCATTTTTCCTGCGTTCTATACCCTTTATATCCTTTATATCCAACCCCCGTCCTTGTGAAATCAAATCCGAAGTTTCATTTTCGAGATTTGTTATGGAAACATTAGCATTAGCATTAGCATTAGAATTAGAATAAGAATAAGCATTAACATTTTGAAGATTTACTCTTAATGGACCAGAACAAAATATATAATCAATTTGCGTATCAGATAAGACATTTTTAATATCATTGGCTTTCCATTCCTTATCAACAGGCGCAATTACCCCTACATAGGCAATAACCGCCAGGTATACTACCATCCAGTTATAAGAGTTTTTCCCGTAAAGCATTATATTTTTGTTTTTCAAACCCATATCAAGCAACTTTTTGCTTAAATCGCGGACATCACTGTAAAACTCTCCATAAGTCCTGCCGACATACTTGCCGTCTATTTTTTCATATATGCCGGTCGAATCCTTAAATTCTTCGCAGCTTGTCCTAATCATTTCATCAAAAGAACGGCAAACCATTTATAACATTCCTCCTTCTACATGAATGCCTTTACTGATGACAGCGTTGTTCTCACGCTTAAAATCAATCAAGTAAATCGTGCTGTCAAACCGCGCCGCTTTATTCCTTTTCAACAATATTGTATAGAGAGCAGAGTTGACAACAGCGCCAATTGTATAAAACTTTGATTTTTTTGAGATTTCCGGGCCGATCTGTCTTAGCATCTCCCTGTAATAATCCTGTTCCTCATTTTTAGCTACAAAGAAAGTCAATACAGGATTCGCTAAAACACATCCCGCTTTTGGGAATACCGGTAAAACAGAAAGCACCCTCAAAATACCATTGTACCGCTTTATAACGTATTGTTTATAACTTTCCTGCCGCCAAAGCGCGCATACGCATAATATATCGCCGCCTTGCTCTAATACATAAAAATCATGAATATCCAAGTCAGCGAATTGCTTAAAATCAAACGCGGGGAAAAAATCATGGTTTTCCCGCTGTTTATATAAGAATTTTTCAATTCGGTTATAATCCGTTTCGGTTGCATTACGAAATCCAAATTTACTTGACGGTTTTATTTTACCGGCGCGAAACACAAACGAAGAATATTTACAAACAGGATGCAAATGCGGTAAGCCCTCGTGTCCTTTTGTTAAAAAATTTAGCGCGCGGGGATTATTATCCAAAATATTTGCATAATAAAAATCGTGTTTACATTCATTGAAAATTGCTTGCGCCAATTTTTTATAATCACATTTAATAATACCTTCTTTTTTTCTCAAACCGCAAATATAAGCGGCTTTCAAAAAGGAGCCGCCCATTTGCAATTCATGGGTTAAGCAAGCAATTTCCAGAACAATCTCTTCGTCATTTTTTATAAGAAAAACTTCCGCGTTTTCACATTCTTTTTTATAAGATAAAAAAGAATTGGGCCGGCGTGTAAGCATTATTTCTACAGGAGTGTTGAGTTCGGTTTGCTCCAAAAGCCTTAACATGGCAACGCCGTCTTTTTCAGTCGCCTTGGTTATACTGTATGTCATAAGACGTTGCCTCCTTTATATTCATTTTATTTTTCCGCGCCAGACATATCCATTCCAAATTCATCATGTAGCTTGCAAGAAAAGGCTTTATATCGCGGATATTCGCCACGGATTCTTTGAAATTTTTCATAACAAACAGATAATCTTTAATGTTTTTGCATGTCACCTCTCCCGTTAAAAACTGCCAAAACATATACCCGACGAATTTACGCTTTTGCCCTTTTGTGTTTACGCAGTCGATTTGGTTTAACAATATGCCAAGTATGTCATATTCACTCATTAGCAGCAGACCAGAGGTTATTCGCGGATTACATTCAATGCAATATAATCCCTCGCCTGCCGCGATAAAATCTAATCCCATAACGCCGCTGTACCCTATGGCGGACCTGATTTTATTCAGTATTACTTCTATTTCATTTTTTAATACGGCGTCATCTATATCTTGTATGTTAGAAAATGGCGCTATTTTATTATGAAACCCTCCCCCATATACAACGGTGTTCTTGCCGACAGAAAAACAACTGAGCGGCGCGCCTTTAATAAAATCCTGAACAAGCCATTGTCCTGTTGATGAATCACGGTCGCGGGGATTCATGCTTGCGCTTTCACCGCAACGGGAGTAAACGCGTTTATAGATTTTATTTTTAATATTTTTTTCTATGCGCCCTGTATGCCCTGTGTGTTCGGCTATATCTGTATGCTCGGCTATATCTATGCGCCCGGCTATTTCTGTATGGCCTGCTATTTCTATGCGCCCGGCTATTTCTGTATGCGGCGTTTTAATCCCAAGTTTCAAGCAAATGTTATAAAACGAGAGTTTATTATGCAGTTGTTCTATTTTTTCGATTTTATCAACAAAACAATTGCACAACAATTCGTCTTTGTATTTCGCTAAATAATAACCTTCTTCCCCCAACGGCAGAATCAATTCAACTTGTTCTTTTTTTACAATGCCGTTTATCGCGTTAATAAACTCTTTCTCATAAAAACGGCAGGATGGGACGCGGATATGCTTTATGCGTTTGTTTGAAGAATTGCCCGCTCCAAAACGCATGGAATCAGCCGTTATGACCGTATGCCCATGTTTAGATATGTTTCGGATAATTTCTGGCGCCATTAACGCCCTGCTCGCTGTTAAAAGTATCTTCATTTTCTGCGTTCTCTCTTTGCGTTTTCTCCCTGCGTTCACCTTGCATTTTCTCCCTGCGTTTTCTCCTTGCGTTTAAAGGACCGTTTTTAAGACTCGTCAGAATTGATGGAACCGTTTAAAGGACCGTTTTAAGACTCGTCATAATTGATGGGACCGTTTAAAGGAGCGTTTTTAAGACTCGTCAGAATTGATGGGACCGTTTCCTTTGGAATTTTGCAAGCCGGGGTTTTCTGAAAACTTTTTTCGCGCGTAGACATAATAGCAAATCGGGAACACAACAACAGCGGCGATAATGTATAATGCTCCGATAAACCAATCAGAATTGTCGCCTATCATGATTTTGCTTGCAGGGATTAGACAAATTGCAAACAATATAAGGGATTTAAAGCGTCCGATACGGCATTTTTTCCTGGCGGATATTGCAATAACAATCGCCGCAATCAAATTCCCGACCCAAAAGGGAATGTTTATTGCCAGATATTCAAAAAACATATAGTGTAGTACCGTTGGTATGTAAAATGCGTTCACAAAACACAAAGCCGCCAATCCGGTTAAATAATCTTTATTTTTTGTCGCGATATACACCTGTATCAGGTTACACATGGTCAGCGCCCACAAAAACACGACAAATAAGCCATTGATAGGGAAAAGAACAAATAAAAGACCAAATGCAAATGAATCCATAGCAAGCTCTCCTTTTGTAATGCTAATTGCTTTATTATGTTTCCGGTCTTGCAATTAATTGTTATGATATCACCATCCTTTATCGCATCTGTTGGCTTCGAGGTAAGACAGCGAGAAGGAAAGCGTGTAGGTAGCCTTTCGCATAGTCCTAATCATATCATTGAGAGCCCTCTTGGGGCCAGCTGTGTTTTATTTGGTACGATGTCTTGTGCGATAAAAATCGAAAAGGCCATGGGTGAATCCCGCAACACGGATCAGTATACTGCTTGGATGCGGCTTTGGATGCGGCTCATACAAGATTATTTACCAAGGCTTTCCGGATGCCTTCCTGACATGATAGAATATGGGAGAAGCTGCGGTGCGGCTGATTATGGGAAAAGCAATCTCGCTACAAGAAGGGTCGGCTGAGCGCATCTTTATCCGGCCAGAACTCATTGAGCGATAGTGGGTCAAGGCAGCACATGTAAAAAATCAAAGAAAGGTGAGAGAAATTTTGAATAACCGTCGCAAGTTACACTTGAGCGACAGTAGATAAGAAGAAGGCAGGACATATTAAAAACCGCAGAGAGGGGATATACATTATGAATAACCGTCAAAGGCTACACGCGATACTAAACTATGAGAATTATGACAGGATGCCTGTCGTTCACTTCGGTTTCTGGGAGGAACTTTTGGACAAATGGGTGGCGGAAGGGTATCTCGAGCCATATCAAATTGCTAATGTGCAAGATGGAAATGCCGATGAACAGAGGATTGCCGAATTATTAGGATTCGACTTTAACTATTACACTACCTATCAAGATTTGTCCGGGTTTTCTTCACTTTGGCCGCCTTTTACGCCGAAACGCATTCGAGACCGTCCTGACGGCTGTTATGAGTATTTGAACGAGGATGGCGTCATCGTTCTGCAAAAAGATGGCGCGCGTTCTATACCGGCGGAGATTGGTCATCTTTTGGTTGATCGCGCTTCATGGGAGAAACATTATCTGCAGCGTTTGCAATACAGCGATGACCGGTTTGACGACAATGTCCTGAAGAGACTAGCCAACGAATCGGCGAAAAGGACCGAACCTATCGGGTTATATTGTAAAAGCTTATTTGGCCAGATTCGCAATTGGATGGGTATAGAAGGAATCAGCTACCTGTATGTAGATGATGAAGAATTATATGACGAAATTATCAATACTGTAGGGGAACTCGTTTTTCAAGTTACAGAAAGAGCGTTGAAATCTGGCGTTGAATTCGATTTTGCCCATTTTTGGGAGGATATCTGCTTCAAAAACGGTCCGCTGGTTTCCCCATCGGTCTTCGAAAGCAAGACAGCTCGGCATTATCGCCGGATTACGGAACTCCTCGGTGAGTACGGCGTAAAAATTGTCTCCGTAGACTGTGACGGCGTTATAGATTCCCTGCTGCCAATTTGGCTGGAGAATGGGGTCAATACGATGTTCCCGGTAGAGGTCGGCACTTGGGGCGCCAGCATTGCGCCCTGGAGGGAAAAATATGGACGAAGCCTTCGCGGCGTGGGCGGAATGAATAAGCACGTCCTGTCGGCCGATCAGGCGGCGGTTGACGCTGAGATTGAGCGGTTGAAGCCGCTGGTCGATTTGGGAGGATTTATTCCTTGCCCCGACCACAGGCTTCCTCCCGGTACGAAATGGGAGTTGGCGCAATACTATTGCGATCGGATGCGCCGGGTGTTTGGTTAACCGTGATGCGCTGCCGCCGGATGGACACGAACCGCCTATTACCTCCGAATATTAACAAATAAATAGAAAATAAAAGTGATATTTAGACATTTATATATTGCATTTATACTTATATATGTTATAATATTTCGAGAGGTACACTTGATGGCCAAAAATTTGAAGCTTAAAGCTGCACGGGCGGCAAAAGATATGACACAAATGGAGCTGGCGAAAACGGTTGGTGTTGTCCGGCAGACTATAAACTTGATAGAACTCGGCGAGTATAACCCATCGCTTCGCCTTTGTATCGCTATATGCAAGGCGCTTGGGAAAACACTGAACGACCTGTTCTGGGAAGGGGAAGATGAATAAAATGGGTAGGGGTCATGGAATGACGCGGGACGAAAAAATGTATGACGAGAGGCAACTCAAGATATTTATGAGAATCTTCAGGCACGGATTTGCAGCAGCGGCCATATTGTTGGCGGTGAATGCCGGCCTGCAATACTCGAATATTGCCTGGGCAAGCGCGTATGGTCAAAACTTGATATTGTCAACGATTGCTGTGTCAATTGTTTTCGGGGAAGCGCATATACGCGGCGTGTGGTTTGGTAAGGGGCATATATTCCCGCGGATTGTAATGATTTTTCTCGGAGTCGCGGGCGCCATTATACTGATGCTGTCCATAATCGACTTAACGGCGGGAGAGAAATATTTTGCCGATGGCGCGATAACAAATTCCGGAGTCAATAATCTACAAGGCGTCTTATATTTATTGATTGCGTCTCTTGCCTTGGTTCAGTACATTCGCGCTAAACGACATAAAGAAATCCAGTAACGACGCTATCTAATAAAATAAAAGGCTTTGGGGGTAAAACCAGGATGAAAAGGAAAAGGAAACCACCGCTTTTAGCTATTTCATTATATGTATTTGGAGTTATAATTCTCATACTGTACATGTTGACCGATCAAAACCAGGCAATTCAATTACCGGAATGGGTTATGACGTCTGCTGTAATACTCTCGATGCTCTTTATCTACGCAGGCTTGGTCATTATGGTGTTGCGCGTGAGGCAAATAAGAATGGGAAAAATGGGGCGCCTTCCCACTTTCGTTGGCCCACTTTTTGGATTAATGATGATAAGCGGAGGAATACCCTCTCTTTTAAATATCGTTAGCTCATCGGAATTGTCTAACTGGGTCAAAATTTTAACGGTAGTTATTCTGGCAGTTGCGGTAATGGCTACGTTAGGCATCTTCGTTTATTCAATAAAGAAATACAAAAATCGAAATGGAGAAAAAGACGCCAAAACACCGCAGGACTGACAGCGTTTTGGCGACATTTATACAGCTGCCAAGTCCGACGGCGAAATGGTTAATGCGGGGGTGTGTTTTTCATCTTTACCGGCGCCCTCCTAATCCAAACCGATTGCAAATAAGTACGCTGCCGTAAGAGCCGGCGCCATATCTTGAATGCAATCGAAAAGACCTAGCTCATAGTAGATCATCATCTCATTTGATTCAGCGTCGCCGCTGCCGCCGTTTCTCACTGCATTTTCTATTTTGTCGAGACACTTGACATATAATACGCCCGGCGAACCCGAACTATAGATCGTGCCAAGAGCTTTGACCTTCAAGCTGGTAGTATATCCGGTCTTCGCCAATTCGAGAACTGCGCCTATACTCCAGAAACCATTGTTTATCCCCGTATACTTCGTGATGAACGCCGACATATAACCGCCGAAGATTTTATCGATGGTATTAAGCGCTGATAGTGCGACGTCGGCTATATTTAGCCCCGTTTCCACCCAATCATTCCCTTTCATATTGTACTTGCCGCCGAGAAGGAACTCCGTTACAAATCTCGCAGCATAAAGGCTCTTGCTTCCCACACCGTCTGTTATAGCTTTACTAAAGGCCTTCAGTAAGCTTTTCCCAAAATCAATTGCGACGTTTAAGGCTACGTCATTAATGGGCTCATTTTTCCCAAAGATTGTTTTCAGCGCGTTATCCGCGGCGAGACCCACCTGGTTAAAGAGGTTTGTCGTAGTTTTTACGTTTAGAACGAGATTTATCTTGCACGCTATTGTCAGTGAAGCAAAGTCGAAAAAGTTCCCAGTGGGGTCTTTGTACATAACGGGGTTTGCGTGAGCGTACAGATACTTGTGCAGTGAAAGCGGCTCCATTGTGTTGCCGAAATAGGAATCCCTGCTCAGGAACGTTCCCGTCGACGGGTTCATGTACCGCGCCCGCAGGTAGTAAAGCCCGGTCCCCGCATCGAACCTCTCTCCGCAGTACAGATACGGATTGTCCGTCGCGCCTGCTCGTTCCGTCAGGGCGCCCCAGGCGTCAAATGTGTAGGCGTCAGTGACGGCGCCGTTTTGATTCGTCAGCATACGCGTGTCGCCGCGTCCGTCGCAGAGGTAGTAATGCGCGCCGTCCGCGTTCGTCATGCTAATGAGCTCATGCCCGCGCGTGTAGAACACTGCGCCGCCTGGTTTGACCTCGGCTATCACATGCGCCAGCTCGCCGTTAGTATCCACTATGTATTTCGTAGTGACGCCTCCCGACGTCTTTTCCACTCGATTGCCTGAATAGTCATACTTGTAAGATTCATTTGTTACGCCGCCGCCCCCGCCGCCGCTTCCGTCGTTGGTCGTGACAGACAATAAACGGTTATGCGTGTCATATGTGTAAGTTGTATTGAGAGTAGCGGACTTTTTAGCTGTTTGGTTTCCATTCAAATCGTACTCGTATTCGAAAACGCCTCCCGCGCCCGCGCCTGCGCCCGCGACGGATTCCCTGACAAGTTGGTTAAGGGCGTTGTACTCGTAACTTGTTACTGTTCCGTTGTCATTTTTGCCGATTCGGTTGCTCACCGCGTCGTAGGAATATGAGATAACCGACGCGCCAAAGGCGCCGGACGGCGCCACAGTTTCGGAGGTCAGGCGGTACAGGTTGTCGTATGTGTAGGTCACGGTTCGACCGGGACGCCCGGTTAATCCTGCCAGTCCGGTTCCACGGGTTTCCTCGACGCTCAGCCACTCACCCGCGGCGCCCAGCGTGTACTTGAAGGACGCGACTATAACGTCATCCTTATCGCGGATAACTTCGTCAGTAAGGCGGTTGAGGCTGTCATAGGTGTATTTGGTGTAGCTTCCGCTGGGATATGCCACAGTTTCAAGGTTGCCGTTCGCATCATAGCCGTATTCGGTTTTGCCCCCTCCCCCCGTAACAGACAAAAGACGGTTCATCTTGTCATATTCGTACTGCACGCTTCCGTACTGGGTTTGTACCCCTGAAATATTCATCGCTAAATCGTAAGTGTAATTGATTTGGACGCCATCCGGCAGTTCCACGTGGGATAAGCCGTTCATATTGTCGTAAGAGTACGTCGTTATGCCTCTGGCGTCGGTCACTGCGTGTAGTTGCCCGCCGGCGGAATAGGTCATGCTTATCGTTTCCGTCACGGCGCCCATGACTGTGACCGCGCTCGTAACTTGGCCGTATTGGTTATATGTATAAGTTGTGGTTGCGCCGTTTGCGTCTTTGAACTCAATAAGCAGTCCCGTCTTGTCGTCATATTGCGACGTAACTTCACGCCCCAGGGCGTCTATGGTCTTGACGCGGCGGTTCTGACTGTCGTATTCATAGCGGGTTTCGTTGTTCTTTGCGTCTTTGACTGACGTCAGGTTGCCGCGCTCATCGTAGCCGTAGCGCCAAACCCCGTTGGCGGCGTCGGTTACGGAGGTGAGCCTGTCGGCGCCGTCGTACCCGTATCGTGTCGTATAATTGTTTTGGTCCGTCGCCGCCGTGACCCT
>JGI24702J35022_10001825_pt1 | contig 13115 bp, 9 predicted proteins | sample TergutTh196P4_FD_35022 | JGI IMG/M metagenome (IMG submission 35022)
AGAGAACCACAGAGGATTTCTGGGAAATAAGAAATAAGGGTACAGGGGAAGAATATGTCTATAAAGATGCAAGACAGATTGCAGTAAAGTTCTTCATAGTAAATTTATGTATATCAGGTCCAGATAGGTGATTTTTCAAAACAATTGTCTCCGTGCACCCAGTGGGCTCCGTGCGATAAAAATCCGATCATGGACTTATCCGGAATTTTTTCTTCCCTTCACAAGGTATTCCACTGACACTCCCAAAACTTTGGCAATGTCACAGGCTGTTTTTACATCCGGATAATAACCGTAACAAAGCCAAAATCTTAAAGTACAGTATTTTAGCTTGATGAGGACGGCAAAATCCTTCTGGCTGATTTTTTTGGCCTTCATGAGTTTTTTTGTCCTTTCCCAAAAAGGGATCTTTTTTGGCTTTCTCATATATAGAATATACATAATTGTACAAAAAAGTCACGATTTTCTGTAACGCATAACGATTGTTTGTGACGGCAATCTGTAGTACAGAGTCGCAAGCAATTAACAGGGAATTGCGACTTTATGCTACATTGCCTTTTGGCGAAATAAAATATTTTAACTTTTTTCCCTAAAAACCAAAGCAATTCCCATCCTGGTGCAGTATATATGACAGGATGCTTTTTGGGCCCGGCTTGTTAACAAAACAAGCGTATAGTACATTATTCCGGGAGGATTATTTTATGACTGCCTCAGAACCATTGACTTTTGAAAAGGTTTGGGCCGCTCTGCAGGAAACAGATCGGATGGTTAAAGAAACTGCGCTGAGTATGAAAGAAACCGACAGGAAGATGAAGGAGACCGACCGCAGAATCGGTGAAATGTCCAATCGTTTTGGGGAACTGGCAGAACACCTTGTAGTTCCGAACATAATAGAAAAGTTCAGAGCTTTGGGCTTTACTTTTGAACAAATATCCCAGGATATTAAAATTACTGACAGCAGCGGTAATTGTCTTGCGGAGATCGATATACTGCTGGAAAACGGCGATACGGTTATAGCTGTAGAAGTAAAAGCGAAACCTCTTGAAAAAGATGTGGATAGACATATCAGCCGCATTGAGGTGCTGCGCCGCCGGGCGGATGCCCGGCAGGATAAACGCAGGTTCCGCGGGGCTATAGCCGGGGCAATAATGAGTGATGAGGTAAGGAACTATACTCATAAGGCCGGTTTTTATGTAATTGAACAAACTGGGGACACGGTAAAGATAAATATACCGGAAGGGTTTATACCAAGAGAATGGTGAAAGCCAATCCCAAAATATCCAGCCTTCTCATTGTTAATTACGCTCAAATAACATAGTATTGCTGTATGGGAAAATCGAAACCTCGTGGAGCGGCCGACGGTGCCAAAGCGTCCCGTGGAATTGCGGCTTATAGGAAAATTATGGAGATGGATGCCGGGGAAGCTGCGGATGAAGAAGCCCTGGTTTTACGAACCCCGGCTTCCAAATCCGGAGGTAAAAATGAGACGCCGGGCAACGGCTTCCTGAAAACAGCGGGGTCCGGCCCGTCTGCGGGATTCAGGAAGAAGACCAAAAAAGCTGACAGGGCGGGGAAGATTGACAAGCCGTCAAAATACAGACGTGCCGCCCAGTTCATGGTGCTTGTCGGAAGTGACGAGGCTTCCAAAATTCTTTCCAGGCTTCCCCCGGATCAGGTAGAAGCAATTTCAAAGGAAATTGTCTCCATCAAAAGCATAAGTCCCGAAGATGCGGAAGCTGTACTGGAAGAATTCCGCTCTCTCTTTTCTCCTTCCTACGGATATTCCGGGTCTTCGTCAGGCGGCCTTGAAGAGGCCAGGAAGCTTCTCTATGCGGCATTCGGGCCGGAAAAGGGCGAAGCTCTGCTTTTAAAGGCGGTTCCGGATGCGGCGGAAAATCCCCTCGATTTTTTAAAGGAATTTTCAGCGGAGCAGCTTGCTCTGCTTTTTAAGGATGAAAGTCCCGCGGCCTGCGCAATGGTATTATCACGGGTGCCCGCGAAATTGTCAGCCGCTGTATTGGCAAATACCAGTCAGGAACGGAAAACAGAAATCGCAAGACGGATTGCGAAAATGAAAGAGACTTCGCCGGAGGTAATTGGGCGTGCAGCAGCCGCGCTCAGGGAAAAGGCCCGTCATTTCGGACGCACAGATGACGGGGGAGAGATTGACGGAATGGGCGTTCTGGCTGCCATTCTAAAACAATCCGACCTGGCTTTCGGCGGCCGGCTTCTTGAGGAACTGGAAGAAAGCGATCCCTCACTTGGGCGGGAAATGAAGGATCGTCTATATACCCTTGAGGATGTTTGCAATGCAGCGGACCGGCCCATACAGGAGAAGCTCAGAACAATGGAAGACAGGGAAATAGCCCTGCTTTTGAAGGGCCGTTCGGAAGGCTTTACGGATAAAATTTTGCGGAACATTTCGATCGCCAGGGCAGCGCGGATACATGAAGAAACGGAAATTATGGGGCCGGTACCCAGGATAGAATCTGAAGCTGCGGCAAGGGAATTCCTCGCATGGTTCAGGCTGAACCGGGAAGAGGGCCGTATTTTAATGTTAAGTGACGGGGATGTACTTGTATGAACAACGAATTAAGAAAGGGCATGACTCTTGAAAGCGGTTTTGAGATTCTAGATATTATGAAGCTTCCCGAACTGGATGCCACTGGGATCTGGGCCAGGCATCTAAAAAGCAGAGCCGAGGTTTTTCATGTTCATAATAATGACAGCGAAAACCTTTTTGCCTTTGCCTTTGCAACCCCCTCAAAAGATTCAACCGGGGCTGCCCATATACTTGAACATTCGGTTCTCTGCGGTTCGGCTTCTTATCCTCTTAAAGACGCTTTTCTGGTTCTTGCCCAGGGAAGCCTGCAGACTTATTTAAACGCCTGGACCTTTCCTGATAAAACCGTATACCCTGCCAGCTCCGTAAACGAGCATGATTATTTTAACCTTATGTCCGTATACGGCGATGCTGTTTTTAAGCCCCTGCTTTCCGAATGGACTTTCCTGCAGGAAGGGCACCGCCTTTTTTTCACTCCGAAAACCGAAGGTGAAAAGGGAAACCCCTCCGCCCTCAATATTACCGGAGTAGTCTATAATGAAATGAAAGGCGCCTACTCATCTCTCGACGCATACGCAGGCCACTGGTCGGTTAAATCCGTACTGCCCGGTACGCCCTATGATTTTGATTCCGGAGGTGATCCGGAATGCATACCGGATTTAACATGGGAGGGCCTTAAAGCTTTTCACAGGTCCTGGTATTCACCTGCAAACTGCAGGATCTTCCTTGCCGGGAATATTCCCACGGAAAAGCAGCTCGCCTTTTTGGACAAGGAGTTTTTTTCGTCCCTTCCCCCGGGCGAAAGGAATGATCCCATCCCCCAGGCAGTCCGCTGGGAAAGCCCGCGTTCATTTAAAATCCCCTGTCCGGCCGGAGCCGGACAAAAGCCAACGGTTATGCTCTCATGGCTCTGCGGAGACGCAGCCAATGCCGGGGAAACCATTGCCCTGGCCGCGTTAGCAGAAATTCTTCTTGGGCACGACGGTTCTCCCCTTACAAGGGCGCTCATTGACTCCGGCTTGGGGGAGGATCTTTCACCGGTATCCGGCCTTGAAGGGGAATTAAGGGAAACCCTGTTCTGTGCCGGGATTCGTGGTCTCCACGAATCCCGAGGTTTGAACGGGGTCGTTGGACCACTCGAAAACCGAGGGATCTGTGGTCTCCACGAATCCCGAGGTTTGAACGGGGTCGCTGGACCACTCGAAAACCGGGGGATTCATGGTTTTAACAAACATCCTGATGCAGACAGTGGGACGATTGATGAATGCGCCCAAAAAGTTGAAGCCCTGATACTTGGCGAACTTGAACGCCTGGAGCGGGAAGGTATCCCAAAGGAAGAGATAGAAGCGGCGCTTCTTGGGATGGAATTTTCACACCGGGAAATTCGCCGTTCAGGAGGGCCTTTTTCCCTGGTCTGGATGCGCCGTTCCCTTAAGGCCTGGCTTCACGGCGGAAAACCCTGGGACAGCCTCCTTTTTGCGCCGCCCTTTGGTGAATTAAAACGCCGTCTGGGCGAAGATAACCGCTTCTTTGAAAAACTTATCCGCTTTTATCTTTTGGATAATCCTCACAGGGCCTTTGTCATAGTAGAGCCCCAGGAAGGATTTCTGGAAGAAAAAGATTCGCTTTTGACTAAACATCTTAAGGATATTGAAGCTTCCCTGGGGGATGTAGAAAAAAAAGCCATATTGGATAAAGAGGAAGAACTTAACCGGCTCCAGGAGAGGGAAGACAGTCCCGAAGCTTTAGCCGCCATTCCGCATCTTTCCAGGAGCGATCTTTCACCAGAGATTGAGATTATCAAAAGGGATTACAATGATGCCCGGGGCGTACCCATGCTGGTTCATCCCCTTTTTACCAATGGAATTAGCTATGTGGAACTTGCATTCCCCCTTGATGTACTGGAATGCGAAGACTATCCCTGGTTTCCCTTTTTTGCCAGGGCTCTGGTTTCCATGGGACTTCCCGGCATGGATTATGGAGAAGTTTCAAGCCTTTTGGCACGCACTACCGGGGGCTTCCATGCTATGCTCCACACAGGCGGGATGGTAAAAGGAGCGGCCAGGACCGCGGTTTTCCCAGCCGGAATTTTTGATGTAACGGGACGGGACTGGATCATCTTCCGCCTGAAAGCTCTGGATGAAAAATTGGGTCCGTCGCTGGATCTGGCTTTGCGTCTTATTACCGAAGCGGACTTCTCGGATTTAAAACGGTTAAGGGATCTGGTCCTGGAAATGAAAAATGAACTTGACTCTGGCCTTGCGCCGTCGGGGCATCTTTATGCTTCCGGCTGTTCAAGCCGTCTTTTTTCCCGGTCCCGTTTTATTGATGAAATGTGGAATGGTCTGGATCAAATTATATTTGCCCATAGGCTCGCCGAAATGGATCCTATGGCGATCAGCGCCAAACTGGAAACATTAAGGTCCCGGTTGATCAGGGCAGGTCTCCTTGTTAATCTTGCCGGAAGCGCCCTTGCCGGGGCGGAAAAGGAAATCGGGAATCGTTTTGGTTCCTTCGGCCCACCCAGGCCTAGAAGTTCCGTATCACAGGATGTAAAAAACTTTCATGCCCTTTCGGAATTGGGACATGTGGCAGGCAGAAGCACAGACAGGGCTGAAATTTTTGCTTCCTCTTCCCTTCAGATAGGTTTTGCCGCCATCTCCCTGAGTGCCCTGCCATACGGTTCTCCCCTCCAGGCAGCGGAATTAGTGCTGTCCCATCAGCTTTCCACAGGCGCCCTGTGGGAGGACATACGCATGAAAGGCGGCGCCTACGGCGCTTTTGCCCAGTGCGATCATCTGGAAGGTGTTTTTTCCTTTTCAACATACCGGGATCCCAATCCCCTTAGGTCCCTTGACGCCTTTACTTCGATAATTCAGGAAGCTTCAGCGAATGCTTCAGCGAATGCTTCAGCGAATGCTTCAGCGAATGTGTCAACGAATGCTTCCGGCAGGGACAGCGGGACTTTAGACAAAGATGCTTTAGCAAAACATGCTTTAGCAAAAGATGCTTTGACAAAAGCCGTGATCGGCGCCTATGCAAAGGAAACCCGTCCGCATGCTCCATCGGAAAAGAGCCTGATTGATTTCTTCCGCTTTTTATTCGGTATAGAGGACAGGCAGCGTTCCAGACGGTTAAAAGATCTGATTGCCGTAACCGAAGACCAAATCGGCACGGTACAAAAACGCCTTGCATCTGAGATGGATCAGCCTCTTACAGAGAGAGCCTTGCCGGTGATCATCACAGGAAAGGCGGATGCCGAAAAAGCCGCGGCTCATCTGGGCGCAGAGGTACGTGAGCTGCCGGTATAGGGAAGTACCCTGGCGCAGAAACATCTCCGCTTTATACCGTATGATGCTGTGGTATGCTGCACTTACTATAAAGATTTTTTTATAAATCCAAAGCAATTCCCGTCTCCATGCCGTATATATACGGAGGCAGAGCATGTATGTACTCTCTTATGCGCCCCTGGGGGCTGAAGGAATAATTATCCGGATAGAGGCGGACATTCGCCGCGGCATACCCGGTATAGACATTACGGGTCTCGCTGAAGGGGCAGTACGGGAAGCCCGGGAACGTGTCAGGGCGAGCTTCCGTAATTCCGGTTTTGATTTTCCTCATGATAGAATCCTTATAAACCTGGCGCCTGCCGGAGTCCGCAAAGAGGGGGCATCCCTGGATCTCCCCATAGCAATTTCCGTTATGGCCGCAGCAGGTATGGTTCCCATTCCAGGCAATCTGATGGTTCTTGGAGAACTGGAACTTTCAGGCCGGGTTCGGCCGGTACGCGGTGTACTGGCGGCTGTTTCCGCAGGAAAAAAAGAGGGAATAAGGGAATTCATTGTACCTCTGGAAAATTCCAGTGAAGCGGCGATCCTTTCCGGAGAAGGTATTTCCCATACTCATGGTAAGCTTCCGAATCAACCGCCGAATATCAGCATTTCTCCCTCCGCAATTTCCGGCGCTTCCAGTTTTGACGTTTCCGGTTTTGACGCTGCTGGTTTTAACGTTCCTGATTTTGGTGTGCCTAAATTTGGCGCAGGAATTTTTGGCGCCGCTAATCTGGCTGAAGCTGTACATGCCCTCTTTGTGAGAGCCGAGAGCGGCATACTTCCCCAAAACATCAATGTTTCCGGCTATATGCAAGAGGGTGTCTCCGGTATCAATGGCGATTACGGCGGGGAATATGGCTATGGCGCCGGGGATTTTTCTGAAGTTCGCTTCCAGGGCAGGTATAAGCGGGCTCTTGAGATAGCCGCTTCAGGCGGTCATAACCTGTTTGTTTTCGGGCCGCCCGGGTCCGGAAAAACCATGCTTGCCCGGCGGTTTCCCTCTATACTGCCGCTCCTGGAACCTGACGAAGCCATAGAAGTTACCCGGCTTCACAGTCTTGCCGGACAAATAAAAGCCGCTGGCATACCTGGTGGTAATGAAGGTTATTCGGGCGTTTATGCCGGAAGCAGCCTGATAAGGAGGCCGCCGTTCCGTTCGCCCCACCATTCAGCCAGCGCCGAGGGTATTCTGGGGGGCGGCCGAACTGTCCGGCCGGGAGAAATAACACTGGCTCATTTTGGAACCCTGTTTCTGGATGAAGCGCCGGAATTCCGCATAACTGTACTTCAGTCTCTTAGGGAACCGCTGGAAGACCATGTTATCACCATAGTCCGGGCAGATGGCCCCCTAAAGCTCCCTGCGGATTTTCAGCTCATCCTTGCAGCCAATAGCTGTCCCTGCGGCCGGCTGGGAGCAGCCCCGCCCGGAAATGGAATCGAAGCCAATGGCGCCTATGAAACCGGTTCCGGAGAAAACCCTGGAGATTCCGCAGAATGCGGTTGTTTCTGTACTTCCGACGAAATTCGCCGGTATTGGCGAAAACTGGGGAGCGCCCTTCTTGACCGGATTGATCTTAGGGTTCCCCTCAGTACTCCCGGGGTTCTGTCATCTGCCGGAGGAGGAGGGGAGGAAGGTAGTGATGTAATCAGGAAGCGGGTTTGTGCTGCAGTGGAAATTCAAAGGGAACGCTTTAAATTATCAAGAGGCCATTCAGAATATGCAGTGCGCCGGAATGCCCGTATGTCTCCCGGTCAGATAGAAAAATTCTGTTCCCTTACTAACAGGGCTTACGGTGCCTTTTCCCTTGCCGCTGCCAAACTGGGTCTTTCCGGCAGGGCCTGCCATGGGATCCTGAAAATAGCCCGCACCATAGCCGACCTGGAGGGGAAAGATTCAATAGATACGGTTCATGTTCTGGAAGCGGTTCAGCATCGCCGTTTTGGGGATGATCCCTATGATATTTTTTCCGTAGGAAGACAATAATTTGCCGGGCTGTTAATTTAAAAAAGCAGGGAAACATGCATTTTCTCTTCTGCTCCATAAAGTAAACCTGTGAATCTTTATTTTATGAGCCGGAAGCAAGGTGAGTTAAATTGATTTCACACTTTTACGAATCACCAGTTTACCGGAAATCAGGATATTTTCAGTTTCCTGCACTGATAATCCGAATCGCTGCGAGATGATCCTTTCTGATAATTTTTGCAGCGCGCGTTCCCCAATTTTTTGGGTGGAAACCCGGATAGATGTCAATGGGGGTTCAGAAAAACTGCTTGATGGAAGATCATCAAACCCCGCAATGCTTACATCATCGGGTATTTGGTAATTAAAATCCCGCAGAGCTTTCATAACGCCGTATGAAATAATGTCATTCATACACAGAAAAGCCGACGGCAGGGCAGAGTTTTTGTCAAGGAATTTGCACATATCGATAATTGAACCGTCAAAGGTCGGGTCCACACCAATAATGAATTTTTCCTGTATTGGTAAAGAAAAATAGTTCATGGCTTCGCGAAAGCCGAATTCGCGCATTCTGAAATTCCTTGTCTCGTAATTGCTTTTTACAAGGCCAATACTGCGATGGCCGGTACTGTAAAGGTGCTGAACTAATTTAAAAATCCCGTCTACGTTATCCATGTCTACGCAATCATAAGCCGACATGGGGAAATAAGTATCCATAAAAACTACAGGCTTGTTTAGTTTTCCAAAGATGGCAGATTCATGATCCCGGAGTTCGGTCCCCAGAATTAAGTATCCGTCAACTTCGGTTTCTTTTTGGGCATCAATTATCTCCTCAATGGGTATGCGGTTAAAGAAAGAAACCTCCAGTTTATACCTCTGTTTTTTTGCCTCTGTTTCAATGCCTTCCAGGTATTCGGTTATAAAAGGATTGTGCCGATCGTTGACAATATGACCATGCCGGGCAATCTTAAGGAGCCTAATCGTTGTATTATCACTTAAACAGGAAGCAGGAAAATCATTTTTATACCCTGCTTCGGCGGCAATATGCAGGATCCGTTGCCTAAGCTCTTTTGATACCCCTGCTTTATTGTTTAAAGCAAGAGATACCGCTGAAGGCGAGACGGCAGCAGCTTTGGCAATATCCACAATTCGTGGTGACATATTTTAATTGTGCATAGTTCCTTCAAGTTGTCAATGGGAAATTTGAGTAAAAACAAAAAAATTTTAGTATTTTACTAAAAAATTTGTTGACAATTTCAAAATTTATTATATAATAAAAGCTGCCAAAAATGGGGAGCCATTTTTGAGTATATTTTTTACGCGGAGGAAAGGGAATGAAAAAGTTATTGGTTTTGCTGATGATTTTAGCTATTGTCAGCACTGCTGTATTTGCCGGCGGCAGGAGGGCCGCAGGGTCATCAAAACCCGTTGTAGGGCTGGTGATGAAATCACTTGCTAATGAGTATTTCAAAACAATGGAAGAAGGAGCAGTAGCTTTTGCCGCCAAAGAAGGTACTTTTGAACTAATATCTGTTGGAATGAACTCGGAAACCGACATTGATACCCAAATCAACGCCATCGACAACCTTATTACCAGGCGGGTGAATTTGATGGTTATTACCCCCGCCGATAGTGTGGGTCTTGTGGCCTCTGTCCAAAAGGCTGTTAGTGCAGGTATCACAGTAGTAAATGCGGATGTCAAGCTTGATGACGCAGCCCTGAAAGCAGCCGGATTACCGGAAGATTTCCTGTTTGTGGGCCCCGATAATGCGGATGGCGCCGAATTGGCCGGAAATGCACTGGGTGAAAAACTTGGAAACGGCGGGAAGGTTTTTATTATTGAAGGAAATCCCGGCGCAGACAATGCTACTCAGCGGAAAAACGGGTTTCTCCGTTCCGTGAGCAAATACGGCCTGAATCTTCTTGCGTCCAATACCGCCCATTGGGAAACTGAAGAAGCCAATTCGGTGATGACAAACCTGCTGGTACGGTATCCCGACGTTCAGGGTGTCATGTGCGCAAATGATTCAATGGTTCTGGGAGTTGTCAGAGCTTTGGAAGCGGCGAACAGATCCGATGTTCTTGTTGTAGGGTTCGATAATATTGCTGCGGTTCAGGATTTGATTAAGGCAGGCAAAGTGCTGGCAACAGTTGATCAATACGGGCCTGATCAGGCGGCAATGGCCATTCAGGTCGGACTGCGGATTCTTAACGGAGAAAAGCTGTCCGGATGGCAGAAAACTCCGGTAAAATTAATCACCGCCGCTGAACTGAGGTAAAAAGTTTTCAGAACAAGCCGCATGAGAGAGGAGTATAAATTCCCATACTTCTCTCTTGTGGGGCAATGAATTTTCGTCTAGATTTAGAACGGAGAACCGTAATGAATGGAAGCCTGATTTCTGTCAGCAAGGAATGATTATGCCGCAGAATATTATTACATTTAACAATGTAACAAAGGTATTTCCGGGAGTAACTGCATTATCCGGTATTAACCTGGACATTTATCGCGGAGAGATTCATGTTCTTGTCGGAGAAAACGGTGCGGGGAAAAGCACCCTAATAAAAATCCTCTGTGGTATTTATTCCTGCAATATGGGGAATATAATTTATCAGGACAGGGAATATGCCCCAAAAACGCCGCTGGATGCAATCAATGCGGGAATCAGGTGTGTATACCAGGAATTAAATCTTTTGGGTTACCTTACCGTGGCTGAAAACATATTCTTCCAGAACATGCCCAGCCGTTACGGGCTGGTAAATTTCAAAAAAATGAATGCTGATACGGAAAGACTCCTTGAGGAAGTCGGGTTACAGGACGTTTCGCCGGAAACGCCCGTAGAAAGGCTGGGTATCGCCCAGATGCAGTTGATTGAAATCGCAAAGGCCATTTCTGTTGATGGTCAGGTTCTTATTCTGGATGAACCGACAGCCACCCTTACTCCGCCCGAGATAGAACGGCTTTTTGCCATCATACGCAAATTGCGTGATAAGGGAGTTACAATAATCTACATTTCGCACCGGCTTCAGGAATTGAAGGAAATTGGTGACAGGGTTACAGTTCTGCGAAACGGGAAAAATGTAGGTACATGGCAGGTTTCAGAACTAAGCATAGACAATATTATCGAAAAAATGATTGGACGGGAAATCACTTCCCAGTACCCCTTTAATGATGCAAGCCCTTTGGGCCGGGAAATATTCAAGGTTGAGGATCTACAGGTAAAAGGCAGAACCCGGGGTGTATCCTTCTCTGTCAGATCCGGAGAAATTTTTGGTGTAGCCGGTTTGGTTGGTTCGGGCCGTACGGAAGTTATGCGGGCAATATTCGGGGCGGACCCAATGGTAAAAGGTTCGGTTTTTCTTGATGGAGAAAAACTAAGCATTACATCACCCAAAGATGCAGTTAATGCGGGTATATGTTTACTGACAGAGGATCGCAAAAACCAGGGATTAATACTGGATATGAATTGCATTGAAAACATTACGATTACTGATTTTTTGCGGGTTTCAAGGTATGGATATTTGTTAAAGAAAAATGAAGCCGCATTGGTAGGCGATCTCTTTAAGTCTCTTTCCATAAGTACAATACCGCTGAAACAGCGTGTAGTTTCCCTTTCCGGGGGGAATCAGCAAAAAATAGTCCTGGCAAAATGGCTCTTCCGGAACTCAAAGGTGATTATTCTTGATGAACCGACACGGGGTATTGATGTTGGGGCAAAGTACGATATCTATTTTCTGCTGGGGCAGCTGGCCGAAGCAGGAGCTGCGATAATTCTGGTTTCCTCCGACATGCCCGAATTAATGGGCCTATGCCACCGTATCGCCGTTTTTTCAGAAGGAAAACTTGTAGAGACTGTTGAACGCCGGGATTTCAGCCAGGAAAGACTGCTTACCAGCGCTTACGAGGAATATTTAAAGGATAGTCAGGCAGGAGTGGTAGCATGATCAATTCAAGAACAATCGGATACTATATGCTTCGCGAGGCAGGGATAGGTGTTACTCTGGTTATCCTGTGTATTGTCTTTTCCGTAGCTGCTCCGCAATTTGGGACTTTTGTTAACATTACGAATATTTTTACACAGATCAGCATTAATACGGTTATTGCCCTGGGCATGACTTTTGTAATTCTCCTGGGAGGGATTGATCTGTCGGTTGGTTCTGTTTTGGCTTTATGTACCATTATTTCAGGTAAAATAATAATCAGCACGGCGTTTCCTGTACCGGCTGCAATCTTCCTGAGCATCGCCGCGAGCATTTTGGTTGGAATGGCAGCGGGGTTATTCAATGGGTTTATATCGGAGAGGTGGAAAATCCCGGCTTTTGTGGTCAGCCTTGGTATGCTGAATATAGCCCGCGGCATGGCTCTTACCATAAGCGATTCACGGACAATTTTCGGGTTTCCCGCGGTATTCAACAGTGTTGGTTCCAGGACTTTTTTCGGCATCCCCATTATTTTTGTTATAGCCATTATACTGATAGCCCTTGGAGATTTTATTTTGCGAAATACAGTTTATGGGCGGCTATTGTATGCCATTGGAAACAATGAAGAGTCTGTCCGGTTGTCAGGCCATAATGCCGGCAGATATAAGGTAATTGCCTATATTATCTGCGGCGCTGCAGTTGGCATAGCAGCCATTATGTATATGATGCGTCTTAACATTGCAAGCCCAATTTTAGGCAATGGGTTTGAGTTAACTGCCATCGCCGCCGTTGTAATAGGCGGTACCAGAATGAGCGGTGGAAAAGGTTCCCTTGTCGGAACTATTCTTGGCGCAAGTATCCTTGGAGTTCTGAATAACGGATTACTGCTGATTGGGCTTGGAGATTTTGCAAGACAGATTGTTACGGGGATGATTATTGTTGGCGCTGTAATCCTGGACTTTTATCGGACAAAAGTTTCGGAAGCCCTGCGTTGACTCCCTGAAAATTATGGTTTACCGGGCAGGAATGCCAAATACCCCTCATCAATTTTCTTCCCGCCGGCTGTAATGCCAAGCTTCCGGCCGGGACGGGCTTCACCGTGAAAGTCGCTGCCGGCGGTTATGCAGAGTTCAAGTTTTTTCCCCAATTCTTCAAGCCGCCTGCAGGCGGAAACTTTTGCGGTGGGGTGCCAGGCTTCAAGGCCGTCCAGGCCCCTGTCCTTAAGGGATTTGATCAGTTCAGGCAGGCGTCCCCAAGCGACGTAAAGGGACATGGGGTGGGCCAGCACTGAAACCCCGCCGGAATCTTTTATTATTTTTACAGCCAGATCAAATTCAAGGCCCGT
>JGI24702J35022_10001826_pt1 | contig 13112 bp, 8 predicted proteins | sample TergutTh196P4_FD_35022 | JGI IMG/M metagenome (IMG submission 35022)
CCGGTAAGGCGGGCGACATCGTCGCCGGGGTGGTGCGGCGGGTGGAGCCGAAGCAGATCATCGTTGACTTGGGGCGCACCGAAGCCGTGATGCCTCAAACTGAGCTACTGCCCAGCGAGCATTACCGCTCCGGCCAGCGCGTGCGTGCCTATCTTCTGGAGGTCGGTCAGGCTGCCAAAGGGCCGTCTCTCACCCTCTCGCGCTCTCATCCAAACTTCCTGCGCCGGCTGCTTGAGCTTGAAGTGCCCGAAGTTTACGGCGGTACGGTGGAGATAAAAGCACTGGCTCGTGAGGCTGGTATGCGCAGCAAAGTGGCCGTTACTTCTCGCCAGGAAGGCGTGGATGCGGTTGGTTGCTGTGTGGGACTGCGCGGCATCCGCATTCAGAACATCGTAAGTGAACTCGGTGGCGAAAAGATAGATGTTATCAATTGGAACCAGGATCCAGCTATTTTTATTACCCATGCCCTTAGCCCGGCTCAGGTGGTGGGCGTCAGGATAGATGAAAAAAGACAATCGGCTATGGCGATCATCCCGGACAAACAGCTCTCGCTGGCCATTGGCAAAGAAGGTCAGAATGTGCGCCTCGCAGTCAAATTGACCGGATGGCGTATTGATATTAAGAGTGCCTCTGAGGCCGAGAAAGAAAAAATGGAGATTGAGGCGGCCCGTCTGGTTGCCGAAGATAAAGATAAGACCAAGGAAAAAGCGACGGGAGCCGTAGGCGTCGGGGGCATCCCCGCTGAGGCTGTAGCTGCCGCTCCCGTCAAAGAGATCCGTTTCGCCGAAGATATCCTTACGCCGGCTCCTGCCACCGAGAAGCCGGGTGCAAAAGACAAGAAGAAAAAGAAGGTCGGCAAAGAAAAGGCCGAAGACGGAATTCGCTTGAAGAAAGCGCGCCGCGGGAGCTTCTATGATGAAGAGGGAGAAGAATACTAGCGCCTGGTGAATAAGCCGTGAAACAGGCCGGGACGGTAAGACGTAAAATTCCTCAGCGCACTTGTGTTGCCTGTCGGCAGACAGGCAATAAGAGTGGGCTTATACGCCTGGTGAGACAGCCAAACGGAGAGGTGGTTGTGGATGAAATCGGCCGGGCACCGGGGCGGGGGGCTTACCTCTGCCGTCGGGTGAAATGCTGGGAGGAAGCTCCGGCCCAGTTGGATCATGCCCTGAAGACTCATCTCCTTTCGGAAGCGAAGGAAAGGTTGCTGGCTCTGGGCAGAGAGATTGCTGCAAACGAGCAATGGGCGTAGCGGAAAGGCAGCTAAGGTAGGGAAAAACTAGTGGTTGAACAGACAGAACCGACAACGAGTATTGAACTTCCGCCAAGTTTAAGTGTGCGGCAACTTGCCGAGGCCTTAAAAGCGGGGGCAGTGGATGTTATTAAGGCCCTCATGCGTCAAGGCATCATGGCCAACATCAATCAAGTCATAGACTACGAGGTGGCGGCTAAGGTGGCCGAGGGGTTAGGCGTTGCCGTCTGCCCTCAGCCGCAGGGAGCGCGTCGGGCCTCGGTGATTTCCGAAATTAAGAAGCAACAGCAACTTGCCGAGGAACAAGGCAACCTAAAGCCACGTCCGCCGGTGGTTACCATCATGGGCCACGTGGACCATGGCAAGACGCGCCTTTTGGACGCCATTCGCCAGACGCATGTTATGGAGGGCGAGGCCGGTGGCATCACTCAGCACATCGGTGCCTATCAGGCCGAGATCAGCGGTCAAAAAATCACTTTTCTGGATACCCCGGGACACGAGGCTTTTACAGCTATGCGTGCCCGTGGAGCTCAGGTTACCGACGTTACCGTGTTAGTGGTGGCAGCTGACGACGGCGTTATGCCGCAGACTCTGGAGGCCATTGCCCATGCCAAGGCGGCTGAGGTGCCCATTGTGGTGGCCATCAACAAAATGGACAAGCCAGAGGTCAATGCTGACATGGTCAAGAGGCAGCTCGCCGATGCGGGATTGGTGGTGGAGGAATGGGGCGGCGACACCATTGCGGCCCCGGTCTCAGCCAAAACAGGTCAGGGCATCCCTGAGTTGTTAGAAAGCCTTTTGCTGGTGGCTGAAATGGAAAACCTGCGAGCTGATCCCACCCAGCCTGCCAAGGGGGTGGTGGTTGAGTCGCGCATGGATAAGACCCGTGGCCCCTTGGCGACCGTGCTGGTGCATGATGGCACCTTGCGCCCCGGCGATTTGGTGGTGGTGGGCACCACCAGCGGGCGTATCAAGGCCATGTTCAACGACACAGGCAAACAGATACGCCGAGCCGGGCCGGCCACCCCAGTGGCCATCCTCGGCTTGCAAAAGGTGCCGGAGGTAGGCGATCCGGTGGCGGTGGTTGCCGGCGAACGCCAGATGCGGGCTATCGTTGAGGAAAACCAAAAGCAAGCAGCTGGGGAAGCCAGGCCGATCAGTTTAAGCACCCTCTTTGATCAAATCAATCAGGGCGTGGTTAAAGAACTGGCACTCGTCCTTAAAACTGACGTCCAGGGCAGTCTTGAGCCTATCAGAACCTCGCTCTTGCGGCTGTCCACCCCTGAGGTCAAGGTGAACATCATTCACAGTGCGTCGGGAAATGTGAACGAAAATGATGTCAATCTAGCCATTGCTTCGCGGGGTTTGGTCATCGCTTTTAACACAGGAGTCGAGGACAATGCTCAGCGCCGAGCAGAAGCGGAAAGTATAGACGTGCGCCGTTACCGCATCATCTACGAACTCATCGACGATGTTGAGCGTGCCCTAAAAGGCCTCAAAGAGCCTGAGTATAAGGAAATTGTCGAGGGACGCGCTCAAGTAAAGCAGGTGTTTTCGGGCGCTAAGAAGATACAGGTGGCGGGAGTAGCTGTGCTTGAAGGCGTGGTGCGCCGCGATGCGGAGGTACGCCTTAGGCGCGGTGATAAGCTGGTGCTCGATTCAGCCGTGGCCAGCCTTAGGCGCTTCAAGGATAACGTGCGTGAGGTTGCTGCAGGCTATGAGTGCGGCGTGGAGATCAAGGATTGCAACGATTTCCAGGTGGGTGATGTGCTGGAGTTTTACCGGCAGGAAAAGACCCCGGTTTCATGATGGTTGATGCCCTGGTGCCAATGAGACTCGGAGTTTAGAACACTGCTGATCAAGGTAGCATTACTGGAACTGTACTTCGGTTTTTAACTGGTAACCATGTTGGACATATTCCGTGTAAACGTTGTGCCTGTTAGGGGTTATTTAGTCTGGTTATATAGTTTCAATTGAGGAAATCTCATGTCCCATCGTGTAGAAAGAGTAAATAGTCTTATACGCCATGAACTATCGGAGCTTCTGCGCCGCGAGATAAAAGATCCTGCTCTGTCTGGGATGATCTCCATCACTGCAGTAGAGACCGCTTCTGACTTGAAGTATGCCAAGGTTTTTGTGAGCAGTCTGGGTGGGGTGACAGAGAGAGATGAGGTCTTGGGCGGCCTCCGCCGAGCGGGGGGCTTTATCCGCACCGAGCTTGCTAAGGATCTTGACCTGCGCTATGTTCCAGAGCTTGACTTCCGTTGGGATGAGTCTTTGGAGCAGGGGGCGCATCTCTTAGAGCTGCTGGATAAGGTCAAAGCGCCGACGGATAATCCCTCAAAATAAGCCTCCGTGTCTTCCGGCGGGGTCTTGCAGATTTGGAAATTGGGATTGCTTGTTATGGATGGTATCATCAACGTCAGCAAACCCTCAGGCCCCACCTCTTTTGCCATTGTAGCGCAGCTTAGACGTCTTACCAAAGAGAAACGGGTTGGTCACGGCGGTACTTTGGATCCGCTGGCGGCGGGGGTTCTGCCGCTTTTCCTGGGCCGGGCGACGCGCCTGGTGGAGTATTTGCAGGAATACCCTAAGACCTATCTGGCTGGGGTCACTTTGGGTGTAGCCACGGACACTTATGATGCCGGGGGTCGGGTGGTGGCTACGGCCGATGCCTCAGGGATAACGTCTCAGGCGATAGCGGTGTCACTGGATTCTTTCAGGGGAACGATCACCCAGATACCTCCGGCCTATAGTGCCATCAAACAGAACGGGCGGCCTCTCTACGAATTGGCACGGCAAGGACTGATGCCCGTGGTTGATCCTCGCCAGGTAAGCATCTATCGGCTGGAGATTGTTGACTACCAGCCTCCGTTGCTTACCCTGGATATTGAGTGTAGCAAGGGCACCTATATCCGTTCGCTGGCTAACGACTTAGGGCAAATACTCGGGGTAGGGGCCCACCTAGCTAGTCTAGTGCGTACAGCCTATGGTCCGTTTGACATAAATGATGCCATCAGGCCGGAGCGGCTGACGCAAGCGGCGGCGGAAGATACGCTCACCACACTTGTGCGACCACTGGATGCCGTGCTCGCGTTCTGGCCGCTGGTGACCCTGACGAAGGAGCAAGAGCAGGATGTTTGCTTTGGTCGGCAGCTTGCTCTAGAGGCGAGAGAGGCGAGACGCCTGCGCGCGTACGATGAGGGTGGGCATTTCCTCGCATTGCTATGCTTGGATAGCGAGACTGGGGCTTGGCAGCCGACCAAGGTGTTCGGTACAAAGGCTGATATCCAGCGGGGCTTCCCAGGGAGAGATGTGAGAGGCATGGTGCGGTGAGCGCTTGGGTGCCACGGGCAGTTCACAGCGCTAGGATGACAACCTCTTTGTAAGTGTGGCAAAGCACCATTGATCATATCCTTAAAGAGGGAGGATATATAAACCTAAGGTCACCTCTAAAAACCCCCGTCGATTTGCTCCAAAAACGAAACAATGAACCTGTCGCCATTTACCAAATTGCTAGGGTTGATAGTTTTTAGAGGTGACCCTAAGTGAATGATCTGCTTCGGGCTTTCCGAACAGCCGTAGGAAATGGGTTGGTACAGCTGGTTCGTCCCAAATCTATCTGGTATGGTAGAAGGAGATAGCACATGAGACTGCTCAACGGCAATTCAGAGGATCGCTTAGAAAACGTAATCATTTATTTGAAAAAAAATGAAGTAGTTTTCTTGATCGGGGCGTTAGAAAATCTATTGAATGCAGAAGAGAAGGGCATGGGCCACTATCATGTTAATGATTCGGATTATACCCACGAAATCACGGTTGCTATGTATGATGAAAATAACTTAGATAGGTTTGATCAGCGATCCCAAAAATTGATATTAGAAGATAATTAAGCCACAAATTGAAATGCCTGTAGCTTTTTAATGTCTATTCGCATCAACTCAGACCAGCAACCGCACAATATTCGGACAGGTATCCGCATGGTAACCGGTACTGGGCTGGCACCTCAATGATCAATGATTTAAACAAGGGGAAGCCGTATTCCAATACGATAAACATAAACGGGCAGGATGTAACCATAGTTGCTACACCTGGACAAAGTGGAGCATGGGAAATTGCGGTAACCATGACAAAATAACCCAAGCAACACCCGCCACCCTATTTAGAAATATTGGATTTAGCGGTTTCGCTATGCCAGGAGGCTAGGCATGATGAATAAAAATGTTGTCTTGATGTCGCTTGTAGTCTTCTTGTTGTTCGTAACATTTATTATAATCGGCGTACTTCTGTTGTATTTGTTTGCTAAGAAAAGAGGGCGTAGAGACGCATTTTACAGTATACGGAAGAATTTCAATAAGAATCACCCCATCATCTCGAAGCTGATAACAATAATACCGACAATACTGCTGAGTTCTTTGTTTCTTTGGCATATATCAACACATATGAGGGATTTACTTAGTGACGAAGTGTTGATCTGCGAAGGTAGGGTTATTGATGTAAGTTCGGGTTATTTATTCAATAATTACGTACATATAGATGACGGGACAACGGTAATAAATTATCGCAATAATTTTGATATTGAATTAGGGAAGTCTTACGTATTTTATTACGCGCCAAATACAAAAATAATCATGAAAATTGAGCCCGACTTAACCCATTTATCTTGGGGTTGGGCATTCCAAATCTGCCACCAATTCAATTGCGACTGTTAACCAATGAATATCGCAAGGATTGCAGATAGCCAACAGCTTTACTGTAAACAGCCGCGATTCTTATTACACAGTTGTGAACACGGGGGAGTCATCGGCGCTAACGGTGAACAGTTCTTAAAAATCATGTTCACAGTTAGCGGGCGAATAATTATGGCATACCCCGTGTTTGCTCCGCGAGGCAAAGAGGTGGTTGTATTTTAACTTGTGCAATAGAGTGTAAGCCAAAGATGCATGCAGCAGAGTTAATCAATATGCACCTCTATGATGTGTTGCGGGATGAACGAGATTTCAAGATTTCCGTTAATCAACGGACATTCTTCCATGAACCACTCTTCCCGATTTTGGAGCTCGTTTTATGTTGTCAACAATGGCTAAGAAGTGCTGACGTTGATTTTGTTTACAGCACCTTAGAAAGCGAAGACAATCCCCTTCTGGCACTCCGTAGATCAAAGGGCGGATGGAGAATTAAGTCTGCGTGGCAGAAATTTGAATGCGATACAGTTTTTTCAGATAATGATGTTCAGGATTTCGTCAGGAGTATAGTCTCTCAAGTGGTAGTTTAGGTTTGTATAATTACCAAATAGGCAATGCACTTAATAATATCATGTCTGCGAAAGCAAACCATATCATGCAGTCAAAGCCTGCGCGGGACATGTTCGGGGTTAAAAGCTGGCGTTATGCTTACTCCATAATCAACTCAGTTTTGAGCAATGGCGCTGGCGCACTAAACCCAAAGACAGGGGCATGATTTATTCGTATTTCGCATATGGTCAAACGGTTGATGTTGTGACAAGAATTGTTAACGGCATCCTTGCTATTGTCGATGCTTTGGTTAGAACACGATGACAGTATGAGATATTTCATTCCAGGTCGGGTAGATACCTCGCAGCTCTGCTGCGGGGTGGTTCATTTGCTTAGCCCCAATGATCTTGTCGTAGAAGCCCTGAGCCTAGGAGCGAGAGATCAACGCAGGGGACGTGCTGAGGCAAGAAATGACTTCTCAAATCTATCTGGCCTCTTGTTCCCGGGACAAACTGCCATAGAGAAGTATTTTAGAGAGATTATTCTGAGAGTATACGGATTGACTGGATAACCCATTGCTTGCATTGGGTGTCAACAGCGGCTCAAATTCTAGCGCCCAAGCGTCGAGGTGACACTTGGCGGGATATAGTCAGGTGTTCGCCAAATGCTTCGGTGCTCAATAGACTGAGCGTGGCAATGCTCAGAAAACTGTCTGCAATCTACTCACAGTCCATCTGCTATCCTAATAGCAGTACTTCAGCTTTAATATTGAGAAGCCTTGACAAGACTGCTAATATGCGTCTAATATAACTCTGTTAGCAAATTCAAGGGCAGGCTTACTAGAGGAGACGCGATTGGATTTTACAACCGAAGTCATCTTCGATTTTGCGGTCATCATGACCGTGGCGGGAGTGGTTACCTATATCTTCCATAAGATAAAACAGCCGCTTATCTTAGGGTATCTCATCGCGGGCATTATTATTGGCCCATACCTTTTGCCTCTTAATATCATTAGGCAGCCTGGTGTTGAGAGTGCTTTTGCGGAGCTCGGGGTTCTTGTTCTACTCTTTGCTATTGGGCTTGAGTTCCCCCTGTCTAAACTTCTGAAAATCGGCCTGAAAACATATGCTGTGATCTCGGTTATCGAGATTGCACTCATGTTTGCCCTGAGTTTCCTGGTGGGGTATCTGATGCATTGGTCCCCGACGGACTCGCTCTTTTTGAGTGCAGCCCTGGCTTCCAGTAGCACTGTGGTAATCGCCAAGGTACTCACCGACATGAAGAAGTTAAAAGATGTTTCCGCCACGGTGATGATGGGTGTTCTGGTAGTTGAGGACTTGGCGGTAGTACTTATTTTGTCACTTATTACCTCCATTGTTGGTGCCGACTCGCTTTCGGCGCTGGATCTCACTTGGACGGTGGGCAAAATAGTCCTGTTCATCGTTGGTGTGTTAGCCATCGGTCTCTTTACTATCCCTCGCATTATTGACCGGATTAACCATCCAGAGGAAGGTGAGTTCCAAGCCGAACATGACGAGGTGTTGGTGTTGGTTGCCCTGGGGTTTGCTTTAGGGTTATCCATCCTTGCCCACTTTATCGGGTTGTCCATGGCCATCGGGGCTTTCTTAATGGGGGTGCTTATCGCTAACTCCAAATCTGCGGGGCGTATCGTCTACCTCTCTCATCGCATTAAGGAGTTATTTGGTGCCTTGTTCTTTGTATCTATCGGCATGCATATTGATATTACCCTGTTTGGGGAATTCATAATTCCGACAATTGTGGTGATCGTCATCATGCTCTTCGGCAAAGTGATCGGTTGCAGCGCTGGCACTCGTCTCATGGGCTATGACCTTTCAACATCGCTAAAAGTCGGTTTCGGCATGGGGCAGATAGGCGAATTTGCTTTAATTGTGGCCAAAGTGGGGCAGGATTTGGGGGTTGTTAGTTCTTTTTTATTCCCGACGGTCGGTGTGGCGGTGGCGGTTACGGCCTTTCTGACACCGTATCTTATCAAGGCCAGCTATCGGATAGATACGAGCAGGTGGCCGGCGTGGCTCAGGGGGCGACCGAGCAAGGTTTGAGATTCAATAGGCAGTTTTAACGAGCTACTGCGGGGCGCTCGTGATGCCAAGCGGGTATATGCGTGATATCAGGCCGCCAGGTAAGCCTTGGGCTCTATTGCGATGTGGCAAGCGGAACTGGGAGCCCAAAAAACAAGATATAGGTGGTGGGCTGATATATTGCCGGGGCCCTGCGGGGACCTCTTTGGTTTCTACTTCAGCGGTGCGGCGTTCTCATCTTGACATTCCCGCGCTCAAAAGTTATAGTTCAGGCGGCTAAACGCTATTTGGCAAGGCCATTTGGCCCAATCCTGGCGGACGAAGAAAGAGGTGACCCGTGGGTAAAATTAATGTGGCTGTTATCGGAGTTGGTAACTGTTGCTCCTCGCTGGTGCAGGGTGTGCATTTTTATAAGAAAGCTCGAGAAGGGGACTTTGTGCCAGGGTTGATGCATGTCAATCTGGGCGGCTATCACATCAGCGACATCAACTTCGTGGCTGCTTTCGATATCGACAAGAACAAGGTCGGCAAAGATTTTGCCGAGGCTATCTATGCCAAGCCCAACAACACTTATAAGTTTGCTGATGTTCCCAAGATAGGCGTCAAGGTTGAGCGGGGCATGACCCACGATGGATTGGGAAAATACCTCTCGCAGATCATTGAGAAAGCTCCCGGACCGACCGCCGATATCGTAAAGATCCTAAAGGATACCAAGGCCGATGTGGTAATCAATTATTTGCCGGTGGGCAGTGAGGAAGCCACCAAATGGTACGTGGAGCAGGTACTTGAGGCTGGTTGCGCTTTTATCAACTGCATTCCGGTCTTCATCGCCCGAGAGAAATATTGGCAGCAGCGTTTTGAAAAGAAAGGCCTGCCTATTATCGGTGATGATATCAAATCTCAGGTAGGGGCGACCATTGTGCACCGCGTCCTCACTCGCCTTTTCATGGATCGGGGGGTTAAGTTGGAGAAGACCTATCAGCTTAACTTCGGAGGCAACACCGACTTCATGAATATGCTGGAGCGTGAGCGTCTGGAGAGCAAGAAGATCTCCAAGACGGGGGCTGTTACCTCGCAGCTTGACTATAAGATGGATCCAAATGATGTACATGTTGGGCCATCGGACTACGTGCCTTGGCTGGAGGATCAAAAGTTTTGCCATATTCGCATGGAGGGATGTACTTTCGGTGATGTTCCCTTGCGCGTGGAATGCAAGCTTGAGGTTTGGGATAGTCCGAACTCGGCGGGTGTGGTCATTGATGCCGTCCGCTGCGCCAAGCTGGCGCTGGATAACGGCATCAAGGGCGCTCTTACGGCGCCATCGTCATATTTTATGAAGTCTCCTCCAGTGCAGTACACCGATGACCAAGCGCGGTGCATGGTAGAAGAATATATCGCCGAAATGAGTCGCCCCAAGGACGAGACCAAGGGCTAACATCCCGTTCTCGGTAATAGCTACCCGAAATTGCAGGGCGCTCGTGCTTTAAATCTGGGTTCTCATGCAGAATCTGAAAGAAGCGTTGGCGTTGTGCAGTCCTTTGCCCATGATAAGATGATACCTCTATGCTGCCTGATGCAGCCTTGATATCAAAGACCAGGGGGTGTAGAGCGGCTTCATTGCCGTGAGGCAAAAAGAGTTGCGGCGGGCTTGGGCTTTGCCCTTAGTGCCCAGGCTGACCGCTTAACGCCAAGAGTACCATGAGCTATTCTCTAGGGCTGGACATAGGCTCAGCGAGCGTCAAGCTGTCCCTCATTGGCGAAGCGGGCGCGGCTGTTCATTTCGATGCGCTCGGCCTCCTTTCATCGCCGGCGGTTACGGTGAATGCTCTGCTTGGGCGCTTGCCGCCGGGCATAGCTTTAGATGATATCGCCAGTGCGGGGGTCACGGGTGTTGGTCAGACGACGGTGCCTGCTAAGGCTGGCTGGTCGTATTTCAGTAATGCGCTTGCTACGGCTGCAGGGGCCTTGTCGGCCTATCCCACAGTACGTACCATCATTCAGATAGGTGCTCAAAGCTCGCTGGTTGTCGAATTGGAAGACGGTCTAAAGAGGCCGTGGAAGGTGGCGACCAATCCCCTCTGTGCGGCGGGTACAGGCCGCTTTCTGGAACAACAGGCCTATCGTTTGGGCATCAGCTTGGACGAACTGGCACGTTTGGCTTTGGGTTGCCAAGGAAAACCGCCGCGCATTGCCGCGCGTTGTAGCGTATTTGCCAAGAGTGACTTAATCCATCTACAGCAAAAAGGCGTGCCTGTTCCAGCCCTGCTTTATGGACTGTGCGAGGCCGTGGCCCGTCTGGTGGTCTCGCTCAAGAAAGGATCTTTCTGCGAACCGGTTCTGCTGGTAGGAGGGGTGGCGGGCAACCGTGCCATCCTGAACGCCTTGGAAGAAGCGCTCACGTTGCGCAATGGTCAGGCCACTGGTGTCACCGTACCGGATAACTACCTCCACATTCAAGCGCTGGGCGCGGCGTACCTTGCCCGAGACAGCGGTCAACCAGCGCAGTTGCCCTTGGAGGAAGAGGGGAGTAAGGCCCACTATGAGCTGTCTGCTCTGCCCCAGGTCACGGCAACCAGGGCAGAGGCAGCCGGTATCAAAGGGATTTGCTGCGGATATTTGGGAGTGGATGTGGGTTCGACCTCTACCAAGGCGGTTATCCTGGACGAGACGGGCAAAACGGTGCTTGCCAAGAGCTATCTTATGACCGCAGGGCAGCCAGTGGCCGCCGTACAACAGGTGTGCCGCAACCTGCTTGAAGCAGGCGCGGGGCAAGTCAAGGTGCTGGCCGCAGGCATCACTGGTTCCGGCCGATACTTGGTGGGTAGCTTTATTGGAGCTGATCTTATCAAGAATGAGATTACCGCTCAGGCTCGTGCAGCCTCCGAACTTGATTCCGAAGCTGATGTCATTGAGATCGGCGGTCAGGACAGCAAGCTTATCATCAAGCGTGCCGGAGCGGTGGCCGACTACCAAATGAACAAAGCCTGTGCTGCGGGTACCGGAAGCTTTATCGATGAGCTAGCTGAGCTATTAGGGGTAACTGCCAAGAACGGGGACTTCGCGCGTCTGGCGCTCTCGGCTCCTTATACTGTTGACCTGGGCTCGCGCTGTGCGGCATTCATCGGGCAGGCGGTTGCTGCGGCGCGCCAGGAGGGGTTGGGGTTGGATGTCATCACCGCTAGTCTTACCAATTCTATTGCCAAGAATTATTTAAGCAAGGTCGTGGCCCACCGCCGGCTGGGGAGGAAGATTATCCTAACCGGAGCCGTCTTTTACAACGAGGCGGTAATCGCTGCCTTTCGCCAGCAGCTGCCAGACAAGGAGCTTCTGGTTGCTGAGCACCGCGAGGTGAGCGGAGCCATCGGGGCAGCCTTGCTGGCTAAGGAAGAAGCGAAAGGTGCCACCTCGTGCTTTAAGGGCTTTGCCGCTGTGGCAGAGGGACACTGTGAGCTTAGCAGCTTTACCTGCAAGCATTGCGATAATAACTGTGCTATCACCCGTATGAAGCTGGCGGATGGGGGTGCGACCTACTATGGCAGTCGCTGTGATCGCTATGACGCTGAGGCGGGGGCTAAGAAGCAGGCCACCTATTTCGAGGCACGGGCGGAACTTCTCTTTGCGGACTATCGCGAGGGGATGGGGTCGGGTCTCACGGTGGGCATCCCGCGCGCTCTTCAAGTATATGACTTTGCTCCCTTGCTCCTCGGTTTTCTGAGCGCCCTGGGGGTCAAGACCGTCCTGTCTAGTACCACCAATCAGGAGATCATGGAACAGGCCGTGGAGCTAGGCTATACCGATTCCTGTCTACCTATTAAGTTGCTCTATGGCCACACCGCCTCGCTTGCTAATCGTTGCGACTTCATTCTTTACCCCTGTAGCATTCGCATGGGTCTCCAGGATGGCAACGAGAACCAGAAATACTCCTGCCCTTTGGTCCAAGCATCGCCCTTTATGCTACGGAGTGCATTTGGGTTGGGCAAGAGGCTGTTGGTGCCCATCTTGGACTTTAGTCGAGGCGAGACAGAGGTGATTAACAACTTGACGACAGTGGCGCACGAGCTTGGCTTCGCACACGGTCAGGGGCGGGCAGCAGCCTTGGCGGGGCTTGCCTCTCAAAAACGTTTTGAGGCGGCGCGCCTCAGTCTTGGAAGAAGGATTCTGTCGGAACTTAAGGAATCTGGGCGGCCGGGGGTGGTCATCTTTGCCCGCTCATATATGTCGCAGGATCCGGGGGCCAATTTGGGGGTGGCGGAGAAACTTGCCCAGCTAGGGGTGGCGGCTGTACCCTTGGATTGCCTGCCTCTGGAGAGCGTCAATCCTCGCATGGTCTCTGATCGCCCATATTGGTTTTATGAGAGCAAATTCATCGCTGGGGCGACTATTGTGACTGGCACCTCCGGCCTTTTCGGCCTCGTCATCGGCAACTTTGGCTGCGGTCCGAACTCTTTTATGCTAAATATTATTGAGGACGTCATGGCGGGCAAGCCATTGGGGCAAATAGAAATTGACGAACATGCCGCTGAGGCGGGGTTGGTGACGCGGCTGGAGGCCTTTACGGACACCATC
>JGI24702J35022_10001827_pt1 | contig 13111 bp, 10 predicted proteins | sample TergutTh196P4_FD_35022 | JGI IMG/M metagenome (IMG submission 35022)
ACGATAAATATGATGTGTTGGTTGCAACTACTATCATTGAATCGGGATTGGATATTCCAAATGCGAACACTATGATTATCAACGATGCACAAAATTTTGCATTGAATGTGTTGCACCAGTTGCGTGGGCGCGTAGGAAGAAACAACCAAAAGGCATTTTGTTATATGATGGTGCCCTCGAAAGAGATTTTGAATGAAAATGCACGCAAACGCCTCAAGGCAATAGAAGATTTTTCCGACATCGGCAGTGGGTTTCAAATTGCCATGCGCGATTTGGATATTCGGGGCGCAGGCGATATTTTGGGCGCAGAGCAAAGCGGTTTTATCAANGAAATTGGATTTGAGATGTATCAAAAAATTCTCAACGAAGCGATGATTGAGTTGAAAGAGACCGAACTTGGNGAAAAAATGGCAGACAACGANGCACTTATCCATCGCGATTGTGTGATAGAAACCGACCTCGGCTTGCAACTCCCCTCTGATTATGTAATCAATGTAAATGAACGTATGAGTTTATATAAAGAGTTGGACAACATTAAAACCGATGAAGAATTAACAAAATTTGAGAAGAAACTGTTAGATGTTTTTGGACCGTTGCCGAAAGAAACGCAGGAACTCTTAAAAATCATTCCTTTGCGCCGCGAAGCGATACATTTTCATTTTGAAAAAATTGTGCTCAAAAACGGAAACTTTACGGGCTATTTTACCGGTAATATGAACTCGCCGTTTTTCCAATCGGATCTCTTTTTGAAGGTATTAGATTTTTTACAAAAATACCATCCCAGAGTTGAGATGAAAGCGAGCAACGGCAAGCCGCAACTTATCATAAAAAATGTTAAAACCGTAGAAGAGGCGATGAAAAGTTTGCATTTAGTGATTAATAATTAGTGATTAGTAAAATAGTGTTTTTAAACCAACCGCGAAAAAACTACGGTCTTTTTTATCGTATAAAAAATCGCCCACGATAAAAGCGTTGGAAGAAACAACAAGTTCTGCAACTTTAATACCTTCATCATTAATAATAAACGTTTTACCTTTGTTTATTATGAATTTATAATCTTTATAACGCAAAAAATAGATACCTATATTTTCTTGTTCAATGGTATTCGTTAGATTTAGTTGATCATTTCTTTATGGTGGATGATGTAATATTTATCTTATTTTTGTCGGGTTTTAATTCGTTGGGCGCAAGTATTTTTAGACAGCACACCCCGCTAAAATAGAGAGATTGTTTTTCAGTGAGTTACAACGGACTTCGGCTCATTGAAAGAACAACATAAAGGAAAGTTGAATCTTTGAAGTCCGCTGAAAATTATGATAAAATGGATATTCCCACAGCCCGGCGACTCTTTTTTAGGTTGGATTGGAAGATTGTTCATGATACTTATGGGTATAATTGGGGTTGCTTTTTTCTTCGCATATTTAAGTGAGAAAAACAAACCTATAGACCCACCGGAGCCCGATTGGAAAGGTTATGACTATTCTCGCCCTGTTTCTGATATTGTGTACAGAGATTACGAAACTAAAACCGTATATTATACAAAAGGTCCATATACCGGTCCGACTTTAAACAAGCCAGATAATTCTTCTGAAAAATATTCAGAGGAATATCTTGAAGATATTTTTCTCGATAACGATATGGCAAATGATTATGATGATTTATATGAGAAATATAGAGATTAATAATGTGCAGCCCTGAAATGTGCATTTATTGTCCGTACGATATATGCCCTCTTACAGGCAACCCTAAATAAATAACTATTAAACTTTAAGAAAAAAAATTACAAATATGAATTTTTGCAGTAACCAAAAAATGAAAATACAATTACTAATTTTTGTTTTTCTCTTTTTATTTTCATCGGGTTATTCGCAATCGACAAAAAATCGGTACGACAAAACAGGAAAAAATATTGAGACAGTTAAAACCGACAAATCCGGAAACGAAACATTTTACAACTCATCGGGGAAAAAAACAGGAAATAGTACAACCGATTCAAAAGGAAATCAAACAATTTACAATTCAAGCGGACAAAAGAGTTCTTCAACAAAAACGGATTCAAAAGGAAATCAAACTCATTATGATAAATCAGGAAAAATAGAAAGTGTCGTTAAAAAAGGCTCGAACGGAAATGAAACTTTCTACGATTCTTCGGGTAGAAAAATTGGTAGTTCCAAGACAAATGGAACTTCTAAGACTTATTATGACAAGTCAGGCAAAAAAATAATGACAGAAAAATGATTTGAACTACGGCGAACCATTTGCCTAACACTCTGAAAACAAGATATTCATCTTTAAACATCAATTCTTCGGTAGCGCTTTTGTGCGAAAGACAGTAAACCATACAAAGTAAAATTTAGTAAACAAACTTTGAAATTAGTCTCAAAAGTGCTTAAACCTTTCGAGGTTACGTTGTTTATTTTTTCTTTCTAAACTCCCAAGGTGCTACCGGATTTTTGTCTGCCCATAAACCTATTTTTTGTTTGCGGGCTATATTTTCGAGTTCGGCGTATTTCTTATCTTTTGAATATTTTTTGTAATGCCAAGCCATGCCTGTTATAATCATTTCCGCCGAAATATCTTTGCCATCTGAGGTATTAACACAAACTACTGCACGTCCGTACCGGTCTTTGTTTTGGATTTTGATATGCACGTTTTCGCCAAAAATTAAATCGGAAAGCATCTGTTTTGAGTAGTTCCCAAAATCTTGCTTCTTTTCGGGCGCATCAATACCGTAAATTCTACATTTTATTTGTTGGTTGTCTCCTGTTAATCCTGTAAATGTGTCGCCATCGGAAATACCAACCACTTTTACTGTGTATTCTTCGCCTTTTTTGAACTGTAGCGGTTCTTTCTTTTGTGGTTTTTCGGTAACTGCTTGTTCTGCTTGTGTAGGTGGTGTATTATTGCCGTATTTTCTCTGACGCGAAGTATTATCACAGGAAATAAGCAACAGTGTGAGAATTAAGAAAAAAAATAATCTTCTGTACATGAGATTAATTTTCGATTACACCGGTTTTAGGAATTATATGAATTAAGAAACGCTGATTGGCTGGGTTTTGCCAATCGGGAGTTTCGCGAGGAACGCCACCCTCACCACTGCCTGCAACCACAAGTTCACAATTAGGCAGCTCTGAAAAGCAAACCCCATTGCTTTCCCAAAAACGTTTTAAGCCTAATGCTCGCTGGTAACTCAATACATCATTGTTATTAAAATCATCTGTATGGTATCCGTCTGCGGATGCTTGCCCCTCAATGATAACAAGATATTGAATATTATCGTCCGCAGTAAATCTTTTAATAGTACGCTCTATTTCCCTTCCGGCATTTTCAATCTCATGTAATAGCGTTATACGCTCCTGTTGAGAACTGACTTTTATGTCTGACATCTTAAATTTACCCGTATAATATTCTACTTGAAGTTTGAAAATGTGCTTTTTATATTCGGGACGATACTCAAAGTAAATTTCGTTTATTTCGTTGAGAGACTTTTTAATTTCTTCGATTTTTTCAAAATCCTCCAATTTTATTTTTTGCTCTGATATTTTATTATGCAACAATACAATTACCAGCACAAAAAGCACTAACATTACAAAAAATAGCGAAGTCATCAAGTCGGAGTAACTTGTCCAAAAAAAGGATTCTTTCTTATTTTTACTCATAATCCGCAAAAATTAATTAAAAGTTTAACTAAATCTATACCTGCAAATACCACTATTGTTAACCTCCAAAAAAATTATCAAACAATATAGAAATTCCATAAATAACACCAATTAACCCTGCAATTCCAACGGTGCCACCAATGATAATAAGGATCAATTTCTGCCATTTTGGAATTGAAAAAACAACGGTTCCACTACTTGACTTTATCTGTGCAAGTTTTTCTATATTTTCGGCAAGCCTGTCAATCTTTCTATTTTGTTCCTTTGTTGCGTTTTCAAATTTTGAGATACCGTCTTTAATAGCAGAGAGATTTTTTAATTCATCTACAATCTTATCTATTTCTTTTGTTTTCGACAACAATGACGAGTTCTGTCTTTCAATTACGCCATCGAAGTTCAATATCTGTCGGTCAAGTGATTCTTGTAATTTTTTCAGCGAGCTTTCCAAGCCTTCGTTAAATCGTTTCAGTGCTTCTTGGGTTGCAAGTTTTGCACTATCAAAATTTTCGGCAAGAAATTTTTCATTTTTACTGAAAAATTTACCTGCTTGTTCAAGAATTTGGGTACGTCCTTCGTATTCATCTAATTTGTTATTTAAGGCTTTAACATGCGCGAGATATTGGTTAGTATTGTTTAGATATTCTGCCAATGTTCCAATTTCATCGCTGCAATTTTTTAGTTTTTCGTAAACTTCCACATTCGCATTTGCGATTCTGGTCACATTCATATTCTGAATAAGCGTTAATGTTTTAATAACATTTTCGGACGCTGCATTTACGGTTCGTAATACTGTGCCAAAATCTATTGTGTTTTTAGAAAATTCGGAATTGAATTTCTGTAAATTTTGCGACATCTTTATCAATGAAGAAGAAACATCGGTAGATAGTGTTGGTAATAATTCTGTTTGAATTTTGCTTAAATAGGAATGTTTATTGCGTTCTAGAACTTTTTTTGTTTCTTTGAATAAATATGAACCAATGGTTGTCAAAATAATGCCTGCAATACTCGCAATCATTGCCAAAGCAACACCACCAAGCAATGCTTCAACTCCTTTCGCACCATTGCCGATGCCATTGCCAAGCAAAGCCTTCAAACTACCATCACCTATCAAAAATCCGACACCAATAAGAATCCCCGTCATTGTAGCGGCTAACCCCCAATAGAGAGGAACTGGAATTTGTGTGCTGATATCTTCTTCCTGAACATCACAGTTTCTATCTACAATATCTTTCATCAAGTGAAAATCGCTAATACCGCCTTTGTTTGCTTTTACATAATCTTGAATGGAATCTTCGATGGTTGTAAAAATATAATTTTGTGAATTTTTGTAAAAAGAACGCAACTCAGAAATTGCATTATTCTTTCTAATCAAAGCCAAATCTTTTAGTTTCTTTTGTGCTTTTACTTTCTCAAAAATTCTTATTTCATGATTTTCCCAGGGGGGATACTCACTATTAGTTAGGTATGATTTACGTTGTTCTGTTTTGTAATAATTATCCGCATCTATTTCATTTTCAAGCAATAAATATTTCAATTCGTCTTCTGTTGAATTGTCAATTATTTCAATTCTTCTTTTATACTCTTCTTCAATAATCTGTATTTGTTCTTCTATTTTAGCATAATTTGGAAATACATTTTTGAGAAGTCGCATCTTTCTTCGATTTCTTACATAACTTGTGATTTGAAGACAAAGAGCTATAACAACTACACATGAAACAAACATGCCGTGCCAAGTAGTTAGAAATTCTTTCAGATTTATTAAAAATTCCACCATATTTTATTCAAATTTAATTTTTGCTTTATTATTGGGTAAAACTTCCCATTTGCTGTCTATGAATTTTATTTTTCCTTTTTGAATGGTTTTTACGGTTTTGGCATTGTGAACAGAGCCAAAAGTTTCGCATACATTGTCAAAAATGCTGTTAAATTGGCTGCGTGCATTGTCAAGAGTTCCGCAGTATTCAAATTCTGCTGTATCCTCTTTTTCATTAACAAGTTTAAAAAAGCAACCGTCAGGAGTATCTGAGACGATACTAAACGCATTGCCCGATTTCCCTTTTAAGTATTTTACAGTTTTGTTTGTTTTATCTGTTTCATTATTCTCTAAAAAAATACCATCTCTCTTTTTTTCAAATTTATTTACTTTTTCCTGTAAATCGCCAAGTTTTCTTTCCAATGATTGTATTTTATCTTCAAACATTTGTGTATCATTGGTTCGATTAAACAGTTTTGATGCTGTTATGGGACTTTCGTCTTTCTGCATCAACTTTCTTTTCATTAGTTTATTTTTTCTTGTATTATTTTTTACATATTCTTTAAAAAAAAATGTTAATAAAACGATTAAGAAAAACCAAATTGCGATCAGCGCAATCCAAAGCCATTTATGAGAATGTTCTATAATAGTATTTGTTTTGGTTTCCTCAGTTATTATCTGCGCGAATACTATAGTACTACACAGAAAAATCATACTTATTATTAATGCTATTTTTCTCATATACAAACCACTATTTTATGTTCGATAAATTATTGTCACAAATTGCATCGCTCAATTCTTTGAGCATCCCCACGAGTGGATAGAAAAATAAAGTTTCTTCAATAATTTCGTCACCGGATACTTCTTTCTTTTTTAGTTCCCAACCGTTTTTAGCATAAATATCTAATTTTTTGAGGCAAGTATTTTTAGCAATTGCAACCGAATCGGGATTAAGTTTGTAGCCCTCGTTAGCAAAAAATGGCAGCAAACCGAAAACAATCTGAATAAAATCTTCTGCTTCTTTGACTGTTTTTTGAAGATAACCTCCGTCAATAAACTTGTTCGTATCATTTTCATTTGGTACGCTATCAACTTCATCAGCGTTATATCGAATAACTTTATTTGTTCCATCGCTATGCAAAACCACTTTTTTCATATAAATATCACGGTATGATTCGGTTTTTTCAACAAAAAAACCGCCTTTACAGGTTGCTTCTTTTGGTTCTTTTTCGTTGAGGATAATTTCCAATCCATTATCGTGGTATTTTTTTTCACCATAAACTTTCATGAAAATTAATTTTGTAAAACCTTTTAAAATACCCTTATCATCAGTAAATAGTGGAATTACTCTTGAGCCGTTGCCACTGAACACAATCTTGTCGGGCATATCTAATGGGGTGCCATCTTTTTTCTTTATTGCATTCATCAGTTTTGCCAAATGGTAAATAATAGCAGCATAGAAAAGGATAAATGTAATTTTTTGGGTGGTGTCGTCTATAAGTTTTTTGTTTAAATTGGCATTTAACGCAAGATTTTCCCCTGTATCATTTACTTTTTTGTTATTTCTAATTGAGAATAAAAAAGAAGCAATATCGGAAGAACTTTTATTATCCATCATATCTTTGAAAATACGAAACAAATCATCGTTTTCATTGATTTTTGTTTGCAATTCTGTTTTTATCACATCACAAAACTGTCTTACAATTCCGTTTTTAACGCGCTTGTTTTCAGCATATCCATCTCCAAAAATGGAGTTTGCAGCAAAGCGAAATGAAGTGATATAATCAGCAGTTTTGCCACCATTAGCAATAACGATATCGGTAGTACCACCGCCAATATCAATGGTAACAAGATTGCTCGCATTGGCATCACGCACATAATACTCAAATGGTGCAACCGATTCGGTAATTGGAATAATATTGTTTATATCGCCGCCAAAATATTTTTCATAAGCACTGTCCCACGCTTTTTTTAAATTATTATATCTGCTTCTTTCCATTGCAACAGGGTAAAACCATTTTATTTTTGTTTTACTCAAATTTCCGTTGCCAATAATTACTTTATTGCGAAGCAAGTACATCAACGAATGAATATATACCTCAACTTGTTTTTGGTTATTTTCATCGTCTGACCATTTCAAATCTGTAATGATTTTGTTATAAGGATAGCTCAAACGTTTTTCATAAAGTTCATCCGCACTTGCTTTTTCAAATGCATACACATCTTTCCAGTTTGTTTTTTCACCAAAAGAAAGGGCTGTACGCATAGGGAATCTAAATTCGCTATCGGTATAAGCAGGAATAAATTCTTCGTCAAATACATATTTCAAAGTATCTTCACCGCCATGCAACCAATGAATTTGACGCTCGTTTTTGTTGTCTTTTGATTTTTCTAAAATGTCAAATTTTGTTTCTTTATCAGTTCCGACTTTATATTCGATATGGGTGTTAGTTGTTCCAAAATCAACTGCAAATGTAAATTCCTTTTCACCGTCCTTCAATTCTAAAATTGGAACAATAATTCCGTTAATACCACTATAGTTTATTTTAATATAATCAAAATTAGAGCCTTCAAGAGAATAATTTTTGAGTTGTTTGTTTGAGGCAAATGTTTCATTGCGAACAGATTCACGTTTTTTGGTTGGAGCAATTGTCTCTCCAATTCTCATAAATTCAGCACTATATTTTGCTTTATCATTAAAATTACATACCAACCCGAAGCGATAATGTGCACTTCTATCTTCAGCAAATTTAACGTTCGGAAAAATAGCACAATCAAATTCAGATGGTTCAATTATTGAGCCATTGCTTTTTATGTATTGCTTTTTATATTCTTTTCCGTCAATTTTCAGTACAACATCTGCCACATCACCCGAATGATTTATTTTTAAAGACTTTTTTAAATCTGCGATATTCCAATGTTTGAAAAATTCATCTTTAATTGGCAATAAATAAGTTTGTTTGCTATTCTCCTGTAAATTACCGTCAAAAAAACTTTCCTTGCGTGTTTCATAGGGCAGGCGAATAAGTTTGTTTTCCAACAAATCATCAACATTAAGTTCGCCTGTTCCTGTGTATAGCGATTTTCCCAAAACTTCTACATCCGGTGCACGTAATTGTTTGTAGTTTGATTCTAAAATATCATCCGTTGCAATCACTTCAAATTCTGTATTGTCTCTTTTGCTCAAATCTTTTTGTGCATCAAGATATTTTTGAAATTCACAAAATATTGAAACAGGATTATTGCCAACTTGTCGGGTTTCATTATTAACAGCAAGCCAAGTGTAAAGGTATTTTTGAAAAGCCCAACTGCGCTCGTATAATGGCACAATACCGTTAAATGCTTTATGGGTAGAATTAAGTTGAATATCAATCTTGTTCAAATCGTTTGCAGAACTAAAAAACAATGTACAAGGCGAAGTTGCACCAATCATTTCGCCTGTCGCTTTGTATTTCAGTATGTAAATGGCTTTCATTTTATCGAAATTATAAGCCTCTACATCATTATCCAAAAAGGTTTTCAGTGTTTTATGCAGAATTTTATGATTTTCCAACTTTTTCAAATCAGCGACTTTGTCCCATTTGATAATCTCAATTTTATTCTGCCACTTGTTAAAAGTGAAAAATATTTCGGCGACATCAAGTGTGTCGGAAACTATTTTCTGATATGCTTTTAATGCTTCTTTACCGTGTGCTGCCACTTCACCAAAAGCAGTTTTTACTAAAGCAATACGGGCAAAAGGCGAAGGGATAGAAGTAGGCTGATTGAGAGAATGTTCGTTTGAACTTTCTATGGCATTAATTTGTTTGTCGTCATACATTCTTGATTCGTCCCAATGTTTGAGCGAATTTTGCAAATCGTGTTGTCCTCTACTTTCGCTTTGTAAGCGAAAAACGTATTTTGTATCTTTTTGTGCCATGATTATTAAATTTTAAAATTGATTAATGATGCTGTCGTTCTATAAAAAAGTTCAAGAAAACGACTTTCGTTATCCAATGCTTTATCAGTTTTAGAGATTTGACGGTTGAGTTCATTATCTACCCTTGCCCAGTCTTTATATCTGATTTTATCACTCCAAGCAGGCTCTGTAAATAGATTAATATCGCCTTTTACAAAATTAAAGGCAGTGGTAGTTTTAAGATTGAAAGGCGAGAATTTGCGATTTTGCGTTTCCATTTCTTGTAACCAAGTAAAAAATGAAGATTGTATTGCTTCAAGTTTTCGTATCACATTGCCTTTTCTAAAATCTCCATTAAATCTTCTGAGCGCGTATGGTTGGTTACCACATTCACTTTCAAAAACTTGCTGCATATAATTTCGAAACAACAGAAAGCGTGATAATTGATTTACAAGCATTTCTTTTGTTTCATCTTCCAAGTTTACAAAACCAATCTCCGAAACATTGGCACTAATTCCAAATTCCTTATAAGTTGTAGTTTCAATCAAATCATCTTTCCTATGAATATTTTTTTGTTGTAATGCAGGATTTACAAAATCAAGTATTGACATTGCAGCCGCTATCTCTACAAAATGAGCATTATTTTTTTGTCCATCTCCTCCTTTATGGTGTGGATATGTTGTAGTGTTGGTGTCGGCGATATAATAAAGGGTATCCAATTTTTTATCTTCTGTTTTGTAGTATGACAACGCCGCTTTTGATTTGTCAATAAAAGTATCAGAATTTACCAAACTATCATCAGTCGCAGCTCCAACATTAAAATAAGGCAGTACTGAAATTGCTCCTATTTGGGCTTTATTTACCAACCCCCAATTGGGCAATGGTAGTCCGGCAGCATCTCTTTGATTTTGTGTTTGTAGTACTTTCCTTAAAAGTGGAAAACCACTTGCTCCTGTACCACCAAAAATGGAACTGATAATAAAAATACGGTCTCCATTTTTAAAATCATTGGCAAATGCTTTGAAAATATCACTATCGTCAAATTGGTTTAACACTACACTACCAATATTTGGATTTCCTTGAAAACCTTCCGTCATATCCAAATCCAAAGTATCTTTAGAGAAAAGCATATCTACTAACGCCTTATTTTCAGGTGTCATCGTATCTTTACCAATAAATACATCAAATTTTTGAGTATTGTCTTTGAGTTGTAAACAAAGTTCATTATTAAGCAATTCAATCTTTGTTTTGAAAAATCGGTTTCTGTGCTCTTTCTGTTTATCCTCTTTAGGCGCAATATTGTTCACTGCGATATAATTTTCTATCAATGTTTTTGTTCTCGTTAGGTCGTGGTTTGACATATCGCGGTCAATTACAATTGGCACAATGGTATCTACACCGCATTCCACACCCGCTGCCAATAGCATTGTTAGAGATTTCAGCACTCTTGAACCGGTGCCACCTATTCCGAAAATATATAATTTAGCCATATCTATTTATTTTTTTATTACGAATTTTGATTATAAACAAGGGCTGTGTTTGCAATTTCTGCTCCCCCATTTTATTAAGAATGAAATGATAATAAAAAATAGAGCCGAAATAATAAAGTTTGTTAGACCAAACCCCAAACAATTAACCCAAGTAATAGGAAGCAAGTCCGATGAAATATTATCTGCAAGTACATCTGAAAAAGTTATGCCAAAAGCAATGAAAAGATTTACAATTGCTGTAGGCAACAACCAAAAAAGCATCCATTTCCACCACCTGTTTTGGCGTGGGTGGTTAAGAAAATAGTAATATGTAAAACACATTACAAGCACAATGACCAATGTGATAATGCCTGTGATAGAGAAAAGATTAGACTTTGTATAGTCGCCCATAGCCTCATCCCAACCACTTAAATGTTCGGCTAAATTTGAACCGTACAATGAGATAAACCAACGATAGATTGTTTCAAACATATTTATTATTTTTTAAGATTAAACTTCATTGTTGTATAAATTGCGTTTCCACGCATTTGATATGCTTCGTAAACACCCTCTACTAAATACTTAATACCGAATGTTTTATTAATCGCATTATTATTATTAATGTCAAGCCCTTCATCGTCATTTATTTCATATACCCATTGTGGCATTTGACTTCGTAAAACAATTTCTAATTCTCCTGTTGCAACCTTTTCAGTAGTAAGTTTCATATTGTGAGTATGCTTTGTGTTAGGATTGCTGCTGTGTTCCATCTCTATAAAATAGTCATTGTTTGGTTGTTTATCAATCATTCGGGCATAACTTTCAGTATTCATCAAATATTCATCACCCAATAAAACTGAAAACAGAGATAAGTCCATTCCAATAGTGAACATAAAATTACCTTTTTGTACACCACTGCTTGCTTTTTTGATATTGTAAATTGAAGTTTTGGGCGTATTTTTGTCTCTATCAAATGAGCCAAGCTTTGGGCTATTCAAAATAGCATAATCTTCTATTTCCTTTTCAAATGAAGGCAAGAGAGTAAAAGAATGATGAATGCCACTACCTTTGAAGTTTGTTTCAGGAATGAGTGCTTTCAACATAAAAATGTTTGCCACATCGCCAACCACCCAAATATAATACGGACGTTGGGCATTAATATTTGTGGGCATATCTTCGCGATTAAAATACTTTCCTTTAAAATTTGAAGATAATTGATAAACTACAACTGCTGTGTTTGGGAAATTTTTCAAGTATTCAGCCATTGTGTTTTTAATTCCTATTTGCTGATTAATAAGATATTGTTGTGCATTTTTTCCTTTTCCGGGAGAAAAAATAGCATCTGTTATTAGAATTGCTACATTGTTTACCTTTGTTTCTGCAAGTATGGCTTTGAATACATTTGAAATATCCGTAGTACCTCGACTTCCACCTCTTGCCTTGAAAGTTGTCGGTTCAAGTTTTTCAATAAAATCTGTAACGTTAGAACCGTATGGAATAATTTGGCTATTGATATAAAAGAGATTTAGAGTATCTGTAAAGTCCGAAATTTTTATATCACTTAAATAATTGTAAACCGTTTGTTCAAATTCTGTTACACCTTCTACATATCCATCCATACTGGCGGAATTTTCAATATAAACATTGACAGCGGGCTTTATCAATGTTAAATTGTTTGTGATTGTGTTATTACCGAAGCCGGTATTATTACCACCGTGTTTTCTGCTGTTTTTGCCACCATCACAGGAACAAAATACAATAACTGCTAATGTTACTACTAAAAAATAAACTTTCTTCATATTCTATATTATTTACTTTAACTATTATTTTATTTTGCAATTCAGACAATAAAAAAACGTGGTACTTTTTTCTATCTGTTGCGGAGGCCTTCTACTGCCAATTCCCAAATAAAGTAAAGTCCACGCTTGGCGTGAACGTTACTTACCTTACTTTTTGGGAATTTTGAATTTACAAGAAAATTCAAATTAACATGTAGAAGTATTCCGCAACAAAAAATAAAGCAAAAACGCTTTAAAATTGTTAAAAACAAAGAACGCTGATTCATTTTGTAATGTTAGTGGTTATAGAAAAAAGAGAAAAAAATAGTTGTCCTAAATCGGGTACAAAATAAGTAATTTTATTGTATGTAAATATTGTTGATAAAAAAAATCACTTCCCCCCTTGACAAAGGGGTTTTTATGTTGTATATTTGCAACCCAAAAATCAAAACTATGGATGTACTCAAATTCAACTCAGTAGAAGAAAAAATTATCACTGTCAGAGGCATTTCCGTTATCTTGGATAGCGATGTTGCAGAACTCTATGGCGTAGA
>JGI24702J35022_10001828_pt1 | contig 13099 bp, 7 predicted proteins | sample TergutTh196P4_FD_35022 | JGI IMG/M metagenome (IMG submission 35022)
CCCTCTCTGCGGTAATTCTTTCATCAGTTCGGATCCTCGAATTTGTTTCGCTACTTCTTTAATTTTCTTTTGATAGCGATTATGATGTTTATTAAAAGAGACATCCAATTTAACACCGTTCAAAATCATTGCCATATTGTTAAATTGTCCCTTCCGATAAGTTTTTTCCAATTCGCGAAGTTTACGACGGTCGGTAAAATCTTCACGAACAATGAATACAGAGAGATCGGCAAGTTTGCTGACAATATTTGCATCAGTCAAAACGTCCAAAGGGGTGCAATCCAAAAACACATAATCATATTTCATTCTGAGATGTTCCAACATTTTGCTAAATCTATCACACATCAACAGCTCTGTTGGATTTAGAGGTATTGCACCAACAGGGAAAATGTCAAAACGTTTATAATATCGATTCTTTCGTATATGGTACTGTAATAATGAAGTATAGGAAACTCCTCCATCCAAATAATAGCGAATACCAAAATCCGTCGTTGTCTCCTCTGAAGATTTTGGAGGCCATTCACTGATTTTACTGAGTGTTGCCAATCTCATATCGGTATCTATCAGCGCTACTTTTTTACCTGCAAGGGCAAAACTCATCGCCAGATTTAAAGCAATAAACGTTTTGCCGCATCCGGGTTCAAAGGAGGTAAACATTACTACCTTCATATCCTTGCCACAAGCAAAATCCATACCGGTACGAACCATACGGAATGTTTCATTAATCATATCTCTGCCTGTTTCAGAAACACGCATATATTCTCCGTTTTTCTGACTCTCACCGTTTGCTAAAGCAATAACGCCCAACAACGGAACTGATAAACCTTCCAGATCATTTTTCCCACGAATAACTGTATTCAAATTCTCTTTTCCCCAAATGACACTGCCGGGAATCCCAACACCAAAGATCAAAGCGATCATCAACACTAACATTTTTTTTGGAGCTACCGGAATAACATTTCCTGAAGGAGGGCTAATAATACGCGTATTATTTATATCCATCACTAATGCCATGTCGTTATCTTCCTTCTGTTTCAATAAAAGCAAAAATAGATTTTCTTTTGTTTTGCGTTCACGTTCAAGCGTTACTAAATGTCTTTCCTGCCCGGGATTCGAAGCAATTTGTTGTGTCATTTGAGTATCCTGTGTCCTAAGACTTGACAATTGCATATCAAGAGTTTCGATCTGAGTATTAACAGATTGAACAATTGCTTGCCGCATGGATTGAAGCTTGTTATTCAAGGCTATTACCTGGGCATTTTTTTCACTGCTGTTGGTAAGTAATGCATCCCGTTCTGTCAGCAATGCATTATATTGCACCATCTGCGTTTCAATAGCAGAATTTTTTAACCCTGGATTATAGGGTATCATCGTACTATTATTGTCGTTTTTATCTAAATAATCCTTGATAAATCGGGTTATGGATATTTGAGTGTTTACTTCCATCATTTTTACAACATTATTGTTTGATTGAGACAGGACATTCGAGCCGATCAAATAAACATCAGTCAACCGATGTTCACTTTTATATCTTTCCATCTCATTCTCTATATCTCTCAATTCCTTTTCAACCATTGGCAACCTTTCATTAAGAAAATCAGATGTGCTTTGCGCAAACTTGTTTTTATCCTCAAGCCAATTTTTGTTATATCCTTCTATCAGCGTGTTCAGAAATTGTTCTGCTCGAGGAATATAAGTATCGATAATTTCCAGATTAATAATGGAATTCTCTTTAGAGGCAAGAGATACTTTCAGTTTCTTAACAAAGGATCTTGTTTCACCTTGAATACTATTTTTGGATATTTCCAGAGGGTACTTGAAACCATAATTCCCAAAATCTTTCGTTTTAGTAATTATTATCTTGCTTATTGGGGTAATTATAGTATCAGTAGGTATACTATTCATTTCATTCAACTTTCCCTTAATTTCTTGATGTTTAATCTTGATATCATTATATTCGAACCTTGAAAGAACAACCTTATTATCAGGATAAAAATCAACAATAAATTTAAAAGACTCATCTTCAGAGGATTCTGGAAAAAAAACCTCGACAGGTGAATGTTCATATAACCTTACACTTTTTATTGGTTTCTTTTGAACATAACTGGTCGTCAAATTCAATTCACGTACCACATCCTGAACCAATTTAAATGATTGAAATGCTTCAACTTCATTTTTTACGCTTGAATTCATACTCACAACAAGTTTATCGCTAACTACAGTAGATAAGTCCGCCGAAATACGGTTTTCCTTGATCATCACGGAGGCGGTTCGTAAATATTTGGGGGAGGTCATTCGGATGTAGGCAAGAGCTATTCCGACACAGACAGTCACACTCAATAAAATCCACGGCCAAAGATGTTTGTATTTTGCCCAGAGTTCAAAAATTTGAAAATCATCAATTTGTGTATGTACCTGATTTCCCATTATACTATTTGTCTAAAAATTAAACAATTCAACTTTTACAATCGTACGCAAAGGTAAATAAATTTTGCTAAACCAATAACAAATTTGTGTAAAAACCTATCAACTGATACCAAACTCTTTTAATCATCTTAAAAAAAGTACTATCATATTGGTTACCAAAGATGCCAATGAGATACCAACACCCAATGTTCTGTTCTCATTGATGCGCGATCGTGCTGCTACAACTTTATTAGGCGTGACATATATTACGTCATTCTGTTGTAAATAAAATGCAGGAGAATGGATTATTGCGGTTGAACGTAAATCCAAACGATAATAGGTAACTACTCCGTTTTGCTCGCGCTGGACAAGCACATCATCCCTTTTTCCATATATGGTCAAATCGCCTGCTCTGCCAATCGCATCGAAAATAGTAATTTTATCATCCTGAATATCAAATGTTCCGGGATTAGCAACTTCCCCGAAAACGGAAATTTTAAAATTCATGAATTCCGTGTTGACGATGGGATCATTAATTAATCCTTCATCGATTAAATTTTTTTTGATCATTTCAGACAGTTGATCGCGTGTCATTCCAGCTACTTTCAGTTTTCCTAAACCTGGAAAATCTATATACCCCTCTGCATCTACTAGATAACCTAGTAACCGTTGCGAATAACTGGAAGATGTAGAAGTACTTCCTGCTATATAAGAATGAAGTGGTAGATTATAACTCAGAGCCAATTCAGGAATTTTACTGGAAACCACTATGGAAATAATATCCTTAGGTTGTATCACAATCCCCTGATAAACAGGGATATTTTCAGTTGCCCTATCAACAGCATCCTGGAAATAAACTATTTTTTCCTGTGTACGGCACGAAGCCAACACACAACACAACAAAATTACGCACACACGGTTCATTTTCAACATGATTATTACATTATTATATTCTTGATACTTATTGGTTTATCACAGCTTCGCTACCGTCAGTCACATTCGATTGTACGACCGTCGTATTTTTTTACTTTCATTTATACGAATTTCATACATGATGGTTACAAAAAATTTGACAGAACAAAAAAATCTGGCAAAAGTAATATTTTGTGAGTATTAAAAAAAATGGATATTGTTAATTTTTGTTAAAGTTAGCCCATTTGTTCATTTTTTGTAAATTACATCCATGCTAAAGATACCGGTACAGACGTTGGGTAAACGAACCGGTATTAAAGTGCCGGTATTAAGGAGTGATGAATGCTGACAACACGTCAGTCGTGAGAGCGACATACAACTCGGGAATTACCCATTTCGATACAGCCCACGGCTATCAGAACGGAAGAAACGAAGAAATGCTGGGAGAGTTCTTTGCCGACAAACCACGTGATTCATTCATCATGGTTACAAATCTTTACCCCAATTCGTATTTCATTATTAATACTACCGCATACGCAGACACGCCTTCTTCACGGCCGGTAAATCCTAACTTTTCGGTAGTGGTTGCCTTAATGGATATGCAGTCTATGGGGATGGACATTACATGTGCCAGTGTTTCCTGCATTTGAGGTATGTATGGACGCAATTTTGGTTGTTGCAGACAAACAGTTGTGTCAATATTAACAATCCTGTAGCCTTTTTGCATTATCAATCCGACTACTTTCTGCAAAAGAATTTTACTGTCGACACCTTTGAGCGCCGGATCTGAATCGGGAAAGTACATACCAATATCACCCAGGTTGCCAGCACCCAGCAACGCATCGCATATAGCATGAATCAGTGTATCGGCATCCGAATGTCCTGTCGCACCCTTGTGGTGACTAATAACAACACCGCCCAATGTAAAAGGCACATTTTCAACCAATGGATGCACATCAAATCCGAAACCTGTACGCATAAAATTTCAAATTTCAAAGACACATCCACCTAATCATTGAATTGTTGCATCATTGAATTTTTGCACTTCTTTCCCTAAGTTGAGTAAGATTGTGAACCGCAGCGTATTGTTCATCGGGTTCATTCGTCCGCTGGTTGCAATCAGGTACGAGAAGTCGAAACCAATCATATTCAATTGCAGCCCGACCCCCATGGTAAAGTAACGGCGATTGCCCTTGGTAGGATGTTCGTGGAAATAACCGGTACGCACGGCAAAAGTTTCCTTGTACAGGTACTCAAGTCCCATTCCGTAAGATATTTCGTGCATTTCTTCCGAAAAACCCTCCGGCGCATCAGTGAATGACTGGAACATCCCTTTTACTACACCAACATCACGCGGTTCCCCCTTTCTAATTGTTCCATCGGAGTTATAATACGGCGGGGTTGGCACTAATAGCTTATTGAAGTCTACAGCAAAATTTAACTTGTTGTAATTATCGAGGTTAAGCCCAACAGAACCTCCAATACGCATGTTGATGGGGAGAAACGTTTTTTGCTGTTCGTTGGAATAGGCCATTTTGTTGCCGATATTTGAGATGTCTACACCAAACGCCCACGTACCACTTTTATCGAATAGTTCCAGTTCGGAACGATAGTACATGGCAAGGTCGGCGGCAAACGAGTTCCCTGCTTTGGCTTTTGATCCCTCATATGGCGATATACCCGACGATATGTCGGAACGGACATAACGGAAAGCCAAAGCCGCGCTGACTTTTTCCGAAAACAATCGCGCATAGGCTACATCAATGGCAAACTCATTAGGTCTTCCCGGTTTTAGCGGGTCTCCATTTATATCTGTAAACTGGATGAAACCCATGTTGAAATAACGCAAAGAAGCTGCAAGTGTTTGCATTTTGTCGATTTGTCTGTACCCGGTAAGGTACAACAGGTTCATATCATTCACCAATCCGCGCAACCAGGGCGAGTACGAAAGCGCCACACTCCTGTCGGATTCGGCAAAAACATATTTGGCCGGATTCCAGTGGAGCGAATTAACATCGGGTGAAGTAGCTACCCCCACATCACCCATGGCTGAAGAACGTGAATCGGGCGCTATGGTTAAAAATGGAACCGCCGTGCTCACACTGTTGATTTGGTTCTGCCTGACCTCTGTTTGCGCCATTGCCGACAATACCGATAGAAAAGCGCATAGAACGGTAATACTTGTTTTATACAATTTCATAATAAAAATTTAAAAACGCAAAATTAAACTTTTTTAATTTGATAATGATAACGGATGAATAAACTTTTTATTGTTTGAAGACGTTAAATGATACAAATGCCGATGATATAACTCATATCACTGCGATGAATATTTACAAATTTAATACCGTATCAGCCAGCGATAACGCCTTGCAGTATCGCCCATTCGATAAATCAGGCTGAGTTCGTGAGCGCCGAAACTAAAACTTCGTGAGATGTTAAAATTGTATTCGTATGTATAGCTGATAAAAATATTTTTGGAACGCATACCGATCATCAGTGCAGCTATTTGTGGAGTACGCCATGAGCCAGCCAGCCAGAAATCGTCTTTGTATGAATACCGTGTTGATATTTCACCTTGATACACTCCGTTTGAGGTAGCTTTCAACAGGAAAGCAGGCGCTACATAACCCTCCATGCCTACATCAAAACTTGTCCCTCCATGCAGGAAGTAATGCCGGTAAAGGATAAAGTTGTTGTTGTACTCGCCAAAACGGATGGAACGCTGAAACAAATTGGATGCCGTAAGCCCGATGTAATATTCCTGTTTTATGTAGCAAATACCCAAAACAGCATCGGGTACGTATGCCAGATTACCAAAGCCATCCTTGAGCAGCGGCTCCGGATCATTGAAATCTAACTTTTGAGCATCAATACGTGTTTGCGACAAGGCTGCCGATAATCCCAGCGATAATTGTGAATTGAAAAAATCTATATGATAGGCGTATGTATATTGCATGCCAATACGGTTCACCAATCCGTTGCGGTCGCTGTATATCAATCCACCCATACCAACTCTTCCGCTTTGCGAAGACGGTTTGCCGTCTTTAACAGCAATCTTTTGACGAAGTAACCGGCCATTACCACTGGCAGTATATGTTTTGGGACTTGCGCCAACTCCAATCATGTAATCGCGCGCCGACACCTGAAATTTAATAGTCCCATCGCTGCCGGCCAACGCAGGATTGATTACAAATCCATTAATAAAATATTGACTGTACACCGGCATCTGCTGGGCAAAAACATCTCCCAACATGAGCGAAAAGTAAATCAGTGTGTAGACCAACCTCATTACATTGACCGGATTATCTGATAATGGTAACATTGCCAGTAACCGGCTTTGTGTGATTGTTCAAAATGATTCGATATACATACGAGTTCACAGGAAGGTATTTTCCTTGAAATTTACCATCCCAAGGTTCTGGATAGCCTCTTTGCGAACGGTATAGCAACATTCCCCAATTGCCGGAGTATACCTCCACAATGGCATTGGGATACACCTCACGAAGCTGGTAGCGGAACGATGAATTAGGATCGCCAACGAAAATCTCCCAAGAATCGTTCGAGCCGTCATCGTTAGGCGAGAAGGCATTGGGGATTCTTAAACAATCTGTACTGTTATAGCCAAGTTCAACAGTTTTGAGATACTTACAGGACATGGCGTCGGTTACTTCAAGTGAGTAGACACCTGAACGCAGATCGGCGATATTGGGTGATGTCCCCCACGCAATATCTTGCCACTGGTAAGTGTATGGAGGTGTTCCTCCTGAAACTACGGATCGTATATCTCCGTCGCTCGTTTCAGGGCAGAAAGCATCTGTGAGCGTGAAATCCGCCTTAAATTCAGATGGTTGGACTATTGTGGCCTGCAAATCGAGAAAACAGTTGTTATTGTCAGTTATCTGCACCTGATATGTGCCTGCTGTCAGATGGTCAATATGCGGGGTGTTCTCAGCGTCATTCGACCAGTGGTAACAGTAAGGCTCCACACCACCTCCAACCAGTGCCAGTATATTACCGCTGTTATCACCTGGACAGACAACATCGGTAATGATGGACTGTCCCCAGAGGCGGTCGGGTTGAATAAGGGTTGTCGATGCGTTGCCTGTGCAGTTAAACCTGTCGGTAACGGTTACCGAATAATCACCGGCTCTTGCATAGTCTATCTTTTCGGTAGTATCTCCTGATGACCAAGTATAAATGTATCCTCCGCGACCGTTTTCAATTTTCAATTCTATTTTTCCGGTTTCATTTCCATAGCAGTCAATATGAAATGTATTAAAATTGGATACGGCTACTGCTGTTACTTGCAGAGGCAAGGGTATATGGATGTCGGCGCTGGCTGCACCTGTACAGCCATTCGCATCTGTAACGGTTACTGAATATGTGCCCGGTAAAAGTCCCGTAATTTCGTCAATTGTAAAACCATGACTCCATAAGTAGGTATATCCCGGCGTCCCTCCCGATGTATTGGCTTTGATGTAACCGTCGTTTCCGGGATAGCAACTCATATCTTCGACCTCAAGATCAGGATTTACCGGATCAGGTTCCATCAGTGTATAGGTCTCCAGTTTGACACAGTTGTTTGCATCAGTAACTTTCAATTGGTAAATTCCTGGAGTCAAATTATATTGATTTTGGACGCCGGGATCGGACAGTATGCCATCAGACGAATTCCACAGATAGGTGTAGGAAGGTACGCCTCCCGTTATATTGATCTGGATGGATGCGTTGTTATCTCCATAACACTTGATACCGGAAACGATGGAGTCGTTTTCTATCCGTTGTGGCGATTTGAGTTCGTATTGTTCCGTTTTGACACAAAGTCCGTTGGAATAACCAATGTCTACCATATAAGTACCCGGAGACAGTCCATTCTGATTTTGATTCTGTGGCTTCAATCCGAATCCGTCGGATGTACTCCACTGATAGTTATATGTACCTTCGCCCCCCCCGCTTACATTAAGGTTGATACTTCCTGTATGCTCACCATAACACTGTATCTCAAAACCGTTTTTATTCGGAATGGTCTCCTTGACAATCAGTTCCGAAGGTTCTGTGAGTACATGGGTAACGGTTGTTTTACAATCAAATTTATTGATAATTGAAAGTTCGTAAGTCCCAGCGCCGAGTGCTGTCTGTTCGGACGCTCCCTGCACTATGTCGCTTAAATCACCGTCTGATTTATTCCATCGGTATTCATATTTCCCGCCAAAAGCGCCGGCTACATCCGTTATGATGATGCTACCATTTTTGTCCCCAACGCATTGAACTTCATAATTATTATCATGTTTGGGCACTAATTCATTGAACGTGATAGGCGAAGGCTGGGTAACCTCGAACGGCTCAGAAACTAATTCACATCCTGAAATATCAATAATGGTTAATTCATAAACTCCCGCAGCCAAATCTGATATTCTGAAATCGTTGGTGAGTGCTGTGAAATAAGTTCCACCTGACGCAATACTATCTTTATATACCTCGCTATTATATTTCCATGTGTAAGCCGACGCCATTCTACCGGAAGGATTTGGATCCAACACACCGTTATTAGCTCCGTAGCAGGATATGGTGTAATAACCATCATTCATATCCGGCCCGTAATTAGAGGCTCTCCAGTTTCCCATAATGAAATTGTCAATATCAGTAGTATAAGGCAAGTCATACGTTGCCGATGTCTTGCATTGATTGGTATCAATGACAGTAATCGTATACTTGCCTGTTTTCAAATTTTCAAATCTGTTGATTTCGCCAAAATATTCAAAAATATCCGGGGCAATCCACTCATATTTATATGGATATATGTCGGACTTTGTTCCACCTGTGGCATTTACCGTAATGGAACCGTCAGAGAATCTGCAATCCGGACGTATAATATCTGGTTGGAGCAATCTCAATATTTCCGGTTGTTTCAGGGTTATTTCCTTATAACTGACACATCCGATTACCTTGTCACGGATAGTAATACTGTATTTTTCAGCCGGAAGACCGGTGAGGGCAGTGGTGTTATTTCCAGCATTTACATTTGCACTCCATTCATAATCATATCCTTCAGCCGACCAGCCTCCACTTGTGTTTTCAATGCTTATTTTTCCGTTAGTTTCGCCATAGCAACGGATATTATATCCACCATATACAGTGTCGGCTACCATGTCAAATATCAATTTTGGCGCCTGATGTACCGAACTTTCAACAGGTTCACCTGAACACTGCAATGAACTGTTGATCTGAATGAACGGATAAATTTTGTATGTGACGGTTTGCGGAATATCTGATTCATTTTGAAACGTCGGCTGAATGATGGTTGCGGTTATATTGGTATAGTTGATGGAAAACGAAGGGTCAATGACATACAGCAGTTCGCCAACAGCATAATCAACGTCCAGATCGTATTTTAAAGACCCAAATATGTTATAATTAGGCGATTCCAAGTCTATCTGGGCGCCATCACCGTAACAGAGTTGTGGGAGATGCGGGATTTGTGCCGTCATCTTTGGCGTGGGATTTACACGAATTGGCACAGTGACAGTTTTTTCGGGAGCATAACAATGTATACCGTTTTGTGCAATCTCAATTTGCGGTGTGAACGTATAATTCAACATCTGTCCGTTATCGGTATTGTTGGTAATGGTTTGGTTGAAAGGTGGAGCATTTTGTTGCAAAGAAAGAGCGGGTACCGGACTGATACTGATGCCAGGCCCCGCAGTGATCAGGTCGCTTTTCCATGTTCCGTTTTTGGAGATAACATTTTGACTGTTGACCGTGAAATTGATTGTCTGCTCATTACAAATAGTATCTCCGCTTACTGCAATATCAATCACAGGTGTCGGCATTACAGTGATAGTAACTGTTTCGTTGTGAAGCGACGGACATCCGTCCACCCTGCCGTTCAAATGTAACGACGGAATCAAAGTGTAAGTCACATCTTCATCTTTAACGTCTTGATTGACCAATGTCTGCGAAATGGAAGAAGAAAGATTCACTTGATACTCATCTGAAGAAGCTTGAGCGGCAACAGAATTGCTTGTGACCTCCCAATGGAAATAAACATAGGCATTATTGCTGAGTATAGAAACTGGACTTTTACGTACCGGTATTGGAGTCTCTGTCTCGTTACATATCGTTGCATCATCTATATGAATCAGTTTTGGATGGGGATTAACCAACAATATCTGTTCAATATCAGTTAACATACATCGGTTGCCGTAGCCATATCTAATTGAGGGCGTAACGGTGTAGGTTACTTGACCTACAGCATCGTTGGCGTTGGCGAACGTGTGGTGAATTGTGTGACCGGTTAATCCGCCGGAGGCAGTTATTCCTAACGGAGCATTCATATTCCAACTCCACCGAAAGTCTAACGACGAGAAATCCGGATGGGTCAATTCCAATTCCGCGTCGTTGCCGCTGCATATTTCCTCCTCACTTAAAACAATTGGAGGGTTGAGCGACGGATCGTACTGTACACTAACAGTAGCTTTACAACTTGCTGTATTTTTGGCATTGTCCTTGACCGTTAATATAACTATAGTAGTATCCAAATCCAAATCATTGCAATTAAAGAATTCTTTATCAAGCGAGAGAAAAAGTTTTTCCGGTGGCGTACAGTTATCCCAACTCCCGCCGTCAATATCCGAAACATCAATATTTGCTGTTCCCGTAAGTGCATCAAGGGTTATAATTACAGGATCAGTATCTGTACCTTTACAAATAGCCTCAGGTTTCTGTTCATCTTTCACCATAACGTTAAAAGAACATTGCAGCGATTCATTACCGGAGGCATCCTTAACCGTAAAAGTTACATGGTTTGTTCCCACAGGAAAATCAAAACTGTTAATATCGCTGATAGAACCAGCGTCATTGATAATGAAACTATAAACTAACTGATCGGCGGGCGTACAGTTATCCGAAGCAGTAATTGTAAAATGGCCTATGGCAGTACAAGTAGAATCAGTCGGATAGTAATCTTTTCCGCTCGGATATACAACCGGCGATGTACAGTTGATAACCGGTAAAGTATGGTCTGCAATATGAAAGGTCACCATTTTCGGATCAGAGCGGATGCCGTTAGCTTCTGCAACAATAAAAACATTTTGTGTACCAATATGGTTACAGTAAAATGTCAAAAATGATTGATCTTTTCCATCGATTACAAACCATAATTCAACATCGTAGCAATTATGGGTGGGTGGATTCTGAACAAATTGCTCAGGTAAAACGTTAATATTATCACCGGTCAGAAAAATTGTTGGTTCATCGGTACGAACGTCAAAAATAGGAGGAGTATCGCATGGGTCTTGTACTTGTCCTCTTACATCCATCACAAAACAATAAACAAAACACCACAGCATCAACACGATACTGTACCGACGAAAAAAACTGCCTATGTGAAGTAAACTATGACACATGCTTAGTTCGTTTGTCGCTCAATGATTGTATTTTACGACATTTTTAATATGCAATTTTCATAATAAAAAGGGTTCAAAGATAATATTTTTTTATAAAATAAAAAAACTGTATTTTTATCGCCTAAAAAATTAATGACGATGTCATGAATCAAATAGCTAAAAACATCAACGAATTGCGTTCAAAAATTCCATCGAACGTAAAAATAATCGCAGTAAGTAAAACAAAACCCGTTCCAAAAATACGTGAAGCGATGGATGCGGGTCATATTGTTTTTGGTGAAAACAAAGTGCAGGAATTATTGGAAAAACATGAACAGATACCTGATGCCCAATGGCATTTGACTGGTCATTTGCAAACCAACAAAGTAAAATACATAGCACATTTTGTACAGATGATACAATCGGTTGATTCTCTTCGCATTCTTGAAGAGATTGATCGCCAGGCAAATAAATGCAACCGAGTCATCGACTGCCTGTTGCAAATCCATATTGCCCGTGAAGAAACCAAATTCGGTTTCAGCGAGCAGGAAATAATCGATCTGTTGGATACTAACACAGTGCAAAACTTGAAGCATGTCCGTATATGCGGATTGATGGGTATTGCTACCTTTACGGACGATATGGAAACCGTTCGTATGGAATTTAAGGGATTGGCCAATTTTTTCCAACGCCTGCGCAAAGAATATTTTCATGAAAATTCTCCGTTTTGTGAGCTTTCGATAGGAATGTCCGACGATTACCCAATTGCTATTGAAGAAGGCGCCACGATGGTGAGGATCGGCTCGCTAATTTTTGGAGAAAGAACGTAATGGGTTTCGATTTTCTGTGTCATCTCATACGTTGAGCATCTTCATGAAGAAGCCATCAAACACCGACTGTGCCCGCATTCTGTATTGATGGGCTCGTCAAACGTAAGCTGGTAATGATCTTCGTCGTCAACCATTTGTAACCATTCAATCGCCATTTTGCGGGTTAACGTTATGTATTTGTTGGCAACATTCTCTTTATCAGAAATTTTTGCTAATTGTCCGTATGAAGCGACGCCAAGAATCGTCTTTATGGACAGATTGGCGTTGTATACCAGATGTTCACCAAAATCATCGGTTGAAAATATTTTTTTATAATCAAGAACTGCCAAAAGATCGTCTCCAAATTTATCAATTTTTTGTTCGCCAAAACCTTTGATTTTTGAAAGGTCGTCATTCCAGAACTTCCCCTCGCTATTCGCTGCAATACCCGCATCAAATATCGCCTCGCACGAAAACGCCGGCAAGTAAAACCTCACCCCGTATGTCGCCGAGAGTTGCACCACATACGTCTTGCGTTTGCCCGCTCCAAGGCTGAAATACGTATATACGCGGTCGTCGCGGATG
>JGI24702J35022_10001830_pt1 | contig 13088 bp, 7 predicted proteins | sample TergutTh196P4_FD_35022 | JGI IMG/M metagenome (IMG submission 35022)
GGGTTCGAGGTTTTAACAAGCGCAAATATGGCTTTATCGTACTTGACCGCAGTTTCGATGAATGGTTTGATTCCATCAGAGCCAAAGTAAGCGTTCACCGTAAGAGCATCGACATCAAACGGGCGTAGTTCCGCGCCGCCGACTTTGACCGAGCCAAGATATGCGGCGCTATATGCCTCGGCGGTAGTTCCAATGTCGTTGCGTTTTCCGTCGCAAATTACATACATGCCTCGTGATTTCGCGTAGTCGCATGTTTTCTTCAGCACTAATACGCCTTCCGGGCCAAGCGCTTCATAATATGCTGACTGCGGTTTTACTGCCGGTACGATATCGCATAGCGCGTCAATGATACCTTGACTGAATTCAAAGACTGCTGCGGCAGCGGCTTCGAGAGTATCTCCGTTTGAAGCTATATACCTTTTTAACATATTCGGCGGTATGTATTTGAGCGCCGGGTCAAGCCCTACAACTGTAGGGTTTCGCATTTTATCGATCTTATCCTGTAATCTGTCAAATGACATGTTCTACACTCCCTTTTTCTGTGAATTGGCGCACCACGCGTTGTGATTATATACCAATTTGCCTCGTGATATCGTATATAAAACTCTGCCGCGCAGACTCATCCCAGCATACGGCGTGTTGCGAGCCTTTGATTTGAACTGGTTCGGATCCACTGTCCACACCCCATCCGGATCAAAAATCACTATATCCGCCACGCTGCCAACCGCAAGTGTTCCGCCCTCTATTCCCAACATGCGCGCCGGGTTTGTCGACATCAGCGCAATGATTCTTTCCATACTCAACTCGCCGGTATGGTACAAAAACTTCAGCGCGAGGGCTAGTGAGGTTTCAAGTCCGATCATACCGCTAGGTGCCTCCGTAAGCGGCAGGGATTTTTCTGCTTCGGAGTGTGGCGCATGGTCTGTAGCTATCGCATCGATCGTACCATCAGCAAGTCCACGGATGATAGCGGCGACATCTTCAGCGCTCCGAAGTGGTGGGTTTACTCGGGCAAGTGCTCCCTTCGTTAAGACATCATCCTCGGTCAGGGTGAAGTATTGCGGGCATGTTTCAGCCGTGATCGTAGCGTCTGCGGCTTTCATCCTGCGTATAATTTCGACTGAACCGGCAGTGCTGACATGCGCAATATGCACCCTCGCGCCTGTTTCGGCTGCCAGCAACGCGTCGCGAGCAACCATTATCTCTTCTGCTATCGCCGGTCGCCCAGGAATCCCAAGTTTGCTTGATACCGCTCCTTCGTTTACCGCAAAATCTTTAACCATCTCAGCATCTTCACAATGGCTGATTATCATTAGTCCACACTTGCTCGCCAATTGCATTGCCCGTCGCGCCAACCCAGCGCTTTCGATAGGATTGCCATCGTCGGACAGCGCGACCGCCCCGGCAGCTTTCAGTTGCTCGAAGTCCGTCAGTTCCCCGCCTTTTTGGCCAATAGTGACTGCGCCATATGGCATCACTCTTATTGGCGTCGTTTTTGCCTTATCAACGATATACTCAATGACCTCCGCCGAATCCGCAACCGGAGATGTATTAGGCATACAGCAGCATGTCGTCACGCCCCCAGCCGCCGCCGCCGCCGCGCCAGTCAATATATCTTCTTTATACTCGAAGCCCGGATCACGAAAATGCGTATGCATATCAACAAGGCCTGGGGCAATGACTAGCCCGGAAGCATCAAGTACAGTAGTTTCACAGGACTCGGTTATACTTTCGGCAATCAAGGAAATTTTGCTGTTCTCTATCAGAATATCAGTTGATCTTTCAGACGACCCGCAAACATGTCCACCTTTAATTAGAAGCATGATCCTCCCTCATTTGTTTGCTATTTGCATAACATATTATACAGAAGCAAAGCGCTATGAGCAAGTATGGGTGTGATTTTAAGTTGTGGACGTAACACGCTGTATGTTATAATCAAACGCAAGGTGAAGTGACGATGTTCAAACTGCTATGTAAACAAGGCCGCGCGCGAAGAGGCGAAATTACAGTAAACCATGGCGTTGTTCAAACACCCGTGTTCATGAACGTTGCGACGCAGGCCGCAATTAAGGGCGCTCTATCGAGCCAAGACCTTACAGACGTAGGTTGCCTGGTCGCGCTGTCAAATGCATATCATCTTCATATCCGTCCAGGCGACGAGCTTATCCGCTCGCTAGGAGGCCTACATAGGTTTATGGCTTGGAGCGGCCCTGTGCTTACCGATAGCGGCGGATTCCAGATTTTTTCCCTGGCTGGGCGCCGAAAAATCACGGAGGAAGGCGTCGCGTTCCAATCTCATGTTGACGGGCGGAAGATTTTCATGTCCCCGGAAGATAGCGTTCGAATACAGTCAAATCTTGGATCCGATATTGCTATGGCTCTTGACGAATGTATGAAGATTCCAACGCCGCGCGATTATGCGCAGCATTCTTGCGACAGGACGCTGCGTTGGCTTCTACGGTGCAAAGAAGAGCTTGAGCGCCAGAACCGCGCCCCGAATGTTGTAAACCCGGGACAGATGCTTTTTGGCATCAATCAGGGCGCCCTATTCGAGGATATCCGTGTTGCTCATATGAAGCAAATCGCGGAACTTGATTTGCCCGGCTATGCCATAGGCGGTTTGGCGGTCGGCGAAACGACGAGGCAAATGTACAATATGATCGGGATCGTCGAAGAACATATGCCTGAGGATCGCCCTAGATACTTAATGGGCGTAGGAACGCCCCAAAACATCGTTGAAGCAGTCGCCCTCGGAATCGATTTTTTCGACTGCGTTATGCCCGCGAGAAATGGACGGCACGGACACCTATACACGTGGAACGGGAGGATCAACCTTAACAACGAAGTTCATAGTTGCGACAACGCGCCAATTGACGGTAATTGCTGCTGCCCTGTTTGCCAAACATATTCCCGAGCGTATATCCGCCACCTTTTCAGAGCCGGGGAAATGCTTGCAAAGCGGCTGGCTGTACTGCATAATTTGTTTTTCTACAATACACTTATGGAGCGCATACGTGACGCGATAGAAAAAAACGAATTTGACGCGCTCAGACGACAAGTTAACAGTTTCAGCTAGTAGAGGCCTACCTGGGACGATGGGCAGACCTCTACCAAAGTATTTCTCCGTCGATAGAAACCTTTATATTATTCTAAGCGTGATACTGTCAAGCAACTGGTTTTCCGAACTATAGAGCATTAGCGTCACTTGCCCGGTATATTTGTTTTTATTGATGCTAACAAGCCCATTGGTATTTACCGTGGCCAACATTGACTCAGCAATCACCCATTTAATCCCCGTGGTGACCATAGTTTTATCATACAGCGCGTAAAATTGCGCAGTACTCCCAATTGTCAGCGATACATTGATCGGTGCCGGTTCAAAATTCCAATCGTAAATCTTATAGCCGTTTGAAGGCTCCGGTATCCACTTTGCGAACAAGATGTGGTCGGACGCGTTGGCTACGATGGTTGCATCTGTCACCGCGTCTCCGCTGCAAGCTGCGTCACAATACCAGCCGTCGAATATAAAGCCATCGCGACTGATCTCTGCAAGATCGCCATATGTATCGTCTAATATCACTGTTATGCTGCTCGGCGTCGGTCCTTTCACATTTATGTCGGTAGTGTTCGGGTCAAACGTTACTTCTACCGACGTCTTTGGTGAATCAACCCACTGGGCATATACTTGTGTGTCGCGGTCTACTATCGTAGTTGCTGTAAAGATTGTACCTGTACCGTCCTGCTCCGTATTCCATTCAATGAAGATATGGTCGTTCCATTGTACGGTAGGCATATCGCCCGCCTCTATAGCAAATCCTTCCGCTACATAGCGCGTCTGTTGGTTGGGTGTTCCACCGTTGCCATTAAACGTAACTATATAGAATTTTGGATCTACGTTACTGTCAAAGAATAAGATCGTGGGTTCGCTGGCTATAAACTTTTTATAATCACCGTAATACAAACTATCCCCGCTGTAATCGACGTCGCCTTTATATCTGACATAAATTGTAAAGGCTTCGTATATGACTGGCGGGTAGCCCCCATAATAAACGACGCCGTCATACGACCACTCCATAGCGGCTGGGTTGTAACCTACGATCTCTCTGGTGGTAAAATCTGCGGTCACATTAGGCTTCGGGCGCTGTATATGCATTTTGAATGTACCAGGGCTTTCGATATAGTAGTAGTTATTGTCCATCATCTCATATGCAACCGCCTGCACGTAATAAATTCCGGTCGCGATAAAGTTTGTTGATCTGAATAACCCATCAAGCGCATAATCGAAACCAAACATATCCAAATCGAGCATATCAAGCCCATTTACCGGCATAAAATAAAACTCAATTACATCAATACTCTGTCCGGGATCTATATCCATTGTTTTCATTGTCATAAAGTCTCCGCTTGAGAGCTTAGCGGAGAGCAAGCCGCCGACGCCGGGGCTATTGTTAATATACATTGCTCCTAGCATATCAAACGCGCCATCTTCTGTTTTGTATAATGTGTTGCAGTATTTATTAAATATAACCACGCCATTTTCGAATCCGTTTACGCTTTTCCCAAAATACAACCGCTCTTGGTCAAATCCATAAGAAAGCGGATCATAATTATAGGGCGCGACACGCCCATCAAATGATATTTCCATTGCAAACGTTCCGACCGCGAGTTGTTGCCCAATAAGACTATTATGCTGGATTTGCACCGTAGCGGTAATCATTCTGGTATAGGGATCCTGGGTGACAAAAGTGATAACTCTGGTGTTTTCGTCGGCAATTAATAAATTGTTGTTGTCTATAAGAGGAAAATGGTCCAGTTTTACTTCAGGAAACGCCGCCGCTGATGATAACAAAATCCAGGCTACGATAAGAACTGCGAGCATAAAAAATAAGCGTTTAATATGTTTCATAATTTATACTTCCTTTCATACAAATAGCATATAAACCTTGTAATTTCAGTATATCAGGGAAGGCACTTTTGTCAATAAACGTTTGATGTTTATTAATATACCTAAACTTGGCTATAACTAAGCGACGCTCATTACTTAATCATCATTGAACCCTGAATTTACGCTAAATTAATCCTATTAAGGCAAATTAACATTTTTAAAAGTTTGTGTACTAATGCCGATAACAGTAACTGTGTACTAGCTTTCCAACGCTAAATACGCGTTTATGAACCCATCAATTTCGCCGTCCATGACGGCGTTAATATTACCGCTTTCAAAACCGGTACGATTATCCTTAACAAGTGTGTACGGCATAAATACATATGAGCGTATCTGGCTTCCCCACTCTATCTTCATCTGCTCGCCTTTGATATCGCTGATTTTGTCTAAATGCTGCCGTTCTTTGATCTCTATTAGCTTTGAACGCAACATACGCATCGCTACCTCGCGGTTTTGATGCTGACTGCGTTCCATCTGGCAGGCTACTACTATCCCTGACGGGATATGCGTTAAGCGGACTGCGCTCTCAGTTTTGTTCACGTGTTGGCCTCCGGCGCCTGACGATCTGTAGGTGTCCATCTTCAAGTCCTCTGGCCGTATGTCTATTTCAACATCGTCTGAGATAAGAGGAGTAACTTCCACCGCCGCGAATGACGTGTGTCTTCGGCCTGAAGCGTCGAACGGCGATATTCGCACCAGCCTGTGTACGCCGCCTTCGCTTTTCAGGTATCCGTACGCGTTCTCACCCTCGATTTCTATCGATGCAGACTTCATTCCGGCTTCCTCCCCGTCAAGCCAGTCAAGTACTCTGTAAGTCATTTTGTGCCGTTCGGCCCACCGCGTGTACATGCGATATAGCATAAGCGCCCAATCCATAGCTTCGGTACCACCCGCGCCTGCGTGAAACGTCATCATAGCACCTCGGTTGTCGTATTCGCCCGAGAGTAACGTTTGAAGCCGTGCTGCTTCAAGCGCCTCTTTATATATCTTGTACTCCTGCGTTAATTCTGGCAGCAGGCTTTCATCGTTCTCCTCTATCGCCATTTGGCAAAGCGTCATAAGATCGCTTAAACCTTCAGTAAGTCTGCTGAAGTTTTCGCTCTTGGTCTTAAGTTGCTTTATCCTTTGCAACGCTTTTGACGAATTTTCGAGGTCTTGCCAAAACCCGTCGCGCGCGCTTTCATCTTCCAGCTCGCGTAATTCGTCGGCTCCCTCATCAAGCTTCATCGCCTGTTTAATGTTTTCAAGGATAGGACTCAGGCTGCCTATTCTTCGTTTATATTCGTCAAATTCTATCATTTGTCGCAGAACGCTCCTTTAAACCAAGACAGGTTCCATTATCCACAACAATCAAGCGGTGCGCAATACCGTCACAACCAGTTGCGGGTTATTGAAAATACGCGGTATGCCCGTGTGGTTTCCCAATCCGCGTGATACTACCATATTCGTTTCGCTGATCGAATAAACCCCGCTTGTATACTGGGGGAACCAATCGCGTTGCTGACCAATAAGCCCGTCAGTGAACGGAAGCCTTATTATCCCACCGTGCGCGTGCCCGCTAATCACAAGATCGACGCCCAAAACGCTGTAGAGTGGTAGATGGATATTCCTATGCTCTAGAACTATGAGGAAGTCGCCACCTTCCGCTTCGGATACCCTTTTTATAAATTCATGTGGTTTTATCATATCAGCCGGCCCATTTGGGTCGTCTACCCCGGCGAGAATGATCGTACTGCCTCCCGACTCCAGTAGTGTGTGTTTATTTCTAAGTATGTGTACGCCACACTCTTCGAGCAACGTAAACAATGGGCGGATAAGGCCGCTGTCCCAATCGTGGTTGCCGGTGATATAGTACACTGGTGCTATTGGCGTAAGGGCATCAATCAGCGTCCGGGTTATTTCCAGCTTTGTTTCCGTTTCAATATGTCCATAACCGTCTATTAAGTCTCCGGTTATAGCTATAATATCCGGTCGCGTAGCTTTGACTTTCGCGATAAGACGTTCATTATCGTCTCCAAATACAACACAATGTATATCTGAAAGGACAGCAATACGAAAACCGTCGAAGGATTCCGGCAGGTTTTTGTAGAAAAGCTCATACTCCGTGGTCACGATCCTTGTATTTCCGTCATAAAGGAGTGCTCCCACTATAAGTATAATCAATAAGAGAAGTGTTAGTAGCACTCTAAGCCCTCTTTTTGGTTTCGTCAAATCAGTTCGCTTCCTTGTCTTGCACAAAAACGTGCTTGATATTCGGATCTGTCGTTTGCCTAAATTCGATCTTGAAGCGGTCGATGGACTTTATCATTGCGGAAAGGCTCAGGTATCCGTAATTACGATGGTCAAAATCCGGTTGCTTTTTAAGTATCAAGTTACCAAGCTCCCCCATAAAGACCGCGCCGTTATCTCCGGCGAGGTCTGCTACCGAATCGGCTATAAGCTGCACTATTGCGTCTGGTACGCTCACGCCGCGCTGGCGCACTGGTTGGTGGTATATTTTTTCGCGTTGTTGTGTTTGCGCTTTTTGACCGTTATCCCCGCCATTTTCGCTAACCAAGCCTTCTCGTCCAAGTATTTGCGCTTCCCCTCCTGCGCGTATAACTTCTATATATGTGAATTTATCACATGCTGCAATAAACGCGCTCGGAGTTTTTCTCTCGCCGATTCCTATAACGCGTTGCCCTGCTTCGCGTAGGCGTATCGCGAGTCTGGTAAAGTCGCTATCGCTCGATACAATAACGAAACCGTCGGTCTTTTCAGAGTATAGTATGTCCATGGCGTCAATTATCATAGCTGAGTCGCTAGAATTCTTCCCGGTCGTATAGCTATATTGTTGAATCGGCGTTATCGCGTTCTCCAAAAGCGAATTTTTCCACCCGGAAACTGTTTGGCTCGTCCAATCACCGTAGATCCGCTTAATTGTAGGCGTGCCATATATAGCTATTTCTTCCATAATGCTCTTAATACAGTTGCGTGGTACATTCTCCGCGTCAACAAGCACCGCCAGTCTCAAATTATTCAAATCAAGCGCGTTGTTCGTCATAGTTTCACCTCTTATACTTATTGTATCATGCTTTTTTCAATCGCGCAACAGCGCGACAGACTGCGTCCGTAGGCTGAAGGTAACTGGTGTTACTGTTCAGTTGGCATCCAAAAACACAGGTTGGTTACAGACAACGCACTGGTACAACGGTGAAAACTTGTATTACTATCCAAAACTTGTGTGCGGAGCCTGTAACCATTGCGAGTTTTTGGATACCCTCTGAACAGTTAGCTGAAGAAAAGGCGGCCGCCGGCTGCCTTTTCTTCGAATATCCGCGCTATGACGCGCTGTGTTTTTATTTCGGTTCGTACATTTCCTTCTGTTTGACTAACAGGTCGTAGCGGCCCGTAGCTTCCTTTTCCGCCGTCGCGAACAGCTCCTTCGCGCGCTCCGGGAAAGACAACGTCAGCGAATTGTAGCGCACCTCGCCCATTAAGAAATCGTTGTAGCTCTGAGACGGCGCTTTGTTATCGAGTGTCAGAGGGTTCTTGCCCTCCGCCGTGCGACGCGGGTCGAAGCGGAACATATTCCAGTACCCGGCTTCCACAGCCATCTTCTCGCGCTCAATGGATTTACCCATGCCGGCTTTCAGCCCATGCGCGATGCAAGGCGCGTAAGCTATGACCAATGAAGGGCCGTCGTAGTTCTCCGCTTCAATTATAGCGTTGATGGCCTGCTGGTAGCTTGAGCCAATTGCGATTTGCGCAACGTACACATAGCCATAAGCCATGGCTATCTGCGCGAGATCTTTTTTCTTTATCGGTTTCCCTCCGGCGGCAAACTGCGCCACTGCTCCTGTTGGCGTCGCCTTTGAGGCCTGGCCGCCTGTATTTGAGTATACCTCGGTATCGAACACGAACAGATTGATGTTCTCACCCGACGCCATGACATGGTCAAGCCCGCCATAACCAATATCATACGCCCAACCGTCCCCGCCAAAGGCCCAAACAGACGGTTTCACGAACAGATCCTTGTCGGCGAGCAACTCGCGCGCCGTGCCGCACAGGGGGCATTTGCAGTGTCTTTTTTCAGTATCGAAGTGTTGCTCGAACATTTCGGGCCTGCCATTCTTCCAGCCCTCTATTTCTTCGTCGGTGAATGTGGAACCCCACTCTAGCGCTTCTTCTAACTCGCGTGAAGCTATCTTAGATTTTTCGCCGTCGTCCTTTACCTCCAACCACTTTATCGCAGCCGCGCGTATCGGGGATTCGGCGGCGAGCCATTCGAACTTTAGTATTTTCTCTACATTCTCGACAACTCGCGCCCTCCGCTGTTTCATAGCCATAGCCATACCAAGCCCGAATTCCGCGTTGTCTTCGAATAGCGAGTTCGACCAAGCCGGGCCGCGCCCTTCGGCGTCCGTCCTGTATGGCGTTACAGGAGCGCTACCACCCCAGATCGACGTGCAACCAGTGGCGTTAGCGATGAGCATCCTATCGCCAAAAAGTTGAGTGACTAGCCGCGCGTAAGGCGTTTCCCCACACCCGGCGCAAGCTCCCGGGAATTCGAGGTACGGCTGCGTGAATTGCGAACCCTTTACCGTATTCATCTTAAACCCGGTTTCCTTTAAAGTCACCTTGTCCAGCGCGTAATCAAAATATTTCTGCGAAGGCGCAGCATCGTCGATCGGTATCATTTCGAGGGCTTTGTTCTTTGCCGGGCAGACATTCGCGCACGAACCGCAGCCCATGCAGTCAAGAACTGACGGGATTATCGCGTATCTATAGTTTTCATTGCCCTTACCGAGCATTTTTACGGTATTTAAACCTTCGGGCGCAGCTTCAAGTTCCGCCTCGTCGAATACAAATGGGCGAATTACGGAATGCGGGCAAACGAACGAACACTGGTTGCATTGGATGCAATTTTCGGGTTTCCAGCGCGGCGCTTCTGTGTTTATGGCGCGTTTCTCGTAATACGACGTCCCTGATGGGATCAGCGATCCGCACTCGGTATCCAGGAACGCCGAAACGGGCAACTCTTCGCCTTTCATACGATTCATCGTCTCCATAACGTTTTCAACGTATTTCGTGACGCTCTCACTTCCCTTGACTTCCTGAACGGCCTTGTTGTCTGGCTCTGGGTTTTTCCATGAGTCGGGGACTTCTATTTTGACAACATTAGCGACACCTTTGTCGATAGCCGCGTAGTTCATCTGGAGTATAGCCTCGCCCTTCCTTCCGTACGTTTCCTGAATCGCCTCTTTCATATACTTGACCGCGTCGTCTATCGGCAATATATCAGCCAACTTGAAGAACGCGGCTTGGAGGATCGAGTTGATCCTGCCGCCAAGCCCAAGCTCTTTTGCTATCGCCACCGCGTCGCACGCATAGAGCTGGATATTGTTTTCCGCGATGTATTTCTTGGCTGCAGCAGGCAGACGCGCGGTGAATTCGTCAGTATCCCATGCGCAGTTAGCTAGAAATACGCCGCCAGGTTTGATATCCTGCACCAAGTCGAACTTTTCCAGGTACGCGGGGACATGGCAGGCGACAAAATCCGCTTTATTTACGTAATATGTCGATTTGATCGCGCTATCCCCAAAACGGAGGTGACTTATCGTAACACCGCCTGATTTACGTGAGTCGTACTGGAAATATGCCTGTACTTTCAAGTCTGTGTAGTCGCCGATGATTTTTATGGAGTTCTTATTCGCTCCGACTGTTCCGTCCGAGCCTATGCCCCAGAATTTGCATGATTTGATCCCTGCATGCGTCGTGTCCGGGTTTTCGTTCATTGGCAGTGAAAGATGTGTCACATCGTCCACGATGCTTATTGAGAAATTATTCTTTGGCTCTTCAGCCTGGATGTTCCTGAACGCGGAAATGACCGCCGAGGGCGTCGTGTCCTTGCTCGCGAGTCCATAGCGTCCTCCAACGACCTTTATTCTTTTTCCCTTTAGCGCTGTAGAAACATCCAAGTAAAGTGGTTCCCCGACGCCGCCCGGTTCCTTCGTACGGTCGAGCACGCCTACGGTTTCCGTCGATTCAGGCAACGCGCTAATTAGCCGCTCTACAGAGAACGGCCTATAAAGGCGGACTTTCACGAGTCCGACCTTTTCGCCCCGCGCATTGAGATAATCCACTACCTCTTCGATTGTATCGACTATTGAACCCATGGCTATAAGGACAGCTTTGGCATCTGGGGCGCCATAGTAGTTAAAAGGCTTGTAATCGGTTCCGGCTTTTTCGTTTACTTGACCCATACATTGCTCTACGACTTCCAACAGGTTCGTATAGACGGGATTGCATGCTTCACGAGCTTGGAAGAAGATGTCTCCGTTTTGTGCCGATCCGCGCAGTATGGGGTGAGCCGGAAGGTTGGCGCGCGTACGGAACCTCTCGAGCGCCTGTCTGTCAAGCATAGAGCTAAGTTCGTCAAAATCCCATATCTCGATCTTCTGCATCTCATGTGACGTGCGGAAACCGTCAAAGAAGTGTAAGAACGGCATACTCCCCTTTATTGCGGAAAGATGCGCCACCGCGCCCAAGTCCATAACTTCCTGTGGGCTTGTCGACGCGATCATCGCGAACCCTGTCTGGCGGCACGCCATAACGTCGCTGTGGTCGCCAAAAATGGAAAGCGCGTGTGTCGAGACTGTCCTTGCCGACGCGTGTATTACTGCGGGCATCTGCTCTGCTGCTATCTTATACATGTTCGGGATCATCAGAAGCAGCCCCTGCGACGCGGTGTATGTAGTCGTAAGCGCTCCCGATAGGATCGATCCGTGAACTGCACCGGCAGCCCCTCCTTCAGACTGCATCTCAACCAGGCGGACTGGTTGTCCAAAGATGTTTTTCAGCCCGTTTACAGCCCATTCGTCGGTGTATTCAGCCATTGCGGATGATGGTGTGATTGGGTATATCCCGGCAACTTCCGTAAACGCATACGATACGTGCGCCGCCGCAGTGTTCCCATCCATCGTTTTTAGTTTTCTCGCCATTAGTCATCCTGCCTTTCATAAGTACAAATAATTTAATATATGACATATTGCGCTTGACAATGTGTAAGAATTCAAGCCATTCTACCATCATTTTCAATCCATGTAAATCATAAATTAAGCAATCGCTCTATTTAATATATAGCAATCGCCCTATTTTGTCGTTACACATCGAAGTATCTAACGGGACTAATGAAGAGATTATTGATATGATGACCGCTTTTATGATATGGTTTTTAGCGTTAGTTTTGTCCACAATCCAGTATACGGCGCCAGAAATCAGAAGTGTGTTTTTGTCATATTTGTGGCTTGTGGTTAGTAGACAAGGGTACGATATTCAATGGATTAAACAGGAGGGCGTTATGGTTTCAAAGGTTCGTTCGTTGGGGCTTGGCGGGATAAGCGGGTATGAAGTCTCGGTCGAGTGTTATCTGTCCGGCGGTCTGCCGGTCTTCGATATAGTTGGGCTTCCGGACGCCGCCGTCAAGGAAGCGCGGGAGCGCGTCCGTGCGGCGATTAAGGCATGCGGTATGGTATTCCCTCTGAGTAGGATAACTGTCAATCTCGCTCCCGCCGATACCCGGAAAGCCGGCACGGTGTATGACCTACCGGTCATGCTCGGCATACTTGCGTCATCTGGCAGCATTAAGCCGCTGCCCAACGATTCCGCGTTTTTTGGCGAATTGTCTTTATCCGGCGAGTTGCGCCACGTCCCCGGCGCGCTTCCTATGGCGCTGTGCGCCGGGCGAACAGGCGTGAGGGAGTTGTACGTTCCCGCTGACAACGCGGCGGAGGCTTCATATGCGTCCGACGTCACGGTATATCCGGTGGCGAACGTCCGTCAATTGCTCGATCACCTAAAAGGGATAAAACGGATAGAGCCTTCCATACCGCGCGAACTTGAACCTGATATCACACCGGCGCTCGATTTCTCTGAGGTCAAGGGGCAGGAAAACGTAAAGCGTGCTCTTGAGATCGCTGCGGCTGGAGGCCACAACATCCTGCTCGTCGGACCCCCGGGTGCTGGCAAGAGTATGCTCGCCAAAAGGCTCCCGACTATCCTTCCCGATATGTGCCGAGACGAAATGATCGAAGCGACCGAGATACACTCTGTGGCGGGAATGACAAGCCGCGATAATCCAATTATGTCCACGCGCCCGTTC
>JGI24702J35022_10001831_pt1 | contig 13088 bp, 6 predicted proteins | sample TergutTh196P4_FD_35022 | JGI IMG/M metagenome (IMG submission 35022)
GCATTATGTACAGCTACGACAAATTCGGCATTATCAGAGTACAGGCAAGGCAAGGCGATGATAATTATGATTTAAAGATAGCAAAAGAGCCCGTGCCGCCAATGTCGGAGATGATTAAATACGGGGAGGCACCGAGCAAATCAAAGTTAAAAACAGATGTTCCCTATAAAATAGTGACATTCAGCAATACCGAGTGGGAAACCTATGACAACAAAAGCAAAGCAGAGCATTTAAACGATATAAGTGGCGGCTATCCGTTGCGCAAACACGTCATAAAAAACAAGAGCAATATAAAATTTGTCGGATATAATGTCAGCTCGATGGATGAGGGAGTTTTTATAATCCTCGATCAAAATAGCAATTTTGAAATAGAATGCAATATAGATACCTCGACCATACAAGATCATCCGGGCGGACATGTAAACATTGAATTGGGCATAATAAATGCGCAATTAACCGAGAATGGCGGAAACATACTTTTGGATGGCAAAAACATCAAAAAAGTCGGTTCAAAGTTTAACATAAAAATGGTGCTCAAAAATGGCAAAGCCTACGAAGTATATATAAACAACGCCCTTGTCGGAAGCAAAGAAAAAGAAGTGGGCGTCATAAAAGTAAAATTCGGCTTGGAACACGGCGGACATGCCTGTGCAAGATTATCAGAGGCCGAAATCAGCAATATCCATATGGCCATAGGTGGCGGAGAAGCTGATTCCTATACAGAGCCGTGGGAATTGTCTGCGGAATAAAAATGAGCGAGGTGAAATAGATGCCAGACGAAATAAAACATTTTGAAAGCTATGCAAAGTTATTAAAAGAAGGCGGAACAACAAAAATTTATGACAAGAAAGCCGAAGAGTTAGCTAAAGCCGTAAAAATCACTCCCGATGAAACAAAAAGTATATTGGCAAAGGCAGGTATAGATGTCATTTCGTATGAAGCATCATTGCCGCCTATGAGGAGTCTTGCTTTTCCTTCGTTTAACAGCACAATTAAGGTAGGATTTAAGCAATTACAGGATGGAACTCGGTCGGGCAGCGGAACGGACGATAAAAATACGGATTTAACGAAAATCAATGATTTATATACTTTTGCGGCATATGTGGATAACCTTGGCAAAGCCGATTACAAACCAGAAATTCTTTCAATCGAAGCCGCCAAGTATAAAAAAGACTCCGCAAAAAAACTATATGATCTGTTAAAACAACATGAATTTGATAAAGCAAATATGGCTAACGATTATTCTAATGGTTGGATAACTTTATGTTCTGCTAGAATAAATATATTTTATAAACCTGAAGATGATGCTGTTGAAAAAGATCCGAATAAACGAAAAGAAAAAGAACAAAAAGCACAACTTTTGCGTAATGCATATGATGACTATTTGGATAATAATCCAGTTTATGAAGCATTAAAAAAAGATTTAAAATGCGATATTGACTTGGCAAAGGCTTTTGGCAGTAAAATACCCAATATTGCGGATTACCTAATAAAAAAAATAGAATCATACAAATATAACCATGAACAGTCCATAGCTTTGTACAATGATTTGATCGGCAATACTACCCCTTCTTTATATTATCCAGATGAAGCGGTTTCATCTTTCGTTTGCGTAAATTGCCGTTGCGGAACCTTATATAGATTCGCCAATTTGAACGAGGCGATAAATAAAAAGTGTTCGGGTTGCGGCAAGCCGCTGTATGAAGAATGTCCGCAATGCAAAAAGCAAACAATCGCATCAAAAGACTTTTGCACACATTGTGAATTTTTCTTGACGGGCGCAAAAATGTTTGATTTTTACTACAGGGTAGCCGCAAGCGAACTCGAAATCGACTGGAAAACCGCAGAGCACCATTTTGCCAACGCAAAAGCGGCCAATCCATACAGGGAAACGGAATTAAGTTCGCTGGAACGTGACATCGAAGAAGCAAAAAAAGAAGCTTTGCAAGAAGAACAAAAAAAAGAACAGGAAATAGCAAGACAAAAGGCAATAGAAGAAGAAAATAAAAAAGCGGCAAAATTAAGAGAGCTGCAAAATAAAGAGCCCGAGCCTTGCGGCAATTTGGTAGTAGAAAAAAAAGATGACTGCTTTAATATATCATGGGGCGCATCGGTAGCCGAATACATAGAATATAAGCTGATAAGAAAAGAAAACAGCGAGCCGCAAAATCAAAATGACGGAATCAATATAGCAAGCGGCGAAAATTTGCTAAATTATTCGGATAAAGATATAAAACCGGGTATTATGTACTACTATGGGGTATTTGCGCAAAGGCAAAATGGCGGAAAATGTTCGGCAATCGAAACAAAATCGACGGTATTACTTTCAAAGCCCTTGGAGGTAAGATATGTAGAAGATTCGGGACGATTGACCATAACTTGGAAAAAACCGAAAAATTGCACTGAGGTAAAGATAAAAATAGGCAAAACAAACAATGATGTCAATGCACAGGAAATTTACAGCGGCTCGGATGAAATCTATGTTGACCCAAATTTAAAAAGCGGAGAAAGATACGCTTACGGAATCATAGCCGTATATAAAATATCCGGAATTGAACGAGAAAGCGAGCCATGTTTGTTTAGCTATCAGCTTCCATCATATGTGCCGTGTGAATTCAAACACAGGGGCACTCGTCCCGATAATTCGAAAATTACTTTTGAGATATTAAACAGAGACGAAGTGGGGGATGCCGCAGATTATATATACTATAACATAAGAAAAGAAGATGAGCCTTTATCATCAGAAACTCCGATAAATCATCGTTCATTGGAATTAAAAAGAGGTTCGAGCGAAATTGTTTTTGAAAATGAGAACCGCAAGGCGAAACCCAAAGATAAAGATCGATATCTGGATGGTCCTTGTGTTGTCACGGTCTGGGTTAGATATGGAAAAGGCAAATTTTCACCGCCATCCGAGATAGAAATAGACATTCCCATCAGAAAATAAAAAGGAGAAATTAAAATGGCTAAAACAAATTCATTTATGTGTCCTTATTGCTTTGAAACAATTAAATACGAGGATGTAGAATATTTTTGTGACTGCGAAAGACAGAGTTTGCGTCGACAAGCGGAAAGCGAAACAGAACCTGCAAACCAGGGCAAATTGTATGATCAAGCAGATGCTGCCGAGGATTGGGTTTGTGCAATTAAAGACTTGAAATCTGCTCAAAAGAGAAGTCATGACAGAGACAATACCATTAAATGCGAAAAATGCAACAACAAAGAACTGAATGAGAGTAACAGGCGTTGCCCGAATAAACATTGTACGCAGCATACCAACGACCAAGCGGGCAGAAAGGTTGCCGTCCCGCTCCCAAAAGTTTTGTTTGAGGATTATATAGGCAAACTTCCGTTTGCCATTATCGGAACTTCCCAATCTGGCAAATCGGTTTATATGCACATGATGCTGGATGAACTTAAAAATAATAACAAGAAATTAAAATTAAATTTGGACGCTAAGGGGTTCGGAACATTAGATACACACTATGCAATGATTAATAGAATGAGAGAACAACATTTGGGGCTTGAAAGAACCAAAGCAGGAGGGACAGCAGTTAAATCGAGTATGTGGCTTTTGAAAAATAACAGAAATAAAAATCAAAGAACCAATTCTCATTTTATTAACATTTTTGACGGGGCGGGGGAAACGCACCAAATAATAGGGACAGGGAAAATTGGCTTGGTAGAAGAAAAAGAAAAAGCGTATGTTCTGGAATCGGAAACGATTCTATTTGTCGTAGACCCTTTGACGCTCAATAGAGTAAGGGCGTTATTAAACAGAGAAGATTATGAGAGTTCGATAGGAGTGGACAGTAAAGAGCAGGCAACAAGTGATAGCAATGCTTCAAGAACAACTGCTTTTAATCCTGCAGATATCGTAACAGCCGTGGCATCTGCAATTCGAGACAAGCGAAGGATGAAAGATAATGCCATAATAAAAGATATACCCATTGCAGTAGTTTTTACAAAGATGGATTTATTTTGGGATGAAAATTATCAATTGAAAAAATATGAAGGAAACCTCTTTGCTTTGGATAATGCTGTTAAAAAAAGTCCACATCCAGAGTCTGGTTATTTTAATTTGACAGATTGTGAAAAAGTACATAAGGAACTTTATGATTTTGTTGAGACATATGGCGGCAATTTTATAACAACGGTTGAAAGTTGTTTTAAAAAATATAAGTTGTTTGCGGTATCATCACTTGGCAAACCACCGCAAACACCAGGGTCTGTTCCAGAAGATTTAAACCCTCACCGGGTTTTAGACCCGATTTTATGGCTTCTAAGCGAAAAAGGTATTATAACAAGCGGGAGGTAAAAAATGGCTACTAAAAATCTTGGGCAAATTATATGGAGAAGATGCGGAGGCGGCAGGAATCTAAATGGCGAACCTGATTATATGGTCAGCACAGGTGGGTATAAATTTAATTCGTTAAGCAATGAATTACTCGGAAGTCAAGTGATGTCTTATATAAAAAATTTTATGAACAGGGACATGAATCACCATGTCAATATGTTGCCCGAAAAAAAGCTTCTGCTCGGGCCTGCGTGGATATATAAATATCAGGACGAACAAACACTTTTTGTAGAACATCGTTTTATAAACGATTTGGGCGGTTATTTTTCTGCGCACGCTTTCATCGGGGAAATCGGAGATTATCCATGCAAATATTTTGGCCCAATGTCTTTTGCCGCATCAAATAAAGAAAATAGTTTTTATAATTCATCCGATATTCCTGATTTTTTGCCGATGCAAAAATTGGTGGAAAACCCAAAATTCGCTTTCGAAAAAGTCGGAGAGTTTATCGCCAACGGCGGGAAACAAAAGCTCGCCAACGCCGTGAATTTCTTGACAAACGAAAGCAACCACAAAAAAACGCTATTCATAAAAGCCCAAGGAGAAGATATACAATCATGGATAGCGGCCATTTCCTATGCGTTCCCGCCGCAGTTGGCGCAAAAATTTTCCTTTTCCACGCGTTATAACACGAATTTCAAAGAATTTTACAATATCATCGGAACCGATGAAAGGGATGAATATAATTTTGCCGACGCAAAAAACGTGCTAGCGGCGCAGCGTGTTTGGCTCGACGAGCTTCCTGCGGTAGAACTTAACGGTTATTTTGAGCTGATTACAAGATTCGACGAAGAGCATCGTGAATTTGTGCAGGAATTTTGCCAAAAGCTGACTTCTTTTGACATGGAAAAGGCATACTGCGAAGACTATGCGAAATGGAAAAACTACCAAACTCCCGAAGGGGTAAAAACAGAGTTCGAAGCTGGCGAATTTGCCCAAGAAAAACAATTGGAAGCCATCAGGCATCTTCAAAACAACTATGTCACTTCGAATTTTAACTTTAAATCCATGTTCGGGTTTTGCGGCAAAAACATTATGCAAATCCAAGACGAAACACAAAAAAACAGTGTTGCCGGGCAAATGGCCGGAGCAATATATGAAATGGCAAAAAAAGAACATTTGGCAGAAAGCTCAGTGATGCAAAAGATAAATAGTGCATTCATTGACATATGCGAGCAAATTTTAAAATGCGCATGCAAAGTGGATTTTGAAAAATTTCTAAGTTTTTTCGAAATCGACAGTCACGTAAAAAAAGATGTATTGATGCCGCTGAAAAACGAACTTGAAAATCATAAATTTAAAGATATGATCCTTGGTACAACTCCCCAAGAATTGTTTTTCGCCATACAAGTCTATAAGAAATTCATAGTGGTTCTGGCCAAAAAACTTGAAATCGAAATAACCGTGCAATCTGTGGGTGAAAATGCCAAAAACAATGTATTTATAGGATTGGTGAAAACATTCGATTCTTTGCCGGATATAGCAAGAGATATAATTGAAATGTTTTCAGATGCCAGCATAAATAGCAAAGGCATTGAATGGTTTATTTCTGAATTCGATTGTGCCAAAGATAACTTGGAGCTTCGCAAATTTATATTGCACGAAGTCGGAAATCATATCGGTTGGGGAAAGGTCTTTGAGAGTATCAAAAACGAATCATGGTTTGAAGAATTTGCTTGCGAGGTTTTTAAAAAATGCAAAACGAATGAGGAAAGAAAAAGCGTTTCCGTGATTGTAAGCATAAATTTCCACGCTGATCAAGGAAAAATTTTTTTTGCGCAATGGTACGAATCAGATCTTTCGGTGCAGGAAAAACTTGATGTTATTGGCATTCTATGCGAGTCAAGATGTTCATCTGACATAAAAAAGAGCGTCTTGGTAAAAATAGACGAAAAGCTTGTCCCGCAAGGCTATAGCGAAAACCAATATAAAATAGCGCAAGCGATACAAAAAACAGAATGGCGGGGATTTTGCCCAAATTCCAAAACGATTGTGGACGCAGAAAAAAACAAAGAAGAAATAAAAATTAAAATAAAAGCCGAGGAACAAGAAAAAGAAAACTATTTGGATTTGATCGTTGCTTATTGGATTAGCGTCTACAAAAAAAAAATGAAGCTAAATGAGCTCAAAAAAATACTAAACGATGCTGTCAAAAAAGACGATATCAAAAAAGACGAACTGGAAAAATTCTTCCCAGATGACAGATTGCAAAGAATACTGGATAAAGCAAAAGAAGAAGCGACAAAATTGACAAAATATTTCCCTAAAAAAAATACAAGCTTGAAACCGACTGGGATCGAGGTCATATCAATACTTGTCAAAAAGTCAAGTCTCAATGAAAATTTCGAAAATTATATAAACACTATTATTCCTGGGCTGATCGCCCCCTCAAAAAAAGCTCAAAAAGAAAGCAAAGCAGAGCAAAAAAAAACGATTCAAAAAAAAAGCCCGGCGGAACCAAAAACTAAACCGATAAAAGAAATCCTTACAATCATATTTGCGATAATTTTATTGGCGGCAGTTGCCATATTAGTATTTGCAGCAATAAATATGATTTTAACTTTAAGCAATGGCGAACCCAAAAACGAAAATAACGTCGAAATGCAGGATGACGAAAGCAAACCGCAAGAAACCGAGGCCGAAATAACTGAAGCAGAAGAAAAAACAGAGAATGAAAGTGGCGAAGAAGATACCAGCGATGAAAAATTGGATGAACAATCAAAAGAGACCGAACCGCAAAAAGGTGAAGATGTGCTAAGCGATGACATTGAACCCGAATTGGTCACGTTTGGCTATACTATCCGAACAAGCGAAACGCTCTCGAAAATAGCGGAAAGGTTTGGTACGAGCGTTGCTAAGATACAGCAACTCAACGAAAATATTATCGACACTGACCAAATACGCTCTGGAGACAATATCAAGATACCTACGCCTGAAAAATATACGGCTCAAAAAGGCGAAACGCTGTCAACGATAGCTGCGATGTTCGACATTCCCATTGATACGCTTAAACAAATTAATGTCGATATAACGGATGCAGAACTGGATATTTCCGACCAAGAAATACAAATACTTCCGTTAGTATCTCAAATCGACCCACAAGATCAAATTAATGAAGAGGGTTAAATATGGCTATAAGAAACGAAGGCTATGATGCGCAAAGAGAAAACGAGAACCATGCCATTCAACAGGTAAATGCCAATATCGCTTCCGCAAAAAGCTTGGACAAACTAAACCAAGACATAAGCGCGGTCTATAATTTTTTGAACCACAGGCATATCGAAGAGCTTGAAAATTGCGACGTGAAAAAATATCAAAAAGCTGCCTCCAACATTTCGATGTATAAAATCAACAAGATAATGTACAACGAAAAGGAAGACAGCTACGAAAAGCTCACAAACGTATTCTCTGCGCTGCACAGCTTTGTTTCCGGGGTCACGATGATAATAAAAAGCGACGGAAAAGAGATCGGCCTCTATCTGTGCACCTCTGATTCAAACAAGGACAAGGAAACCGCCGGAAGGCTTCTGGCGAGCAACATAAAGGGGCAGTTTTCCGGGAGCGAAATAATAAAAGTCGATAACATCCTTGAAGATATGTGCCAGGCGAAGATCATAAAATCTGTGAGCATAATTCCCGGCAAACGAAACGAGGAAACGCACAGGCAGCGCGATTTCAGCGCACAGGGATTCGAAAAGCTCATAGACTCGCTCATCGGCAAAAAATATACATTGTTCGTTGTTTCGCAAAAAGTGCCGTCGGACATTATCGAAGATTACAAAAACGGCCTGGAAAACATTTCGACCCTTCTCTCGCCGTATGCAAAAGAATCTGCGAGCTACGCATACAACAGCTCGCAGACCGTGGGATATAACTATTCCGATAATTTTTCAGAAGGCGTAAACGACAGCATCTCGAAATCCTTTGGCACTTCACATACCAACGGAGTAAGCTCCGGCGAAAGTATAAATCACGGAAGCTCCTTTAATTTTTTCGGCTTTGGCACCAACAAAGGACGGAGCACAAATACCGGGGAAAGCGTCCAAAACGGCGTAAACAGAAACGAAGCCACTGTTTCGGGGACTGTTTTTTCCGTCGGTTCTTCAAAAGGCGAAAGCAACAGCAAAACAGAGGGAGAAACACATACGCTAAACGTGGCACGCGACAACAAGGCGGTTGTTTCGCTCATGGAGGCGATAGACAAGCACTTAAAAAGAATCGAAGAAAACCGGGTTTTCGGTATGTGGAAATGCAGTTGCTACATAAGCGCCGACGATGACGAAACAGCCGATATATCGTCAAATACGCTCAAATCGTTGTTGCTCGGAGATGACACAATATCAGCCGAGGCATACTGCAACAAATGGACGGACGAACAAAACAAAACAAAAGAAATCTTGGATTACATAAAATATCTGCAGCACCCGCAATTCAACTACACATACGCCCTCAAGCCGGATTCCAGGGCCAACGAACAGACGATAAACAAAATCATGGACCAGATCGTGACGCCTGCGCTCATGATAAGCGGAAAAGAATTGCCGACCATCATGAGTCTGCCGCGCAAGTCCGTTCCCGGGGTGGCCGTCAGCGAAATGGCAGAATTCGCCCGCAATGTGCCGATCGAATGGCTTCAAAGGACAAAGCGCCGCATAGAGTTCGGCAACGTTTATCACATGGGGCAAAACGACATCATGCCGGTTCAACTCGATGTCGATGCGTTTGCTTCTCATTGTTTCATAACGGGAACTTCGGGTTCGGGCAAAAGCAACACGACCTACAATATCTTAAAAAACCTCAACGACAAAAACGTAAAGTTTCTCGTGATAGAGCCGGCAAAAGGCGAATACAAAAAAGTTTTCGGGGCATACCCGGGTATGAAAGTAAACGTATTTACGACAACGCCTAAGCATTGCCGGATGCTTCGCATCAACCCATTTGAATTTCACGAAAAAGTGCATATTTTAGAGCATATAAACAGATTGACCAATACGATAAGCGCCTGCTGGCCTCTTTACGGGCCCATGCCGGCGATGCTAAAACAGGCTTTCGAAAAAGCCTATATAAATTGCGGCTGGGACCTAAACCATTCGAGCAAAATAGCCGGGGGCGGCAAAACATTCCCGGATTTTTACGACTTGGAAGCGGTCATGACACAAATTCTCGACAGCTCGGAATATTCGGCGCAGGCGAAAGGCGATTACAAGGGCGCACTCCTGACGCGCATAAGCTCGATGACAAGCGGATTCGAAGGTCAGATTTTTTGCGGGAACAGGGGAGTGAGCGACAAGGAACTGTTTGACGCAAATTGCGTGGTCGATTTAAGCAACATCGGCTCCAAGGAAACCAAAGCGCTTATAATGGGCGTGCTCATAATCAGGCTAAGGGAATACAGATATGCCACAACGACAGACACAAACGTGCCGACGCGCCATGTCACGATTCTCGAAGAGGCGCACAACATACTAAAAAGATGCTCACACGAGCAAAGCCAAGATTCCGGCAACATCATGGGCAGCTCGGTTGAGATGCTTACGGAGTGCATAGCCGAAATGCGCACCTATGGCGAAGGCTTCATCATAATCGACCAGTCGCCGGGAGCAGTCGATATAACCGCGATCAAAAACACCGCGATAAAAATCATCCACAAATTGCCGGAAAAACAAGACTGCGAAGAAATAGGAAATGCGCTGAGCCTAAAAGAAGAACAGATCCGCGAACTGAGCAGGCTCGAAACAGGCGTCGCAGCCGTGTTCCATGCAGGCTGGACGGACGCGCTACTCGCAAAGATGGGCAAAATGTGGGATGGTAGCCATGATAAAAACATAATCGAAGTAAACAAAAAAGAGCTGCTCAAAATGCGTGGCGAAATAATTCAATTGATGTACGAGCGGTACAAAAACGAAATATTGAATACCGATTCTCAGACGGCGATCGATCAATTGCTAAACAAAATATGCGCGCAATCGGAATACCAAACTTTAAGAGACGGAAAAATCGACGAGATAAAAAGCGAGATTTCAAACTTTTTTGCGTGCAACCCCGATATAGGCGACGAAGCAGATGCGACAAAGCGGCTGTTTTTTGGATTTGCAATCAATTTTTTGCAGGCGAGGGATTTGTTTCGGATATTTCCGCCGCCAAAATTCGAAAAAGCCGAAGCACTAAAAAATGCCCCCATTACCGGAAAGCGGGCCGTGGCCGCCGCGCTGGCAGAAGACAAAAATTTGAAGGACTATGTCCGGGAAATCAGAAACAGCCTTTCGAATTATTTGATTTTGCCCGCCAACGACCATTTCAAAGAGATATGCGCGGAAATAATTTGCGAATACGGCAAAATGAGCGCAGCAAACGAGGCGCATTTCGAATCGTGGGAAGTGCTCGGCGGAAAAATGTTAAGCGGCGAAAACAAAAGCGATGTGGTGCATTATATACAAGCCATATTAAAATAACCAAGAGGAGGTGTCAAAAAAAGTGAGCGAAATAGGCGAAGCAACGGAAAATACTGCGGAAAATGCGGAACAAATCGAAAGCGCAGAAAAATCTGTAGACAATGCGGATAAAAAAACAGAAACCACTCACGAAGCCGATGAAAATGGGCGAATATCAAAGAGCGAAGGGGAATCCAAAGATAATCCATATGAAATAAATAAATATGCAAGCGATGAATATAAAGCAGAAAACGTAAAATCAGTTGAAAAAGGCATGGCTCCCGAACCAAACAGCGAATATTATGACAATGGCATAAGATACAAAACCGATGATCAAGGCAGAACCGTTTTGACAGAAGGATATATTACAAATGAAACAGCTGAAAGGAATCCCAAAGCTCAAATAGAGGCAGGCGGCGACGATAGATTGGATAGAGATGATGGCGGGCACGGTGTCGCTTCTTCGCATGGGGGCTCTGGTGAAGCTGTAAATCTTACGCCGATGGACAGATACGTGAATCGTGGGGGAGAAGCCTCATTTAAAGATTCGCCTGAAAATTTGACAGACGAACAAAAAAAAGATATGAACGAAAATGACAGTCCCGATAATCCGTATTATAATATCAATACATACAGGGATATGGAGAGATTTTTGGATTCAGAATTAAAAGATGGAAAAACCGTATATTTTCAAGAAGATATAAAATACGAAGGGGACAGCAAAAGACCCGAACGTTACGATGTAAATATTATAACCGAGGATCAAGACGGAAATACCGCAAGCCATGACTTTACATTCTATAACGAAAGCAAGGAAGCCCATAACGAAAGGATTGATGAGGCCGCCAAAGCCAATGCGGATGATGTAAAAGCAGAAGAAGCAGAGAGAGAGGCTAAAACACAAGAAGCGCGTGAAAGAGCATCGATATTTGGGGAAGTGGAGGATTAGACAATGCAAATAAAAGAAAATGCTGTTATAATGGCTGAATTTTATGATAAATTGTGTGCAAAATTTGATTTTGCATTGAAATATGGCTTGAAAAAAGCCATAATCGGCTATTTTTTATCGGGAAAGTTTTTTGTGCCGAATTTACAAATCTGGGTTTTGCCCAAAAACAAAAATGATTTTATCACGCATAATTCATTCGAAAAAAGAAATCCTGTCAAATTAACGGATGATCTTCAAGAAATATGTGAAGAACTTCGCGCATATTGCAAAAAACACGGAGATGATTGGCAGAGATTTACATTTGTCATGGAAAAGAAAACCGAAAAGATTCATTATAAGGCCGCATATAGCTATGAGGCAATAAATTTGATTGACAGCAAATTTTTGCTTGCTTGGAAGGGCAACTATTTTTATAATTAAAAATGGGGAATTTGAAAGGATTATATAAATGTATAAATTCATAAATTTGAATATATGGCTAAAATTATTTTTGGTGCTGCTTGTTGTTTTCACATACGGATTGGCGCTTATCCCCATAGTCTTGCTTTTTATGGCGTTGAGCTCGCCAAAAAAGGCGATAAATGAAATTATAAACGGACTGGACACAGAGCTTCAGAGCTTTAAATTGTCATGGATTGGAAGCATGGCAGGTCTTGGCAAATTGTTTACAGAAGCCCTAAATTGCAGGCCGGAGCTCATGTTTGTCTACAACGGATATAATATCAACTACAGAAAAGGGGCTTTCGGCGGGATGTCCGACATAGAAATTTTGCCCGAATACGAAACCAAATACATTGGATTTGACAAGAGCAGGGTTATAAAAGATGAAGGCAGCTTTGATGTTATGATAGAGCTTGGAAAACAAAAAAAACAAGAGGATGCAACAGGAGACGTTTCGAGTTTTGAATTGCTCATCGTTAGCAAAAATCATGGGCGAATTTGGCAAGACCTAAACGCAAACGATGAGCGTGTCTATGAGCTGTTGGAAGGTTTGGTCAAATACGAAGCTGATCATTTTACGCGGGAAAATTGCATTTATACTGCTTTTATAATTTCATTCACATACAAAAGAAATGCTGCGCAAATCCGAACCATGCGAATATCGCAGGAGAACGAGGCCGCAAGGCTGCAAGATTATCTGTTTGGCAAAAAACAGCTTCCCCCATTTATTAAAATTTGGCTCGCTTTTAGCTATATCCAACAAAACGTGGAATATGACAGCGCATATGTTCGCGCCATGATGGCGGGGGCAACAATGGGCACGGAATCCGAGACGGCCTTTGGCGCGCTCATAAACAAGCGCGCAACAAGCCGGGGAATAGCCGAGGCGCTTGCGCTCATACTCGAAAAG
>JGI24702J35022_10001832_pt1 | contig 13082 bp, 8 predicted proteins | sample TergutTh196P4_FD_35022 | JGI IMG/M metagenome (IMG submission 35022)
TTACCGTCCCCCTGGGGCGCTATGTATGGGGTTTTTCCAACGATGACGCTCACTCAACGACGAGGGGGGCAAGCAACGGGACGGGAAACAGCTTTAATATCTTTTTAATGCCGGAAAACACCCTGGCGCGTTTCAGGTCTGCCATGGAATCGGGCAGTTTTTATGCGGTTGCCAAAAGGGACAGAAGCCTGTCGATTAATCAAACCGGCGGCTCAAACCCTGTTCCGCGCATCACGGAGATTAACGTTGATGACGCAGGGTTAAGCATAAGCATTACTGCCGAAGAGTGTACCGAGATAGTCTGGATCTCCAACGGCGCTGTAATTGCCAGGGGTACAAGCCCAAGCGTTCTGTCAATAGGCGACAATGCAGCCAATATCGGCGTTTATGTAAGAGCCTATATTACCGGCCCGGGAGGCGTTGCCTATACGCAGCCGTTTGGCATTCTGTATGCAGCCGAAGGTACAGAGTAATACGCATGAACTGTATGAAGAGCTTTTTCAGGATTATTGGAATGGTTACCATTATTGCCGCAACGGCAGGCTGCCCGGATCCGGATGCGGGTCCCGGTACAAAGCCGGGTACGGCCGGCGCGGCCCCTTACCGGATTTTGGCTATAGGCAACAGCTATTCACAGGACGCGATGAGGTATATGCGCGACATACTGGTAAAAAACGGCGCGGCTTCCGGGGATATTGATATTGTCAACGCGTATGTAGGCGGCCAGTCATTGCGCGGGCATGCTATAGCCGCCCAGTACGATTTGGCATCGTATGACCGTGAGTCGTTTGGGGCCAGGGGCGCCATTGCCAAAAGCTCGAATAATAAATTAAAAGACATCATTGCAGGAAGCGAATGGGATTATATAACGTTGCAGCAGGCAAGCGCCGATTCAGGAAAACCGGATACCTATCAAGATGACGAAATTGCGTATCTTCTTGGTTTTATTAAGGAACATTCCGCGAATCCCGCTGTCAAAATTGGCTGGCACATGACCTGGGCCTATGCGGAAAACTACGGCGACACGGCTTTCGACGGCTACGGCAGGGATCAAATGGCAATGTACAATGCCATTATCCAGACAGTGCAGGCCAAAATACTTCCCAATGCGGAATTTGATTTTATTATTCCTGCCGGCACGGCTGTCCAAAACGCCCGCGCCGTTTACGGTGATATTTTGAACAGCGACGGCACCCATCTTAACGACAGGGGGCGGTTTATAGCCGGTGCCATGTGGCTGCGGCAAATTTACGGTTTTGGCGTTAATGTTTTTGATTCTCCCTATCAGGCGCTTAACGGCACAACCGTAACCCTTGACGATATGGCAGTAATTGAACAATGCGTAGAGGACGCTTTTAACGCTCCTTTTGAAGCGGAGGGCCGGCAGGAGCAATGATCCGTAAAACGGCTTTGGTATAGCAGGGTTATTCGGAAGCTTCAGTTTCCAAATAACTTCTTTATAAAAATTCCTCCGTTGGAGGGGATTATTATGTGTCCTTATAGGGAGGCATTATGAAGATCAAATTTGTTTTGGCCCTGGTTGTTTGCGTTCTGCTTTTTGGATGCGCTTCGTCAGCACAGGTTTCTGAAACTGATACCGGCAATTTTGTCCGGAACGGTGATTTTTCAAGATTTGGAACCGAATGGCCGAATCTCCCGTTTAACTGGAGTACCACATGGAAAGGCGGCGACGGCTATGAGCCAATTAAAACGGAAGACGGCAGGTTTATAGGCTGGGCGGAGAATATTTACAGCTTTACCCTGTTTCAAAACATTTCGGGCCTTACGGAAGGGACATACACTCTTTCCGCCGAATTCAGGCTGAACCCGGATTCTACTGCCGAAGATATTGTGATGAACGTCTATTCCGGCTCTACACTGCTCAAGTCAAAAAGCGTCCGCGACGAGCTTTTTGCCGCCCCGAGGGAGACTGACGTATTGTTTGAATTAAACGACATCGCAGTATCGGGCCGTTCGGTAAAAATTGAGTTTGCCGGTACCAACATATTAAAATATGTCGGTATTGATAATGTTGTTTTTTCAAGGTAACATAAACCTGAAGGAGTTTTTATGAAAATTAAATTTTCCATGATTTTCTGCGTTCTTTTGATTTTTTGCACGTTTGGAACGTTATTCGCGCAGGCCGCCAATCCCAATTTGGTAAAGAACGGCGATTTTTCCAGAGCCGCGCGGGAATGGCCGAATTGGCCCAACGACTGGAATATAACATGGAAGGGCGGCGACGGTTATGAGCCGGTCAAAACGGAAAAAGAAAAGTTTTGCGGTTATGCGGAGAATACTTTCAGTTTTACGCTGGTTCAAAACATTACGGGCCTTGCGGCGGGATCATATACCCTTTCCGCCGACTTCAGACTGAACCCGGATTCTGTTGCTGAAGATATTGTTATGAACGTGTACTCCGGTGCAACCCTGCTCAAGTCAAGAAGCGTCCGTGCCGAACTGTTTGCCGCCGCAAAAGAGACCGATGTCAGGTTTGATTTAACCGGCATACAGGTAAAAAGCCCTGCGGCCAGAATTGAGTTTGCAGGTACCAATATCAAGAAAACAATCTTTATAGACAATGTCGTTTTTTCCAAAGATCGTTAAGGGGATTCAATGATGCCCTATAAAAAGAAAACGGTACTAATTCCGTTTGCGCTTGTTTGCATAATGGTCTTGGCGGGTTTGGCCGCCTGTAAGGGAAAGGGAGGAGCGGCTTCCGGAGAAATTTCGGCAGAAATCACCATCATGATGTGGTCCGGGGATAACGTGTACTGGCCGGACATTGGCAGTCTGGATCTTTCCCCGGATGATTTGTACGCTCAAAACGTTGCCGGCGCCTATGCAACCGCGAAGGAATTCAAGAAGCTCTATCCCGGCGTTGTAATTAACTTTTATGCGAAATCGGGCGCGGACAGCGACGAGGACGGTTCATGGGAGCAGCACCGGGACAACTTCCGTATGCAATACGGCGTGTACCCCGATATATACGCGGCTAAAGACCTCATTGGCGATATCCAACGGGGCCTGATTGCCGATCTTTCAATTTTCCGTGACGATCCCATGTACCAGAGTTTTAACCCCCAGATAATGGCCATGATGAATGTGGAAGGGCATCAGTTCGGCCTTCCGCAATACCTTTTGCCCTGGGGCGTGTATGTAAACAGATCCCTTGCCGAAGCGAACAACATCGACGTGCCCGATCCCGACTGGACCATTGCCGAATATACCCGCTTCGTAAGCCATTCCAGGCCGAATGAATATTACGGGAGCATGGGCGAATACGGCGTCGATTTGGGCTTTATTAACACCGGCACCAAAGATTATGCATATATGCTGCTTAACCGCAAAAACGGCGAGCCTTTTGTCAATATAAATTCCGATGCCGTGCGCAGCCTTCTGCGGTATTCAGCCCAATGGCGGCCTCATTCGGTATGGGCCAACAGGGACCTGGACCTGGTGTCATGGGAATTTATTGACACCCACTGGGGCTGGGGTTACAAGTTCTGGCTGGAAGGCAAACTCCTTACCTACTCCAACGATCCCTGGCAGATGGGGGACTCTGCCCATCCCGACCCCAACCATTGGGGTTCGGCAAAATTTGCCGACTGGGATATTTACCCCCGCCCGTCCACGGACTATATGCCCAATACGGTAGGCATTGTGCTTGACCCTCTTGTTATACGCAATTATGCAATGGATGACGGCAACCCGGAGCTTTCCGCCGAAGAAGAAGCCAAGCTCAGAATCGCCTGGGAATTTGCCAAGTTTTGGTGCGGCGACACCCGTTCCTGGGAAGCCCGCGCCAATCAACTGTACCGTGACAAGCAGAATTTGAAATCCAGCCTGACAAGTTCCTTCCCCATGGTTACCGGGGAGGAATTTAACCGTCAGATGGAGATATGGTACACCCCTGAAATTCACCAGCGTTTTAAGGACAAGGCAAAAATGCCCGGTTTCCATTACGTGCTGGAACTGTGGGAGAAAGGCCAGTTCTGGGATGTTTCCGATAAGGCTTACCCCTGGTACTACGATTTTGAAGGGACGCGGCGTCCGATTGCCTTTGAATGGGAAAATGCCAATGACCCCGAGATTGTGGGCGCTTTAAGCACCGATCCCAACTGGCTCGATCAGGTATATGCGCGGCTGCCCCAATGGAATACAGCCATGAATCAGAGATGGGAAGCCGAAGTGCAGAAATTGGGAGAATCGCTTAACCGGTATTATCCGGACCTGTAACTTAATACCTCTCACGGAGGCACGGAGGGCACAGAGAATCAAGCTCTCCCCGTGTTTCTCCGTGTCTTTGTGCCTCTGTGAGAGGAATGTTTTTATTTCAGCATAGAGGGCTTGGTGTCAAAATTTAAGGTTATTATCCTTGTCTCAATAGTGGTTATTGTAATCGGTGGAATTTTATTTTTTTTATTAAATGCGGGCAAGGTTGACATACAGCCTGTAACCCGCGCCCAGGCCGACGCGGCCGGCGCGCTTCTGCGCGATTCCCTTGCCGCTCCCCGCTATACCTACACCGATTTCCTTACCGATAACAGGCAGGCGCAAAAAGCCGAATATGCAGCCGTAGTTCCCGGCGGCGTAACCATCGGTGAAAACGAAAGCCATGCGTATAACGTGGACGTGCCCGAGGAGGGCCTTTATTATTTTACCCTTAACTATAAAGCGGTAAAAAACAGTTTTACCGATATTACCGTTGCATTACGGGTTAACGGAGAAGTTCAATACGCAGAGGCGGAAACTGTCATCCTGCCTGTTTTCTGGGAAGACGAATCGAAAATATACCCTGTCGACAAGTACGGCGACGAGTCGCCCCCGATGCAAAAGCAGATACCCGGCCCCCATACCGTTTCCCTGTTCGACACCCGCTACACGATGGATTTGCCCTTGAATTTTCTTTTGCGCCGGGGAGAAAATTTCATTGAAATAAATAATGAAACTTCGCAAACCCTTTGGCTTGGGGATCTGACCGCTTACTCCTTCCGGGTACCATCGCCTTACCATGCAATGGGGGGGGGCGTTATACCGGGACATATCAGCATAAGCGCGCCCGGTTATGTGAAAAAAAATTCCGCCCATGTTTCCAGTAATTCTTTTTCCAGCCCCCACATTGCGCCCTATGATCCGGTGAACAAAAAGATCAACACAATCAGTTCCGGACGGGCGGGGGACGAAATTTTTTACGAAATATACGCCCCGTTGGACGGCTGTTACGCCGTTACCTTCCATTACCAAACCGAGGCGGAGGATTTTGCTTCTTTTGTCAGCGTAAAAATAGACGGGGATTTTCCTTTTGCACAAGCCGCGTCCTACGCCCTGCCTCCCAATGCCAATAAATGGCGCAACCATACCCTGGCGGACGGGGAAGGAACCCCGTATCTGGTGTATTTGTCCCGGGGGGCCCACATTTTTTCCATAAAATATGAACTTTCACCCATTGCCCGCCAGATACGGGATTTGCGCCTTTTGATTGACCACTTAAACCAGTTTGCCATCGAGATTAAGAAAATAACCGGAAAAACGGTAGACCGGAACCGCACCTGGCGGCTCTCCGAATATATCCCCGAAGTAAAGGAATATCTGGACGCTTATGATATTATTTTTTGCAATATCATTAGCAGCCTTTCCCAATACAGCCCCAAGGGAGCGGATTCTTCGGTTGTCTCCCCAATGGTGCAGGCCGTTTCATATCTGGAAAAACTAAGAAAAAAATATGACGAGCTTCCCCTGTACATTGAATCTTTAAGCGGCCAGGATGCCTCCGTGCTGCAGCAGGCCGGCGTTGCCCTGGATTCCCTGTACAACAAAGTCATAAGAATAAACGCCGTTTATTTGGGAAGCACTGATAACCTGCCAGGGGAAAACGCGGGCCTGCCCGCATTGATAGCGGACGGCGTGCAAAAATTATGGAACAGTTACACATCGGATAAATTCAGAATCCGCAACCAGGCGGACGCCCTCAATATCTGGTATGCCTCTTCCTATATGCAGGTTGACCTACTGCAAAAACTTATAGATACCCGCTTTACCCCCCGAACGGGAATTAAAGTGAACCTTTCCGTTATGCCCGATGCGTCCAAACTTATCATGGCAAGGGCTGCAAGGACCAACCCGGATATCGCGTTGGGCCTGGGTTCATGGATGCCCTCCGAGCTGGCCCTGCGGGGCGCTTTGTATGATTTTACCCGGTTCGGCGATTTTTGGCGGTACATGGGCGATTTTGTGCCGGGCGCGCTCACCAGTTATGTCCTGAACGAAAAAGTATACGGCGTGCCGGAGACAATTACCTTTGCCGCGACAGTGTACCGGGAAGATATTTTGGGCCGGCTCGGTATCGCCCCGCCGGATACCTGGACCGATGTGACCGAAATGATGGCGGAACTGCAGCGCTTCGATATGAGTTTTTATCTGCCCATTGCCTCCGGCATTGGCTATAAATGGTTTTATCAAACTTCGCCTCTTATTTACCAGAATAACGGACTGCTGTACCGCCCCGACGGCTTGGGAACGGCGATAAACGAAACCAATGCTGTGCGGGGTATTAGCTTCCTGGGGGATCTTTTTACCACCTACGCACTGGCGGAGCAGGTTCCCAATTACTTTAATGCTTTCCGCCTTGGGCAGACCCCGGTCGGGATTATTGATGCGGACACCTATATCCTTTTAACCTATGGCGCGCCGGAACTCATGGGCCAGTGGGGCATTGCGCCATACCCCGGTACGCGGCAGGAAGACGGCAGCGTTTCCCGCTGGTATATCGCCAATGGTACGGGCAGCGCAATTTTCGAGAATACAAAACAGCCTGATAACTGCTGGGAATTTCTAAAATGGTTTTTAAGCGAAGAAACGCAGACGGATTTTGCTTTTTCCCTTTTTGCCAATTACCGCATTTTTCACATGCCTTCCAATATAAAAGCCCTGCGGAATATACCCGTAGACGATAAAGACAAGCAGGTTATTTTGGAATCTGTCCCCTGGCTGCGGGACGCGCCGAGAAGCCCGGGGCAGTATTTACTGGAAAGGGGCCTTTCCGATATATGGAACACCATTGTTTTCGACGGCACGCCGCCCCGTGTCGCCATCGACAGGCAGGTAATAGAAATACAGCGGGAATTCAGAAAGAAAATGACGGAATTCGGTTATCTTAATTCCAAGGGGGAAAAGGTAAAACCCTATGTGCTCCGCGAGATAGACTGGATTGTTGAGCAGATATTGGTGAATAGTGAATAGTGGTTAGTGTTGAATATGCAAGCAGGCGGGTGATATGCACAGAAAAATACGGTCACGAACGGCAATAGACGGCCTGCACGCCCTTGCCCTGCTTTTGCCCTACGGGGTTTTGTTTTCCATGTTTATCGCCGTGCCCATAGCCGTGGCTATATATTTGTCTTTTACGTATTTTGATCTGGTCCAGGCGCCGGTCTTTGCCGGCCTGTACAATTACATAGCCCTGCTAACCCAGGATGCCGTTTTTTTCAAAAATGTTTTGCCTAACACCATCCAGTTCGCCTTGATTGTCGGCCCCGGCGGCTATGTAATTTCCTTCCTTATGGCGTGGATGCTGGCCCAAATACAGGGCGCGCCCCGCACGGTGCTTGCCCTGCTTTTGTATACGCCTTCCCTGGCCGGCGGCGTATTTATCGGCGTGCTCTGGCGCACGATATTTTCTGGCAACCAGTCCGGTTATATAAACGCCCTTCTTTTGCGCTGGAACCTTATCCAGACTCCCGTTCAGTTTTTACAGTCTCCGGATTTTTTAATGGGCATAATGATTCTTGTTTCACTGTGGAGCGCGATGGGCATAGGTTTCCTTGCCATGCTGGCCGGCATATTGAATATTAACGAGGAGTTATATGAAGCCGCCTATATTGACGGGCTGCGCAACCGTTTCCAGGAAATTGTCTATATCACCGTCCCCTCCATGAAGCCTCAGATGCTCTTTGGCGCGGTTATGGCGATTGTCGGCGCGTTTAACAACGGCGCTATAGGCGTTGCCCTTTCCGGCGCGAACCCGACGCCGCAGTATGCCGGGCAGCTTATTACCAACCATATAGACGACTACGGTTTTCTCCGTTACGAAATGGGCTATGCGGCCGCGGTGTCGGTTGTCCTTTTGTGCATTGTGTGGGTTTTTTCCAAGCTGGCCTACACGTTCTTTGGCGAGAGGGATTAATATGGCAAGTTTTCAGGGCATGAAAATAAACCCGAAAAAATTCCATATATCCCAGGTGAAATTTTACCTGGTGCTTGTTCCTGTCGCCCTCTTTATGACGCTGCCCATAGTGTATATTCTGAACCAGGCCTTTAAACCCCTGGACGAACTTTTCCGCTTCCCCCCCACATTTATTGCCCGCCGCCCGACCCTGCGGAATTTTCGCATGATCATGAGCCTTACTTCCGGCACGGGCATACCCATGTCCCGGTTTCTTATTAACACCGTTATTATTACAGTGGTTACCGTTAGTTTGTCCATATTAATTACCGCAATGTCGGCCTACGCCTTTTCCAAGAAAAAATTCGGGGCCAGGGAATGGCTGTTCAGGTTGAACCAGGCAGCCCTGATGTTTGTACCAGCCGCTGTGGGGATACCCCGGTATTTAATTATCGTTAAGGCGGGGCTTAACAATAATTTCCTGGTGCATATTTTGCCCCTCCTTGTTATGCCGGTGGCACTGTTTCTGGTCAAGCAGTTTGTGGATCAGGTACCGGATTCCCTCATTGAATCGGCAAGGCTGGACGGGGCCGGGGAAATTACCGTAATGTCCAGAATCGTGTTTCCTTTGATTAAGCCCGCCCTTGCAACAGTGGGGATTCTGTGTTTCCAGACAGTATGGGGTGCAACGGAAGCATCCAATTTATATCTCGTGGACGATACCTTAAAATCCTTTGCGTTTTACATAGGTACCCTTGCCACCTTAAACACGCCCGCAATGGCAGGGGTGCAGGCGGCCGCTTCGCTGATCATGTTTTTGCCCAATCTGGTTATTTTTATCGCCATGCAGTCAAAAGTTATGAACACCATGAGCCATTCGGGTATTAAATGAAAAAAGCGGCGGCGTTATTTTTAGTTGTTTTATTGTTTGGACCCCCGGCTGCTTACCCGCAGTCCACCACGGTAAATTTCGCCGCGAATAAAAGAGGCCTGTTTGTGCCGACCCAGGACGGTTATCTTCCCGATCGTAACATCACCGGCCTTGGCCTTAAAAGCCCGGAAAACATCGCTTTCGGCAGCAACGACATTCTGTATATCGCGGACACGGGGAACAGGCGCATTGTGCTTTTTGACTGCAATTCCGGGAGCATAGTCAGGGAAATAAACTACGAAGGTTTCCGCGCCCCCCGAGGCGTTTTTGTCACCCCGGACGAAACCCTTTATGTTGCCGATTCCATAGCAAAAGCGGTGTTTGTTTTCAACCCCCTGGACGAATGTATTAAAACAGTTAACGCTCCCCGCTCCATCGCTTTCGGGGATACGCAGTTTGCCCCCGTCCGCATTGGCGTGGACCCCCGCGGCAGCATGTATATCATAGGCGAGGGCGTGTACTCAGGCATTATCCACCTTTCCGGCGAAGGGGAATTTTTGGGCTTTTTTGCTTCAAACAAGACCACGCTTACTTTTGCCCAGTTTTTGCAGAAAATTTTCTTTACCGAGCGGCAGAAGCAGGGGCTGCTGGACCGGCTGCCCCTTACCTTTTCCAATGTGTTTGTGGATCTGCGCGGCATTGTTTATTCCGTTTCCATGGGGCGGGATCTGGCAAGGGCAGGGGAAGCGGTAAAAAAACACGATATGGCGGGCCGCAATATGCTGAAAACAAGGACGGCAATGTCCCTTACCGACATAACCGTTGACCGCTACGGCAACATCTTTACCACATCCACCCAGGGCTTTATTCAGGTGAATGCCCCGGACGGGGAAGGAATTTTTTTCTTTGGCGCGGGCCTTTTAAGCATGGAGGATATTGCGGGCTGGTACAGCAACCTGGTTTCCATTGCCGTTTCCTCACAGGGGCATATTTGGGCATTGGACGGAGAAAAGGCGTTTTTGCAGAGTTATACCCCGACGGAATATACCCGGTCCATCTACCTTGCCCAGCAGCTTTTTAACGACGGCCGCTATGTGGAGGCGGGGAAAGAATGGAACAATGTACTGCGCTTTAACCAAATGTCCGTGCTTGCACATAACGGCATGGGCAAGTCGTGGTTATACCAGCAGGAATATGAAAAAGCCCGATACGAATTTTTTGTGGCCGGCAACAGGGAATATTTCAGCCAGGCTTTTTGGGAAACAAGGAATATTTGGCTTCTGCGCAATATGTCTTATATACTTACAGCCCTGGTAATTTTGTTCGGCGGTTTATTTATCTTAAAGAAATTTGACAAAAGACAGGCGGTAAGAACAGCCCTAAGGGACGGCAGAAGCGCAATAATGAATGCAAAATACCTTAATACAATTCTGTTCGCTTTTTCCGTAGCCCGCCGTCCGCTGGACAGTTACTATTATTTAAAGCGTAAAGAAAAGGGCTCCCTGCCGGGGGCGGCTGTAAATTTTTTGTTTTTCTTTGCCGCGTACCTGATCTTCCGTACTTCAAAAGGCTTTATCGTGCAGTATGCCGAAATCGAAGATATGGATTTCAGCGTGATAATAGGCGGTTTTATCGGGCTGTACCTGCTGTTTGTTATCTGCAATTATCTTGTAACTTCCATAAACGACGGGGACGGCGGTATTGCCGACATTTTTAAACTTGCTTCATATTCCATGCTCCCCCTTTCAGCCGCCTTGTTAGCTGTAACGATTATTTCGCATATTGTAACGGAAAACGAAGTTTTTCTGCTCTATTTTATGTTAACCGGAGGCTTTGCCTGGAGCGCCGTGCTTTTATGGCTTGGCCTGCAGGAAGTGCACGGTTACAGTTTCAGCGATACCTTCAAAAGCCTGGTTTTCACCGCCGTGTTCATGTTAATCGCCCTGGTTGTACTCTTTAACATGGCGATCCTCTTTAACCAGTTTGCGCAGTTCGTTGAAGCAATAGTAAGGGAGGCTTATGCGAATATCACAAAAATGTATTAATAAAACCATTAGAGTTGTTCGGAAACTTCAGTTTCAGAACAACTTCCTATTAATAAAGCCCTTTTTTTGGGCTTTAGCCCTAAAAAATGCAAGACTTGTGAGACTACTAACCGAGTTGTCTCACAAGTCTATAACTTCCCTGGCAGCGATTTTTTTGCTGTTTTTTTGCGCCTTTGTTTATGCCGCCTATATCCCCACCAACAGGGATACCCGGGTGCCGCCCCCGCAGGCAGTGTTCGAAGCGGCCAATACCGGCGGGTACGAATTTTTGGGCAGCTTTGGAAACCTTTCCTATTACTACCGCCCTGACCGGGATATTATTTTAATTGAGGATGCAGTCAGCGGGTACACCTGGAAAACGGGGCTTGACGCTCCCTTTGGCCAGGATGTAGACCGGGCCGTTGACGCGGCGCGGACCGCTGAAGAAAAAATTAAAGCTGCCGAGCCGAAGGAGGTGCGTCTTAATGCCACCTATATCGGCTTTGCCAATTCTTTGCTAACCGTGGAATTTTACGACGAATCGTTTAATATGAGCATGGCCTCATCGGCCGCCCGGCGGGGGGCAAGGTCCGAACTGGTAAAAATAGCCGATGACCATTACCGCCTTGATGCCCGGTTTATAGATATGGAATTAACCGTGCGCCTGCATATACATCTTTCCGGCCGGGGCATAAGCTACCGGATTTACGACAATGAAATTGAAGGGGCCGGGGCCGACAGAATGGCCGCCGTTATCATAACGCCTTTTATGGGCGCCGCAGGCGGCGCGCGCCAATATTACGATCCGGCGGCAGGAGAATATGGCGGGGAAATCCCCAATCCCATGCAGCCGGGTTATGCTTTTGTGCCGGACGGCTGCGGCGCGCTGATTCGGTACAACGACAATACGGTAAGCATCAACCGCTATGTAGGGAAGGTGTACGGGGACAACCCCGCCGAATCCATGTTTTATTACGACAACACCGTTTACGCCGTGCGGAAGAAGGAACCTTTGATGCCGGTGTTCGGCGTTGCAATGGGACATAACCAGCGGGGTTTTGCCGCCTGGGCGGACGAAGGCGGCGAGCAGATGGAAATTATCATGTCCCCGAAAGAAAACATGACAAATTACAATTTTATTTACCCCCGTTTTGTTTATAACCGGCAGATGTACCAGGTATACAACCGGAAAGGGGAAGGTTATTTCCGGCTTTACCCCGGCCGTTTGCACTATGATGTTTCCGTCGAATACCGTTTTCTGGAAGGGGAAGAAGCGGATTATGTGGGCATGGCTTTGGCCTACCGGAATCATTTGATTGAAAACGGAACCTTGATCCCCGGCAAAGTGCGGCCTGACGGGATAGTGCCGGTGCGGGCCGATTTTATTATGAGCGATGTTAAAAAAAGCATTATCGGCCACATGAATGTGGTGACGACAAGCGCAAAGGAAGCGGGGGAAATTATCCGAGACATGATGGACAACGGCATTGGTTCAGTAAACGGCGGGCTTTTGGGCTTTCAGGACGGCGGCGTCACCGCCGGGAAACCCTGGGCGCTGAACTTTACACGTTCAATCGGAAAGCGCCGGGATTTCAGGAACTTGTTTGCAGAAGCCGCCGCGCTGGGCGCCGACCTTTCCTTTGCCCAGGATTATTTCACCATAAACCGCGTCCAAATGAACCTGCCCCGCAACCAGGCCTACCATGTGAACCGCTGGGGCATACGGGCGCGGGACAACAACGACTGGTTTTTGCCCGTCCAGGAAATTTCTTTTGCGCGGCCCCAGCGGAGCGCGGACTGGTTTGCCCGGCAGGCGGCAAAAGCGGCGGCCGTTGGAGCGTCTTCGGTTACCGCCGAAGGCATAACAAACCGCCTGATTAGCCACTGGGGCAGGAACGATGCAATTTCCACATCGCAGGCCATTGATCTGTACGAAAAAACCTTTGCCGCAAGCCCCCTTCCTGTTAACGCCAAACAGCCGAACCAGTACCTGTGGAAATATACGGATCGTTTTTTGCAAACC
>JGI24702J35022_10001833_pt1 | contig 13078 bp, 5 predicted proteins | sample TergutTh196P4_FD_35022 | JGI IMG/M metagenome (IMG submission 35022)
TGAAATACAAACAATATCCAACCTTATTCCCTTATTTTTTTCGTCATCCCGTATAGGATTTTAATAAGGTAATAAGGTTGGTGTTAATTAGCTCATTTTCAGCTACTGATTAATAAGTGAGATTATTTTGCAAATCATTAAAAACCAGAGTTATGGAAGGTAATTTTTATTCTCGATCGTCAATATAACTGACTAAACTGGCTAAACACATAATCATCCGGATTATCGGATGCGGTGAATGGGATTTCGGGGTCGAATATTTCCTGCAAAACTTCTGTTAAGATGTTGGCTATCAGTGTTAGGGCTTCTTCGCTCACGAGTTCGTTTTCTACTATGCGCAGGGGCAGAAAGCCGTGATTGAGCCGACGAAATGAGATGATGCCGGCTTCTAAGTCCGCCGTTTCGGGAGCTTGCCGGCTTGCCCGCAGCAGCCACGAATACATGAGCAACTGTATCGCCTTGGAGGAGTATTTCTCTTCGGCAAAGCGGGCTGTGTCGCCGATTTTAATCTCTCTGCTTTCCACATTTCCGGTTTTGAAGTCAATGATTCTGAACATATTGCCGATTTTTATCACCCGGTCAATAACGCCTTTCAACTTAATTTCCTTAAATTCATCTCCGATGGGAATTTTGAAGGGAGCCGTTATTTCCTGTTCCTGAAACAGAATGGAATAAGGGAGATTATCGTGGTTGGCGGCTTCAATTTCGCGGCGTTCATATTCCAAAAATGTGCGAAGGTAGTCCTCTGCTACGATAAACGAGAGGAGGGTTTTTCCTTTGGTATGATCTTCTCCTATTCCGTGTTTTTCAAAAGATTGTTCCAATACCGGTTTGTAGAGGTCGTAGATGGCGTCAATNTCGCTGACAGTCAATAGTTTTCCTGTCAGATGTTGGTGTGTTTGGTGAATGGTTTCGTGGATAATATTTCCGAACATTGCGGCGTCAATGGCGTCGGGAAAATCCATCGCTTCGGGAATGCCGACAATGCGTCTGAGGTAAAATTCGGCGGGATTACCGATATATTCGTTAATGGTTGAGGAAGAAAATCCGGTTTTGGCTATTTCGTCGAGTCGTTTTAGCGCGAAAGGAGTTTTTGGAATGATCAGCGGATTTTCTACGGAGATGGCGATATTGTTATTTTCTTCTGTTTCAATGATTTCTGTGTCGGGATTGTAGGCGGGGAGTTCATGTACGAGTTGGGAGATGAAACGGCTTTTTTCTTTGGCGCCGACGCCGGAACTAAGGTCTGTGTTGTAGAAAATATGAATGTTCTCAGCGCGTTGCAGCAGCCGATAGAAGTGATACGCTTCTACAGCGTGATGGTCGTGATGTGTCGGCAACGAAAACTGAAGACGGATGTCATACGGGATATAGGTCGAAGCCTTTTTCTTGGAAGGGACAATGCCTTCATTCACAGAGAGTAAGATCACGTTTTTGTAATCCAACAAGCGCGTTTCGAGCATTCCCATCACCTGTAATCCGCCGATTGGCTCTCCCGAAAAGGGTGCTTTTATGTTTTTCAGCAGTCGGATGAAGATGTAGAAAAGATTTTGCACGTTTATGTCCGCGAAATAATAGTCGTTGATTTCTTGCAGTCGGGCGATGACATTGTTCAGATGGAAAAGAAATTCCATGTTGATAACATCTTCTTTTTCACGGAATAAGGAGCGGAGCAAGTCCATCATTTTACCGGTTTTTTCAAAAAAATCAACATTGCTGCGTAAGGGTTCCAAGAATATGTCCAACGCTTCCTCCGGCATTTTGAGCGAGCGGTAATCCCGAAGTAAGGGATGTTGCAGAAAGTCGAAAGTCGCCTTTTTATCAAATTTGTAAGCCGTTGATACTGTTGCCGAAAGATGAAGCTGAATCCACGTATTTACAAAACTGTAAGGCAACGTATATTGCAACGGATAGCCCATGGTAACATTAAACCGCTCATATTTCTGTGGAATATGACTCAGCATGGGCAAAAGCAACTTTTCGTCGTTCAGGACGATCGCCGTATCGTCGGGTTCATTGGTTATTTCGGGAATTTGGTTCAATACCTCGCCGGCGGCTATCATCTGTCCCATGTTTTTGGCGCATCCGAAAATGGTGATTTTTTTCGGAGATTTGAAATTCTGTTGGGATTCAATGGATTTCCCAAAAGTGTCCGGATGTTTTCGGAGAAAATGACCTGCTTCGTGTTGCGGATTTTCGACATAATATTCGTCTGAATCCCAAAGAAAAGTCGTCGGTGCATTTTTGCGGATTTTGTTAAATATTCCTTCCTCTACCTTTGTCAACGCATTAAAACCGATGATATAGAATGGTTTACCAACAAACGTATCAAAATATCTATCAAAATTTTCATACAAATAACGGTATGCCATGCCCGTCCACGCTTTTTGTTCTGCTTGCATTTTTTCTTTCAGCAAGGCGTAGTAAGAATATAACGAGCGGTAAAATTCCAAATATTTCTTTTCGTTGTCGGTGAGTTCGCTGCCGTCAATATGCCATCGTTCAACGGCTTTGGCATCGGAAAGATAGCTGAACAACGCTTTTGCATCCACCAAATAATAATCAACATCGTTAAAATCGTTCAGCAACTGCTCGCCCCACTGTATGAAATCGCTAAAACTGCGGGCGTCGTTATCGGCTATGTTTCGATGGACAGCATACAGTTCAAACAGTAAATCAATGGTTTCGCATGGTTTTAATCCTGTCGTTTCAAAAACAAAATCTTCGATGCTGTGGAAATGAGGATGTTCTATCTGTTGATTGGAAATCGCTGAAAGATAATGCTTTAGATACAGAATAGCACGTTTGTTGGGGACAAGGACATGGACGTCCTGCATATTGGTCTCATGCAGGTCAAAAATCTGTTGGGCGGTATCTTTTAGAAAAGGGGTCATATACCCAATATCTTTTGCACATCTTGTGCAATGGCTTTCATTTCGCTATCGGGGAAGCTGTGTTTATTTTTAATATCAAACTCCGCTTCGTTTTGAATGGGCAAAAGATGAATATGCGCGTGAGGCACTTCCAATCCCAACACCATCAAGGCGATTCGTTTGCAGGGAACCACTTGTTGAAGCGCTTCGGATACTTTTTTTGCAAAGAGCATCATTCCCGACAATGTTTCATCGTCCAGGTCGAAAATATAGTCAATTTCCTTTTTGGGAACGACTAACGTATGTCCTTTTACGACGGGGCGAATGTCTAAAAACGCAAAGTGGTTTTCGTCTTCTGCTATTTTATAGCAAGGGATTTCGCCATTGATGATTTTTGTGAATATCGTTGCCATAGCTATCTTGAGATGTTGATAATCTTAAACATGACTTTTCCTGCCGGAACAGTTATTTCGACTTCTTCGCCCACCGTTTTTCCGAGCAATCCTTTGGCTATGGGGGATGTTACCGATATTTTTCCTGATTTCATATCTGCTTCTTTTTCAGGCACTATCGAATAGGTCATGTGCTTTTTATTAGCGATATTTTCTATGGTTACATGGGACAGCAGTAAGACTTTTGATGCGTCCATTTTCGATTCGTCAATGATGCGGGCGTTGAGAATCAGGTCTTGCAGTTTTCCGATTTTCAGTTCGAGCAATCCTTGTGCTTCTTTTGCCGCGTCATATTCGGCATTTTCGGATAAATCGCCTTTATCCCGTGCTTCGGCTATTTGTTGAGAAATCTTTGGTCTCTCAATTTGTAGCAGATGGTTTAACTCTTTTTTGAGTTTTTCTACGCCCTCTTTGGTATAAAAAACAGTACCAGCCATAGTTGATAATTTTATTTTTTTAATTATTTTTTTAAACGACAAAAAACAAAAGGAGACCCATATTTTCTATGGGTCGCCCCTTTTCTATGAAAGCATTCTAAAACAGTCTAAAAGTTAAAAATCGCGCCTATACAATGCGTTCCGTTCCAATGTTCTGTCATTCTGTATGAATAGTCAATAGAGACGAAGGATCTTTTCCCTTTGAAGGGATATTGTATGGTTGTGCCACACGCAAAGCCTTTTTCGACGTTCAGGTTATTGAATTTTCCGTCATATACATTGTCCCATTGACCGGATTCAAATGTATAACCTGCGCGGAGCATCCAATAGTTCCACAATGAGCCTTCCAATCCGATTCCAACATTGTCTTTGCCAAAAGCCATTGAGCGGAAATTCGCCATGATGGACAGTCGGCAGTCGTGTGCAAAAAGGAAGTCATAGCCGACACCGATTTGCAGGGTGGTGGGCAATTCAAATCCTTCTGAACGCTGGTTCATTGAGAATGGTGTTCCCGATTCGGATCCTTGTCCGGACAGGTCGCCGCGAAGCGTTAATCCATCGCCGGCAAACTTCATGTTGGTTCCTACGTTTTTCAACGTCATCCCTAATTTGATGTTTTCCTGTTCTCCGGTAATGTACTGGATTCCTGCATCAATAGCCACGCCCGTCGCCGATACGTCAAATATGGATTCGTTGACGATTTTAACGGTAGCGCCTGCAAAAATACTGTTGGAGAAGGCTTTTGCATAGCTTAATCCAATAATCATATTATTGGCAGTGAATGTACCTAAGGTGCCATCCGGTTCGCTATACGTAGTGATGTTTTCTTCTCCATAGTTTACGGCTTGCACGCTCAATCCTAAGACACTTCCCTGTCCTAACTGCTGAGCGACGCCTAACGCGTAAATATTTACTCCGGAACCATTCAGATAGTTGGTATAATTAATCACGGCATGGGTGCCTAAGGTGTGGGAAAGTCCTGCCACATTGATAAATGTAGCTTCCAATCCCGATACCGANGCGGTGTTGGTATTGGATAATCCCGAAGACCGCGCCCATGGATTGATTAATAATTCTGTCGCGCCGGCTTGACCCGAACGGTCTTTGTTGCCGGCAAATAACAACGTGGTTGAGAACATCATAACTGCCACCAGCGTTATTGTTGCTATATATCTATAAATATGTCCCATACTCTTTACTTTTATGTTATTTATATTTTTCATAACCATCAATTTTTAAAAAGTTGTCAAGTCAACAGTTCTGATAACTCCAAACCACTTAATCACTTTTTCTCCAATCACTTTTTGGTTGCTATCTTTCGCTCTAACGTGTATTATGTAAGTGCCTCCTGAGATAGGAACTCCGGCAAAGTTTTTCAAATCCCAATCAAGGGTATTGCCTTTGTAATTACCGTTTCCATGGTCAGAGTCCACATTGTTATCTACAATAAATTGACGAATCAGTGTTCCGCCTACGTTGTAAATAGAGATTTCACAATAGTTCGGCAGGTTTCCGAAGCGTACTGTGTTGGTCAATGCGTTTCTTTCATAGCTGGAATACGCATAATAGGGATTGGGGGTAACGGAGATTAAGTCTATATCGGCTTTTAATTTTTGCTCATCCGTATAGGGTTCCATTCCTTTGGTTGAGAAAGTGTACATGGGCCAGTTGTCATTTTGGAGGGACTCTTTAAAACCATCGGCAATAGGCATTTTGTATTCTCCTTTAATGCCGTCTTTGGGGGGGAAATCTTTATCGGCGCCTGGATTCTCCCATACTTCCGAATGATAACGGGCAAATGGTTTTGCTACTCTGATTTTTAATGTAAAAGCAGTATTGGTAGTATCCATGTTATATTTTTCGTCTTCTGTAATCCAGTAGTCGAACATATTTTCATATCCATATTGAGGTATCGGCATACCGACATACATACAACTTCCCATTACATACTGCCGTGCATATTTTCCCAAAATAGTTTCCTTTGGGTTCAGTTGTCCTGGAGGTGATGTTCGAGGATAACGGAAAAGTTCCCAATATTTAGCACAGGCATCATAAGCCGGCATTTCATCTGCATTCGATGGGTGTTCGCTCTGTTGTAGTGGATAATAAATGATTTTATGTCCCATGATATAGACATAATGTTGTCCTCCCATATAGAAGTTATTCGCATCAGCAATCACATTGGTGGGATTAAACCTCATGTCGCGTCCGTTGTTAGCACTAAAGGACGAATTTTCTCCAAACAGGATGTTCAGACGTTCACCGGTATCAACATTAATAGCGTAACCGGGGAACCAACTCATGCCGTATGCCGAGATATAGTTGGGATGGTTGGGATCTTCGCTGGCTGTAGTATCGCCGGGCATTGCGGTTCTTCCGTCTTTGTCAATGGATGGCGCTTTACGTGGACTAAATGCTTCGGGATCTTGGTCAGAGCTAAAAAAGTTCTTTTCTCCGGCTTTTCTATCATTTCGATACTTCTGCGCAATGTCCATCCCATGCAATTTGTAGAAAGCTCCATTAATAAAACTTTCATTACGCAGAACTGTGGGACCCATTTCTAATACTATTGAACGAGTCCATAATGCTTTATTGGGAGTAAGGACAATATCAACGCTACCCATGGAGGTCATAAAGTTTTTACCTTTATTTCCTTTGTGCATTGCCGGTCCATATCTGGACTCGCCATTATCAGCATTAGTCGGGGTGGCAGTGAAGGCTTGGACATCTAAAGTAGCACATAGCGTATATGGCGCCCATGTTCTGTCAAAAATCTTTTCGTAGTCTTCTCTCGGATCCCACGCGTCCATATAAGATGTTGGGGAAACTTTTCCGGAACCTTGTCTTATAACCATATTGTAATCGGCTGTAGCCATAGTAGCATCGCTTCCCGTTTCATAATAGGTTCCTGAGCGTATCCAGTTCATAGGGCTACCCGGAAGATCCATATCCGGGATCCCTGTTAACCATTTTTTGGAAGAATCGGCAAATGTGGCTGAAAAACCTATAAATCCGTTTCCTGACATTCTAATCCAATAATCTCCGGGGTGGAAAGTTTGTGCTATGGTAACGCTGATTCCCAAGTCGGGGTATAATTGCTCATAGTTTGTCGCATACATTTGCTGCGCAATAGTATCAGGGTGTCTATAAGCAGATATTTTAATTCCATCCGACGCAACTTCTTTACCAGTTTCCTGGTCATACAATTTCCATTCGGCATTATTGATATAGTAAGCATAGGTATGATCTGGGATGGGCGTCATGAGATTATATGTGTCTGTACAATTGAAAAATTTCAACATATAATCTTTCCCAACCACGTTAAGAGGATCTATTACTTTTACTTCAACAGGACCGGCGTTAGGTTTATACTTTATTTTATAGGCAATCGGATACTCGGAGCTTCCGAACAGAACGTTTTTCGTTATGGGTCCTTTTGATAAGATTTCGTTTCGTGTTTCATCGGAAAGTTCCAACCAGTTGGAAGAGTTCCCTCTCCCTTCAATACGGGTAATGGGTGGTATATCACCATAGTTGGAGCGTGTAATTAAGCCTTTTACGGTTTTGTGAGGAATAGCCACCTTAGGAGCTAATTTTTTATTGCCGGCGGCTGTACGTCCTGCTAAATAAGGGAAGAGCTGCCCTTCTTCTGCGCTGTCACCAGGGTCAAAGGTTTTCCAGTTGTTATGAGCGTATGCTATAGCCATGAAATAGTATTGCCTGTTATTGACTAAGCGGTTCTGTCCTGTAGCAAAAGCATCGGTGGTTACTTCGAAGGAATGGGATATGCCTTTGTCTGCTCCGTCTACACGCAAAACAGGCTTATTATATCCTGTTAAAGCGTCCGCTTCAAAATTAACCAAGCGTCCAATTCCGTTAGCAATGTCGAATTGTGCAATAAGACGCGCTTTTGATACATCCGAAAGATCATCAGGACCTACTTCAGAATTGGCTAATTGGTAGATTTGATAACCTTCAAAACGATAGAATGGATCTCCCTTTGTGATGGTATTATCTTTTTCCTGATAACTTTCGTTCTGATTGTTTGAGGCGGGTGAATCATTACGCAGGTGGATGATGAGTTTTTGGTCTAATTCTACAAAAGACATATCCGGAGCATTGGGACCGTCTAATACTTTAAAGCAGTTGTCGAACAATGCCTGACATTTGTCATCTGCTTCTTGCAGTTTCAGAACAGAAGCCCATGCGTTACCCGACATATCACGCGCCCACGGAATCCCGAAAGTGATGTAGTTGACCGCGCCCGGTACTAAGGTGAAAGGTCCGGCAGACTGTACAAAACGTCTATCCTCAGGATCATTGCCCGCAGTTTTGTCTGTCCAACCCCATTGTGCATCAACAAAAGGAGGAGGCGCTCCCCAGGTTCCCCAATCACATGGGTCCGAATTGCCGGGAAACATGAAATCGGTTACCGGACCTGTATCGCCGGTAGCATTTTTCCCATCAAAGTGCATAGGGGCGCCGTTTAACCAAATACCTCTTAAATAGTTGTAATAATCGGAAGGTCTGTTTGCTCTTGGCTCTCCGTTTGTACCATCGTTGCTATTGTTGTAATAAACAAAGCGGCGCATTCCAAAACGTTCGTCGTCAACAATGCCGTTTCCGAAGTTCACACCATTGATGGCTTCGGCTCTTACCAAAAATAGAGCTGTTGAATCCCCTGTCTCTCCTGTAATGGGATCAGTATATGTAAACGTCCTCTCTATCATTTGATTGTGCATGGATACAATCTGGCAAGGATTGTCTTGAAATGAAGGTCCGCCTATAGGGTCAGCTCTAAATGCAGGATTGTCAAAGTTATTGGGGTCTAAGTACGGACCTTGGAAAAAGTCAACACCGATTGCCGGCGGATGCAATCCGTAAGCTTCTACCTGCCCTGTTCCGTCCGTATCATTACCATTATAGCAATATCCCATGCCTCGTTCTACGTCGCAGCCGACATAGTCATCTTTGGCATAACCCAAATCGGCATCTGTCCAGGGAGCAAAATAGGTGTCTTTGAGGGTAAAGGTGGAACGGTTGATGATTTCATAACTATAGAACGTCATGTTGTTGATTTCATCATTGGTGGCAAACGCAAATGCTTGAGCTCTGATTTCCAGACCAATCGGCTGTCCTCCGGTCTCGGTATGTGCATTGCCTTTGTCGTTGAATACCCACCAAAAGGTCTCATCGCCTTTGATGATCTGGTCCACCAGAATACCGTTGTTTTCTGTTTTGTATGGATTGCGAACCAATGACGAATCCTGACCATACAAAAAGTCGGCAGAACCCATGGTTGGCGTTGGTTTCCATCCTTTGATCCCGACATAGTTTAGTGGACAAAGCACATTATCAAAATCATAATACGGATAGTCTCCGTCATCCGGATTATATATTCCATCTCCATTAACATCAAAAAACGGAGCTAAGAAATGTGCCTGATTGGGGTCTTCCGGATGTGCGGGCCAGTTTTTAATGCCGTCGGAAGGTCCTGTAACACCGGGATATTCTTCCGCTTGATTTTCCGAGTTGAACCATCCAATAAATTCAGATACTTCTGCTTTGGTCATGTAGAACATTCTATCCCATTTGGCGCAGGTCTCTAAAGTTACTGATGCTGTTTTGTCAGTGGTCAGGGGACCAGTCCAAAAGTCAACGCCATTTTGGCGAAACCGTTGTGCTGCCAATTTCAACTGGTTGTTTACGTCTACGCCTCCAATCCACAACGCTCCCGCGAACAGGGAGGTTTTTTGGGTGTTGGCTGGAACAAAATACTGGGCGATTCCAACTGCAAAATTTTGCCACATGTCCCCGCCGGTATTAATCCGCGCCCGAACATTATTTACTGCAAGCATTTCAAAACCGGAACCCGAAGCACATAAGGCAGCTGATGCTTTAATCTCCTCTGTGCCTTTAACCAAGTATCTGTCAGGTACTCTTTCTGCATACGCCGAATTGACAATTCCTCCTATGCAACATGTTATTAACAAAAATTGTAATACCTTTTTCATAATTATTTCTGTTTTATTTTTTACAAATTTTAAATGAAACGACTAAAAGAATCCAAAAATAAGACCTAAACGCAATATCCTTGGTGTGGAATAATTGTTCGGGTTATTAACGTACAGTTCATACATACGTCTATAAGTTTCAGGGCTTAACTGGGCGTTAATTTCAGTTTGAGCCTGGGCAGAAGAAAGATAGCCATCATCGTCCGGTAAGCCGGTATAGCCATATACGCCCATCACATTTTTAGCATCTAAAACGTTTTGACATGCTAAATATACGTTCAGGCTTCCTTTGCGAACGTCTCCGCCTTTCTTTTTACCCATATCGAAATAGAAGTCTTTATCTATTTTTGCGTCAAGGTAAAACTGCCAGGGTAAACGGGAACCGTTCATGGTTCCTGTTAACAGTTTCGTTCCGCCGATAATGGTGTGGGTAGCGTTTGATTGACGGGTATAAGGTGTTCCCGAACCGCCTCTAAACACGAGAGACAAGCCTGCATTGGATAAGACCTGTACGGCAGATTTATCTTTTTTAGACCTGTCTATGGTCGGTCCGTTATAGTTTTTGCCATCGGCAAAACGATAGTCAAAAGAGATCGTAAATGCGTGGCGTTGGTCAACATCCATCGGAATAAGTGTTCTTAAATTGGGCAATTGAGCCGCAATAAGTCCTGCTTGGGTTTCAGGAGTGGAGCCTGTTCCCGATGCAAACTGCAAGGTATAACCGGCACGAATACGGGCATTGTTGGTACGACGCAAGTCATAATCAATGGTAATACCTTTTGTTGTTCCGAAGTCAATGTTGTTATAGGATGTGTAATCGTTGGGATAGGCGCCGGTATAGCGATATACTTGAATTTCATCACGGATTTCCTTGTAGAAAGCCGAGATGGAAAGTGCGGAGCTATTGCTGACTTTTTGTCTAAATCCAAGTTCATAATCAATGGTTTGTGTTGGTTTCAAGCTTGGATTATTGATGGGGTCTCTCCCTGTTAATTCCGTAAAATAAAGATAGGTTACAGGGTTCATTACTACATTATCGGGACGACGGGTAAGAATGTCATAGTGAGCAAAAAATACCGCCTCGTCGGATATGGGGAATGAAAAAGAAATACGTGGCAAGACGTTCATTTTCATTTGATAATCCGTAAAGGCATCTACAATATTTCTTTTGTCTTGAACAGCCTTCTCTTTCACCAAATATGGAGCGATGCCCTGACTTCCTGCGACGGCTCCACCGCCGGCATCATCCTGGGCNAACGGGTCATTGACGACTTGACCGCCGGCGTCATACCATGTGCTTCCGTCACGGAAACCTGTTATGACGCTTGGGTTNTCCACGTTGTTAACATAAACCACAAAGTCATCACCGACATTGCCGGGTATGGTATAACCGCTTAATGAAGCTCTGTCGCCGCCTTTTTTCAATTGTCCGACGGTATATGCCTCATACAGCAAATAGTTGTCGCTCAGCACTTTTTGGTTGGCGTCAAATCCGTCAACGCGCAACCCCAAAGTAAAGATAATGTCATTAAACGTGAATTTGTCTTCAATCCAGCCGCCCATGAAAGTCGGGGAATAGGGCGCTATTTCACGGGTGTACATGGTGTTTGTTCTTCCTGTTATGGGGTCTGTTTGTGTTACGGTTTTGTTGAAAAAATCTTCTAATGACGGTTTTCTGGATGATAACTTTTTCCCTGTATAATCGAATCCGTAATAATCTATTAGAGGATTCGTACCGCTTTTTAGAAGGTCATCGGGTGAAAACAATGCAATGTCTAATTCTCCGTCTAAATAGGCTTTTTGACGTACATTATACATATCATAATAGGTAAAAGACCTGTCGTTAGGATCGTAAGAATCAACATAGACGTAGTCGAGCCCGCCCGGAGCTAAGCCCAAGGCTTTACGCAGGTTCCAGTCAAAGGTGGTTTGTATAGTGTTGTCATATTTTCTATAGTAATGTACTGTATCGGCATATTTGATGTCGTCGTAATAGGGGTTATAAGGGTTGTCCACATCCATTTCCATCAGGTGGAAATTCATGTTTTGGCGCATGGAAGTCCAAAGCCCCACGGGATATAGTGTCCAGGCGCTTTCAGTCCTTTGCTCATATTGGAAACCCAATCTTACCTGGTGACTTCCCACATCCACAGACCCCATGGCATTGATGTACCATTTGTCTTGCAACAATTTCGAATATCCGTTATATGGAGTGCCCGGCACATTCCACAAGTTATAAGCGCGGGTGGGTATTTCTCCGTTTAGCAGCCCTCCTGCCATTTGTAGCTGGTCGAAGTTCCAAAAACTTTGTTTGTCGGTGAAATAGTCTGTGTAGTTAGTCAGTTCGGGATTATAAGTGCCTGGGGTAAATTCAACATCGTACTCAAGGTATGACTCTTGTACATAAACCGGATTGGGTCCGACTTCATCCAACACTTTCCTTGTGTAGGATGGAATCATAGAAACGTCGTATTTCCCTAAGTAGCCATAGTTAAAGAAGTTATCGTCGAAGCGTGCGTCGCGTCGTGCTACATTATATCGTTCGTAGTCGGCTTGGATGAAGTAGTAAAAGTTTTTGAACAGGGATCGCGAATCGCCTGCCGAAGGGAACTTTTGCGTTATACGTCCGAAAACACGGTAGCGACTGGATGTGTAAAGACTGTTGTTTTCCCAGTTCATTAATGTGTTCTGCCTGTTGTTATCATGTTGATTAACATAGGCGTAGAATCCTCCAAAAGCGATATCCATGTTTTGGGTGGGTTGAAAGGATAATCTTCCCGTGGCATTGATCATATAATTGGACGCGTTTTTGCTGTTTTTATAGTGGTCAATGTCATTGGGATCAACGTACGACACATTGGTATAAGTGCCTCCCACGTTACCATCCCGTAAGGGATTTTGTTTCAAATATGCCAATTGTTCATCATTCACCCGATTGTATCCNACGGCAGACATACTCCAATCTGCTTTATGGATAAATTCTCCTGTTAAAAAGTATCCCATGATGGGGCGCGATGTATTGGTCGCCGCATCTTTTTTCACCCATATAGGACCTGATAGATTCATGTTAATGCTATTGTAACCGAAAGGGTCTAAAAACTGAGAGGTCTCCACATTCACACTTCCGCTAAATGTGCGGCTGGCGCCTCTTGTTGTTACGTTGATAACCCCGCTGGTTACGTCTCCATACTGAGCCGAAATTCCCGAAAGCGCTAATGCTACCTGCTCGTAAGCCGCAGGCGGGATTCCAGCCAATGTATTGACGCGAATACCATCAACATACATGGCTTGCGAACCTTCTC
>JGI24702J35022_10001834_pt1 | contig 13078 bp, 10 predicted proteins | sample TergutTh196P4_FD_35022 | JGI IMG/M metagenome (IMG submission 35022)
AAAATTAATAGCGTTAACAAAAAAGTTTTAATGCAAACCAAATCATTTACTAAATTTGGCTATAATACTTATCTAATATATCGCAATGGCCTAAATATAATTTTCTATAATTACACTAATAATTCTTATGAGAAACTCTCATTTTCTAACACTCGTGATTATTATAATAAAATTATTGCTTTCATTAAAAATTCTGATATAAAGCTCATATATACAAGAAAATTTTTGCTTGATTATTTTATGATGGATTTTTATAAAAGGCTTCATGATGAAGTAAACAATATTAAAATAATTATGGAGTTTCCGTCAATACCTTATGATAAAGAAGTGCTACAGGACGAATATGATACTTTAGAAATAGATATGTATTATAGAAAATACTTACATCAATACATAAAGTTCTCTACAAATTTTAATAATCTGGATGAGGTTTTCGGTATTAAGTCTGTAAAAATAATAAACGGTTTTGACGTTCAAAGTGTTCCGCTAAAAGAAAAAAGGAAAGGGAATGATAATAAAATCCACTTGGTTGTCGTCTCAAGTATGTCATTTTGGAATGGGCTTGAAAGAATTATCGTCGGATTAAGGAATTATTATGAAGATGCTCGCCATATGTACGAAGTATATATCCATTTTGTAGGCGACGGCACTGAGATTCCGAAATATAAAAGAATGATAGAAGAGTATAATCTTAACGATTACGGTATTTTTTACGGAGAAAAATACGGGGCTGAACTTAATAAAATAATAGACAAAACAGATATTGGCATAATAAATCTTGGGCTTTATAAAGTTAATATGGCTGGAGCAAGTTCTCTAAAGATTTCTGAATATGCTTCAAGGGGGCTGCCTTTTGTTTATGCCTTTGATAATTATGCAATTACTGATAGCTATAAATATGCGCTTAAGTTTAAGAATGACCCAAGTGATATTGATATAAATGAGATTGTTAAGTTTTATGAAAGCATGATAGTTGATCCGGATTACAATGCTAAAATACGTTGCTTCGCCGAAAAGCATTTAACCTGGGATGCCTCTATCGAAAAAATAATTAAGATGTTCTGATAATTTTTCAACTGCCGGTATCAGATTTTTCATGTTTGGAGGCAGTAAAAGATGGACTATTTTGTGCATGAGTCATCATATATAGACCAGCCGTGTAAAATTGGCGCTGGAACAAAAATCTGGCATTTTTCTCATATAATGAGTGATTGTGATGTGGGCAAGAATTGTAATATTGGACAAAATGTTGTAATTATGCCTGGAGTAATGATCGGGAATGGCGTCAAAATACAAAACAATGTATCGATCTATACAGGTGTAACATGTGAAGACGAGGTGTTCCTCGGTCCGTCTTGTGTTTTTACAAACGTCATAAATCCAAGGGCATTCATTGAACGGAAAAATGAATATCGCCCAACTCTTGTTAAAAGAGGAGCGTCAATCGGAGCGAACGCAACAATAGTATGTGGCGTGACAATTGGTAAGTACGCGCTTGTCGGTGCAGGCGCTGTCGTCACCAGGGATGTTCCTGATTTTGCTCTTGTTTATGGTGCGCCAGCTAAAATTAAAGGGTTCATATGCCGATGCGGAGAAGGGAAGCTGAAATTCGATGTCGGCAACGCGCGGTGTCTATCATGCGGTAGTACGTATCACATAGAGCAAGGCGTAGTCCTATCTGTTCATTTTATAGACTGAAGATATTAGTTTAACAGATTTTGAAGCTTCTTTTCCGTCTATCATCAAGCTAGATGTCCCTTCAAGCGTTTCAATAAAGTTTCTAAATAATGCTCCATGACCAAAACCATAAATATTGTCAATATTTTCATTGCATTTTGCTTGAACCTCTTCTAATGTATCTAAGTCGTCTTTAAACTTCCAAACTTCGACAATATTCATTGCCTGTCCTCCAATTATGACAGTACCGTTTTCTCCTAGAATTATTATCTGTTCAAACAGGTTTTTATCATACGTATTGACTGTCCCCTCAATACTTCCTACCGACCCATTTTTAAAAAGGAGTTGTATATTGCCATAATCCTCAGCTTCTATATAGTTATGAAAATAATTCTCTGTTATAGCATTAATGCGTTCAATGTCGCTGTCCATGAGCCACAGAAGGATGTCTATGGCGTGTATGCATTGGTTCATTAGGCAGCCACCGTCATATGCGAATGTTCCTCGCCACTCCGCCTCATCATAATAGGCCTTGTTTCTGTTCCAAAGTATTTTGACGCTGCCAGAAAATATCCTTCCAAACCGTTTTTGTGTTATTGCTTTTTTTAAAGCTTGAATTGAAGGATTAAACCTATTTTGATGGCATACCGACAAAAGAATTCCCATATTTTTACTTTTTGCTGTTAACTCTTCCGCCTGATTATCGTTTATAGCCATTGGTTTTTCAATTATAGTATTCTTTTTTTGATTCATACAATACGCCGCAATTTCAAAGTGGCTGCCTGATGGGGTTGCAATCAAAACAGTATTAATATCTTCATGGGTAAGCATTTCTTTGTAATCTTCGTATGTGTTTATAGTGTTGCACGTTTGTTCAAAGTAGATTCGTTTGAGCTTTTCCGCCTTCTCATAAACGATGTCAGATGCGGCAACCAGTTGTATTTTCCCATGGTTTGTTAGTATACCTTCAACATGCTTGGAACTGATTCTACCACAACCAATTATTGCAAAATTATAATTGTCCATATCCTGACTCCTAGCTCATGGCCCCTGACTCCTGACACCTCTCTCCAGGTCTCCATCTCGTTGTTTAGTGGGTGAAACATGCTTTTGTGCTTATTCATCAAAAAACGTTTCGTCTATCGCATATTCCTGAGTAATCAGTAAGTGTCTTTCATTTAATATAAACATTTATCAAAGATGATAGAGTCTTAAAGCCTAATATGATATTGTGATACTAACTTATTGATAGATTCATGTCAAATAAATAAACAATGTTAAAATGTTAAAATGTTAAGTGTTAAGTATTGTTTCAAATAAACAACGTTAAGTATTATAGACAATTTGACGAAATAATACATAGCATAGAATGCATGAATGCCAATTATGGCATATACGTAAGGGAATACCTATTGTTATTTATATTTTAATCTTGGCGTGGTATTTACAAATTGGGGGTTTCTTTGTGGATGACGCAATAATATATGGTTGTGGGGAACAGGGCAAGAAAACATATCGGAGCTACAGGGATTTATTTAACATAATAAATTTTGCTGATGGAAACGAAAAACTTCATGATACTCAATTATTTGGCATAAACATTATCTCACCAAACGATCTGGTAAAAAAAATAGCGTGTGGTAATATTACTTTAATAATAGCAAGTATGTATTATAAGGACATACTTAGTGATTTAGATAAAGCAGGCGCTGATCTAGGCTTTGGAAAAGTCTACTTTACATCAGGGAAAACGATGTTACTGAATAAATACAACCATATAAATGATTTGACGTATGGGGATTATGAATTTAAAAAATATAAATGCTTATCAGAAAAACAGAAAATCAAAAAAGTTTTATTTGTACAGGATTCCGAATGTGCCAGGACGTCAAAAATATCATCATGTGTCAGGAAGAAAGGGATACATGTCAGTCTGGCATATATGAATGACCCATCTGGATCTTATAGTTCAGCTCATGATAGGTATGATACCGTTTACCGTATCCTTGACTTTGATGAGTTCATTAAGATGGTTTCCCTTAGTGACTATGATATTGTTCATTCTTCAAACGCTCCTGACTATTTAACGGTATTGCTTTTAAACTCCAATAAGCCTGTTGTTCATGATTGTCATGATATGATGTCTGTATGCTATGATATTGATAGCAGTCAACATGTAGAAGAGTATATTTCACAAAAATTCTGTGCCGGTAATCTATATACAACTGAAATATTTGAAAAATTTGCAGTAAGAAAATATAATTTATCTGGAAAACCAACTATTAGTATTCCGAACAGCATTACAAAATCATTGAAACCAAAAAGGGAATATGACAAATTAAGCAATAAAACCGGTGCTTTGCATTGTGTCTATGCAGGGACAATTCAAACTGATAATGATATGGAAAGGGCAAGGTGTTTTGACGATATATTTATTAAAATAGCTGGTCAAAAAATACACATTCATATATATCCCCAAAAAATGGGGGCTATAGGGATTGAGTATCTTAGCAGGTTAGAACGCCTAAGCCCTTATATACACAATGAAGGAAACTTTGAGTATAATGCTCTTATGGAACAACTGACGCAATATGATGTTGGTTTATGTTATTTTAATGTTACAGTTGCAAGTGAATTTGTTATTTCCTTGGCGTCCGCAAATAAAATGTATGAATATGTTCATGCAGGGCTACCAATTGCTGTAAACGACATTCCGGGACACAGAGATTTCATAGACAAATATAAATGTGGAATGACATTGGATTTAGGCGGAGATATTGCTAAACAGATATCTGCAATCAAAAGCATACGGATATCGCATACCCTGTTAGAGGACAATGGACTTTTAATGGAGCAGCAGATTGAAAAACTACTATGTTTTTATCAGGATTCCATTGAGTATTTTAATAATTTGAATGGTAAAATAACTAAACATGAAAGCTACAATCCTCAAAAAAATTGATGACAAGGCTCTCAACGTTGGCGTCATAGGACTTGGTTACGTAGGCCTCCCACTTGCTGTGGAAAAAGCGAAGGCCGGTTTTAGAACAATAGGCTTCGATATTCAGAGCAAAAAAGTGAGAATGGTTAATGACGGAGAGAATTATATTGGAGACGTTGTAGACATTGAACTTAAATACCTTGTTGAAAAGGGCATGTTAAGCGCAACATCTGATTATTCATTTGTACGCAACGTCAATTTTATAGCTATATGTGTGCCAACACCGCTTGACCAGCATCAGCAACCTGACCTGAGCTATATAAAAACCAGCGCAAAGGCTATAGCACCGTATCTGAAAAGGGGAGACATGGTTGTTTTGGAGTCTACTACATACCCGGGAACAACCGAAGAGTTTTTGCTGCCATTACTTGAAGAAGGATCTGGCTTAAAATGCGGCGATGATTTCTATCTTGGTTTTTCTCCCGAGCGCGTTGATCCAGGTAATTTATTTTACAAAACGAAAAACACGCCAAAAGTCGTCGGCGCTGTTGGCGCTGACGCTCTTGAGGTAATATCTCATATGTATGAAGCCGTTCTGGGAGGGGAAATCCATACTGTTTCTTCTCCGGCAATTGCCGAAATGGAAAAGATATTGGAAAATACCTATAGAAATATTAATATTGCACTGATTAATGAGATAACAGTCCTATGCCATAAAATGGGCATAGGTATATGGGAAGTCATTAACGCAGCAAAAACAAAGCCATACGGATATCAGGCGTTTTACCCGGGACCGGGTCCCGGCGGGCACTGTATACCATTAGATCCGTATTACCTTTCATGGAAAGCACGGGAATATGGGTTTCATACAACAATGATAGAGGCTGCGGCAATGATTAACGACAACATGCCAAATTATGTAGTTGATCGTGTTTCCCTTATACTGAATAAGCTTAATAAACCTCTTAATGGTTCAAGAGTCCTTATCCTGGGGGTTGCTTATAAACAGGATATTGACGATTACAGGGAAAGTTCCGCGCTTAAGGTAATACGTATTATCGAGCAATTAGGCGGTGTAGTTGACTATTTCGATCCGTATATAGATATGTATAACTATCGCTGTCAATCAAAAACAGGGATTAAACGCATTGACAGCGATATTATTAAGAGCTATGACGTGGTGGTGGTTACTGTCGCTCATTCAAACGTTGATTATGAATTAGTTGCAAATGCCGGTATACCAGTCCTTGATACTAAGAATGCAATGAATAATGTTTCAGGCGCCAGATCGAATATAGAATTGCTATAGAATGGTGAGGTTGTTTTCGATAGTTGTTTTCGATTATTGCTTACGGCAATAAATACGGCTATATTGTCTGGGAGGAGTGAATAGATGCTCAATGTTATCTTTGGGACAGGAGGTTATGCGCAAAAATACTGTCCGCGCGTTTTCGAAGAATACGATATTGGTTTTTTCTGCGATAATAATAAAGAAAAATGGGGGCAGTTTTTATATGGTAAAAAAATCGAATCCCCGGAGATGCTTAAAAGTTTAGACCCTGACAGCATTTCTGTCATTATATTAAGTATGTCTTTTTATGAAATCTCTGTTCAGCTTGCAGAAATGGGGATTAAAAATATCTGTACTATAAGAAATGGGAGGTTTTTTTCCCTCCCTTTTAATGATCATGGGTGTTTTATAAGAGGCGAAAACTATATCCCTGACAAACTTGAAATAGTTAAAACAAATACGATTAAGAAGGTTTTATTTATTGGGAGTTATAATACTTCTCCATTAATAAACCGCATACATAATTATGCAATTGCGCTCAAGCAGCACAAAATACTCTCATTCTATGCATATGTGAATAGCCAGTATAGTGATAGCAGACAGGAAATTCCAGAGGTTGAAGGAAGTTTTTTAATACGAGATGACGTGAGTTTTTACAATAATATAATGGACAGCGATTACGACATTATTCATATTCTTTCCGGCTATTATAGTGCATCTACATTTGTTTTTAGCCTCAGGGAAACCAAAAAAACCATAATTTATGAGTTATTGGACTATCATCCTCTGCTGACGCTGGACAATACATCTTATGACAATGATTATATAATTTGTGCAAATGCCGCTATCCGTTTGGCTGATGGAATAATATTCTACAATAACCCAATTAAACGGTATGTAATTAACAAGCTCAACTTGATTGACAAAAAAAACCTGATATTTCCTGCCTATGCAAGTAAAAAGTATTTACCGTCCCGCAGATTAAGTAAATGCGGCGATGGTGAGATTCATTGCGTATATGCCGGGGGCATTGGAGTGAATTCTCACAGAGATTATAGAAAAATTTTCGAAAAAATGGATCGGGCAGGTATACACGTCCATATTTTCTCCAAAGGGTTTCAAGAGACTCATTCACAATATAGCAAATGGGCTGAAAATTTGAAATTTATGCACTTTTACTCTGAGCTTAGCTATAGCAATCTTATTAATAGGCTAACAGAATTTGACATTGGACTTGTTGTATATAATTTTACCCCAGGAAACGATTTGTTTTTAAAAACATCCTTGTCATGTAAGGTGTTTGATTACCTTACCGCCGGATTACCATTGGCGGTAAGTAATACCGAGCTGTACTCTGAGCTTGTGGGAAAACTGGGTTGTGGAAAAGCTATTGATTTTGAAGGAGATTTAAAAGAACAATTTCAAGACATAAAAAGAATTAAATTAGACGAGGATTTTTGTGATAAAAACAATATTACAATGGAAAGCAATATCGAAAGATTAATCAATTTTTATAATGAGGTAAAAAACAATTTAATTCGGGAAACAAGCCTTATCTAAGGCGGCGCTGGTAGAATGATGGGCTGTTTAATATATGGGCCTTCTTACCATATTCTTTATAAGAGCAAACAGTAAAAATGATTTTGATATATCTATAGTTATAAAAGCGCATTTGCTTTACGTTTTCTGATAACCGGAGGGAGTATTTATGAGCAAAATATTAGTTACAGGCGGACTGGGTGTTGTTGGGAGGTATTTGGTATGTGAACTTGAGAAGAATGGTCATGATGTTTGGGTTTCCGATTTAGCTCATAATAATATGGATAAGTACTTCAGATGCGACATAAGTGAATATCGCCAGATTGAGGGTATTTTTAAAAACAACGCATTTGATTATGTTTATAATCTTGCTGCAGAATTTGGAAGGTGGAATGGGGAAGACTATTATGAAAACCTTTGGCGGTCAAACGCAATAGGTACAAAGAATATTATACGAATGCAGGAACAATACAAATTCAGGTTGGTACATTTCAGCAGCTCTGAAGTCTATGGCGACTACGACGAAATCATGCATGAGGATGTATTGGAAAAATACCCTATACGGCAAATGAATGACTACGCTATATCAAAATGGGTAAATGAGCAGCAAATAATGAATTCTTCTGATATGTTCAATACTGAGACTGTTCGTGTCAGGTTGTTTAACACATATGGCCCAGGGGAATACTACAGTACCTACAGAAGCGTAATATGTCTATTTTGCTACAGGGCGCTACATAGGATCCCTTACACGGTATATACTGATCATCTTAGAACAAGCACATATATTACTGATTGCGCAACTACGCTTGCAAACATTGTAGACAATTTTAGATCCGGCGAGGTTTACAACATTGCGAGCAATGAATTGCATGATATTAAAACAGTGTCTGATATGATACTGGATTATCTCGGCTTAAGCGACTCTTTTGTAACATATGAAAAAAGCGAATTTCAAACGACTAAAATAAAAAGAGTTGATAATAGTAAATCGGTAAGGGATTTAAATCATAATCCAAAAGTACCTTTAAAAGAAGGAATACCGCTTACTCTCGAATGGATGCGAAAGGTATATAGAATAAAATGAAAAAAATCGTTGTTATCGGTATTGGTTATGTAGGCTTGCCTGCCGCCCTCATGCTGGCAAAATCCGGGTATTCTGTCGTCGGTTATGATGTTGACGAAGAGCTGATAAACAGGATCAACAATAAAGACTTTTTTTTCGATAACGAATTAGAATCATTACTATTCGACGAAACAATTAAAAGGAACTTCACGGCAAGTAATAAACTGGAAGAAGCAGATGTGTTCTTAATAGCTGTTCCAACGCCATTGCACCCAAATAGGAAAAGCGCCGATCTCAGCCATGTTATCAAAGCTATTGAAAGCATTCTTAGTGTTTTGCGAAAAGGTAATCTGATTATTATTGAATCAACTATTCCGCCGTTAACATGCCGGGAGATTATTTTGCCAATAATAAAAGAAACGGGGTTTGTTGTTGGAGACGATATCTTCCTCGCACATTGTCCGGAAAGATTGTTACCAGGCGATATATGCAGAGAAATTATTGAGAATGATCGGATTATTGGGGGCTTTAATCCAGAATCAGCATATCTTGCGAAAGAAATATATGCGTCATTTGTAAAGGGCAAGTTGATAATTACAGATGACAAAACTGCAGAAATATGTAAATTAATGGAGAATACATACAGAGATGTGAATATCGCGCTAGCCAATGAATTTTCGGAAATATGTGAAATAATTGATGTAAACGTGTTTGACGCAATAAAATATGCTAATTATCATCCCAGAGTTAACATCCTTACGCCAGGAATCGGGGTTGGTGGGCATTGCATTCCAATAGACCCTTGGTTCATAATTGAAGTTGATCCTTTTTCCAGTACTTTAATCCAAGCCGCCAGAAGAATAAATGATCAGCGACCTGAGAAGATTGCGGCAAAAATCAGGAAACTCGTTAAGGATATCAATTCTCCGAAAATTCTGATTTGCGGGAAGGCGTTTAAGGCTGAGACCCATGATATAAGAGAAAGCCCGGCAATGAAAATTTATAATGCTTTACTTAATGATGGATACAATACAGAAATTTTTGATTGTCTAACAGATCAGTATAATACTGAAGATCTGTATGAAAGAATATTAAAGGCGGATTGTGTGGCTTTGCTAGTGGAACATCAAAATATGGTAGGATTAATCAAAGATATATTATGTAAACTGAAATCAAGCAATAAAAGGATCCCGTTATTGTTTAATTACTCCGAAACAAAGCTATATCCAAGTTAGAAGAATCGGAGGAATACTGCATAACTGCGGCATTTTCGATTGCCTGTCCGATGAAGAACAAACAGCGATCACATCCATTTTGAATGAAACCAAAGCCGCACGATCGAGTCCACGCACCACGCATTCCACACAAGTAGATACACGTGGTTGCTATAAAACAGGCAAAGTGGCAGGCTATATTTGCACAAGGCGTGAAGATTCAAAGGAATGACGCCATATGTTGTGCATGTATAAGTTCAAATTACCTTATCGCGTTATCTATATCGTTATACAAATCATTAACATGCTCAAGTCCGACGCTTAACCTTAAAAAACTCTTTGGTAAACTCTCCTCTGTTTTTGAAAGAATATCATATCCCGGGTCGCTTATGTTCATGCGCCGAAACACAATAAGCGAACAGTCATGGCCTAAAGATACTGCGGGTACTATTATTTTGAGTCTCTTAATAAACTCAATATGCTCTTTATCATCGCATTTAAGTGAAAAACACATCATGCCGCCGAATCCGCTCATCTGTTTTTTAGCAAGAGCGTGTTCAGGGTGGCTTTCCAGTCCGGGATACCTGACATAATCTACACGTGGATGTTTTTCAAGCATACTTGCCAACGCCATTGCGTTTTCGCAGTGTTTTTTTACCCTGAGGGGAGCGTCGCAATCCCTCTCATAATGAGCCATGCGTTGAAAGGGCTGATGGCGGGGCCCAGCCTTACTTCACCTTCATTTCTTATATAGTCGATTTTATCTTTGGGTACTATCACCACACCTTCCATTGCGTCGCCGTGTCCGTTTACATATTTTGTCAGGCTGTGAAAGACAAAATCGGCGCCAAGCAATAAAGGTTGCTGGAGTATGGGGGAAGCGAACGTCCCTCAACGGTCAGTATGACGCCAAATTCTTTTGCCAGTTCCGAAACTGGATTCGCTTGCAGAAAACATATCCAAAATGGCTCTATGCGATGTAGGAAAACTGATCCATTCAGATGGCTCAGAATTGCCAGAACGCTCTGAGTTTAGCATACCAGAATTTGAGCCATGCACATTATCATAATCATCAAATCAGAACTTAATTTTATCAAATAAAAAAGTAGATATAAGTAGAACAGTCTATCGAAATCCGGTATTATTGGTTTGCTAACAAAATAAATTCCGGATGGAGAGACTGTTCCATGTATATTCTAACATACTCATATGATCTTGAGAAACCAAATGATTATTTAATAGTTATTTAGCCCCCAATTGAAGTAAGCGACTATCTTCAAAGCGGAAAAATTTGTTCGCCTCCATAGGTATCACATTGAGTACAAGGAATCCTACCATGAGATTGTTTGTCCAGAATACGCACTTGAGGATGGTTCCTGTGTTGTAGTCATCCCATGGTTTCTTATTCCAGGAAGGCCTTACCCTATCCAAGTATATTTACTATTCCGTTTTCGGAATAGTAAATACACAAATGTCGGATATGGGCGGTGGGGCGATGCTATGTCCAGCATGGCTTTGATGGCTGTTTTGTCCTCTTGCCGCGCCGCATAGGACATTAATTCATATTCTTTGCCGTTTACCTCCATTCCTTTGCATAGCTTTTTGAGTTTATACCCCTTAGATTTTAATATGTCGATAACCTCTTGCGGTATTGATACAATTTTTTGTCCAAGTCTATTCCAAAACTCATTTGCTAATAGTAGAATTATTATGACGGATCCCCCCTCTATGTTTTTTTGTTTTGGAGACATTAATATGACACAGATTGAGGGATCTGTCATTCTTTTTTTTTAGTTCCTGGGAAAAGGCGTCCGCCCGACAAAAAAAGGTTAGAAAGCTCCGCTTTCTTAAGAGGAAAATATTAAGGGCCTAAGTGCGCTATGTGGATAATTCTGGCAGGACGATAACTGTGGCGATGTATTGAAGTGCATTTTGAGGAATTCAATGCAAGTGGCGGAGGTTTTTGAAGTTCCAACGAGTGGAGGGCTTATCCTGACAATTGTTTGCGACTACAGCCTCTATTCGTGTTATCCATGGTTCTGCTATATCAAATGCCACTGCCGTGTTCGGCTGGGTTTGACATAGCCAGATGCCACATGGGTAAACGTCGAGACGGCATCTCAGAATTCAATTAACCGATTTATGCGATTGCCCTGGTTGATGTGCGATCCTTATTGTAGAACCGACAATAAGTTGATATAATAATATATGCATCGGTATTGTGCCAGATGTTGGGCAAAGCTAGCCCTAAGTGATGGGCGGAAAAGAATGATGTAAGATTCTGTGTCGGTGTATATTTTTAAGGCGACACGAACTTGTACGACTGCTACGTATCGAGAGATTTATATTTTCAAAGCAAAGAAATTTTTATATGAAAGTCACTTTTCAGATAATATCAGCCAGACGAGCAACTAAAAGTGAAACCATACTTTATGAAAGGGGATTGTAAACATGATAAAGGAAATAACATCAGAGGATTTTGCTCGTGGCGTGAAGAACCCCTACTTTGAAAAGTTGATGACTAAAACGGAAATAGCGTTAAAAAAAGAGGATTACGCTACCTTTTGTGAGGTGGGAGAAATAAATGGCGTTCCGGTAGAAATGATTATGCGGAACTGCTTAGCTGATTGGGCTCAGAAAATGCGGGAATATGATTTGATTGAATAACAGTCCGTCATGGCATGTATATTCCGGATTTCCTGACGGTGTTGCTTACAGCGGTATAGCTGTATATATGAAATCGCATTTCTGTTCTATCGCACAAGCGATATGGAGCGTATCGTCTTTAAAGACGTCTTTGTGTTCCAGCGCCCAGGCATAGGCCTTTACAAAAACATCACGCTGGTCTTTCCCCTGCGAAATGATTATGGTGATTGGCTCGTCAATCCTTAGCGAAATCGCGGCGTAACCGTCGTCCTGATAACTGCAGTACGGGATTGTTTCACCGGGGTATTTAGATCGCTGGTCCAGCTGCCGGCGCGTACAGCCAAAACAATAGCCGTCGTTACGAGCCAGGTCGGGCTTGATACAATTAAACAGGTATGTCGTAACCAAGTCCGGCTTTAATGTAGATGCTGTGCTCCATTTCCATATCAATAGCCGCCGCGTCATTAATATCGAAATTAACGCGGACGGTGCATTTGAAATCCTTATATGTAAGATTCCCGGGGCGTAATACGACAAAGGGGATTTTTCTTGAGGGATTTTTCTTGAGCCGCTTGTATTGTTTCTATTTGGGGCGCCTAATAACAGGGCAATCGCATAAAAGATTCTTTCTGACCTAACAAGCCCAATAATAGCAAGAAAAACTATGTATAAAGGGATTGCGAAACAAATGCAATTTCTTTTTG
>JGI24702J35022_10001835_pt1 | contig 13078 bp, 12 predicted proteins | sample TergutTh196P4_FD_35022 | JGI IMG/M metagenome (IMG submission 35022)
CATGTATTTGTGGTTATACATACAGCATATTGGGGATACAAATTAAACAAGCATGCAATATGTGGTATAGAAATCTTTTATGCGATTGCCCTGAGAGCATAATTCATGGGATTGAAATTTTAGTACGGAAATAATAGGTTGATCGGTTGATAAAATATTATTTGAAAAAGGACAGGTATGAATTAATGAAGCTGGCGTCATGGAATGTAAACGGGCTTAGAGCATGTTTAAAGAAAGGATTCATGGATACTTTTAAACAAATTGGGGCCGATGTGTTTTGCCTACAGGAGACGAAGATGGAACGGGGGCAGGCTGAAATTGACTTGGGCGGCTATCACGAGTACTGGAACAGCGCAGAGAAAAAAGGGTATTCCGGAACCGCCGTCTTTTCCAGAATATCTCCTTTGTCTGTCACTTATGGAATGGGAATAGGCGAGCATGATCGCGAAGGCCGGATCATTACTCTGGAATTCGACCCGTTTTATCTGGTAAACGTCTATGTCCCCAACTCAAAAAGAGAACTGCTTAGGCTCGATTATCGAATGCTTTGGGAGGATGATTTCCGCAAATATGTGAGCGGTTTGGACACGGTCAAGCCTGTGGTAATCTGCGGCGATCTGAATTGCGCGCATGAAGAAATCGACATAAAAAATCCGGCGTCAAACGAACGCAACGCGGGCTTCACATGGGAGGAGCGCGAAAAAATGACGGCGCTGCTCGACGCCGGATTTACAGATTTCTTTCGCCACTTTAACCCGGACTTACGCGATGCCTATACGTGGTGGTCGTTCATGCGTGGTGTAAGGGAGAGAAATGTCGGGTGGCGTATCGACTACTTTTTAGGCTCAGATCGTCTCACGGAAAACGTTCTGGACGTTTTTATCCTGCCGGAAATACTTGGCAGCGATCACTGCCCTGTCGGACTCGTGCTAAAATGATCAGGCGATACAACTAATAAATAATAATAATAACTTGACGCAGGGGTGGAGGTAAAGCGCACAATGACAGATTTCATAGCGGCAATATTTGACTTGGACGGAACGCTCATCGATTCATTCAGCGCCTGGAAGGGATCCGCAAGGAAGGCCTTAGCGGCAATAAACCACACATTGGTGGATAGAGAGTTCGACAACTTATATCTTATGACAACCGAGGAAACCAATGATTATTTCTACAAAATATACGAATCTAACAGATGTGCATTTGGCGACAGTATCCCATTTGATTCTGTCATGGACATTGTCGTATCAGAGATGGAAAGGCAATACGAGTGTGGGATCGCGGCGCTCCCCTTTGCTCTCGAGTACGTTAAAACGCTGCATAACCGCGGCATACCAGTCTGCGTAGCTACGCTCACGCCAAATGACCTGGCTGAAAAAGCGCTGGCCGGAATCGGCTTCCTTCCCTTTCTTAAGTTTGTTATTACAGGCGATGACGTAGGCCGGTCAAAGAAATTCCCCGATATTTTCCTGGCGGCGGCTGAAAGACTCGGCGCCGCGCCTCCGGAGACGGTAGTGTTCGAAGATAGCCCAACCGCGATAATAACGGCGCATAAAGCCGGCTTTATTGTATGCAGGGTCGTAGACGCACATCAGAATTACGCCGACGATATATCGCAACACTGTGATTGGAGCATAAAAAGCTTTAGAGAGCTTATGTAACTTCTTATTGTATGATTGTTTATAATTTCACTTATTGTATGATTGTTTAATTATTTCACATATTGTATGATTATCCAACAATTCCACTTAATATCTGATTGTTCAATAATTTCGCCTATTGTGATATTGTTTACAGCACCTTTGACAAAAAATCACGCAGGCGCGGGCTCTTCGGGTTCGCGAACAATTCCCGCGGCGTGTTTTGCTCAACGATAACACCGTCGTCCATGAATAACGCCCTTGTTGATACTTCCCTGGCAAACCCCATCTCGTGAGTCACCATGAGCATCGTCATCCCTTCTTCTGCCAATTGCCTCATTAATTCCAGTACTTCCCCGACCATTTCAGGGTCGAGGGAACTGGTCGGCTCGTCGAAAAGCATTACGTCTGGTTTCATTGCCAACGCGCGGATGATTGCGATACGCTGTTTCTGCCCACCGGACAGCATACTTGGATATTCGTTGCTCTTCTCCAAAAGCCCAATCCTTCTCAATAACCCATCCGCGTTTTCATCAGCCTCCGATCGGCTCTGCAGTTTAAGAAGTATTGGCGCAAGCGTGATATTCTGTTTGACCGTTAAGTGCGGGAAAAGGTTGAAATGCTGAAATACCATACCCATCTTCTGACGAAGGCGATTTATATTCGTTCTTGGGTCGTTTACCTTTTCCCCCTCAAATATGACCTCTCCCGAAGTTGGCTTCTCCAACAGATTAAGGCATCTCAGAAACGTAGACTTGCCACTGCCCGACGGGCCGATAATAGCGACCTTTTCCCCCTGGTCAATATACTCGTCTATCCCTTTCAATACGCAGTTGTCTCCAAAGTTTTTTACCAGACGTCTAACGTCTATCACTCTTGGCAAGCCTCCTCTCTATCCTGTTAACCCCAGATTGCAGAAGGGAAACCAGCAGAAGATAAATGGCGGCGGCCCCAAGAAGGGGGAAGAATGGCTGGAAAGTACGGCTGCGGATAATATCCGCGCCGCGAGTTAAGTCAATGACGGCTATATAGCCGGCAACGGAAGTCTCTTTGAGAAGCGTTATGCACTCATTCCCGATTGCCGGGAGGACGTTCTTTATCGCCTGGGGCATGACGATGCGTAACATGGTCTGTCCATAATTCAGGCCAAGACTGCGACCGGCCTCTCTTTGCCCGATATCAATACTCATTATGCCGGCGCGGAATATCTCTGATACATAGGCGCCGCTGTTTATGCCAAACGCAAGCACAGCCGTAAATATCTTATCTATATTGATGTTCGAAAATATGACGTAATATATTATCATCAACTGAATTACCACAGGCGTACCGCGGATAACGGTCACGTACAGCTTCGCCAGCCAATTCATAAACATCATCAGAATATTTGCAGTCTTTAGCAGAATGCTTGGCGTTTCCATTTTGCCCATCGTATCATGGGTAACCCTGAAAATTGCTATCACAAACCCCAGAACCAATCCGATCACGAGGGCGAATACTGTGATAGTCAGTGTGTACTGTACTCCGTCAACTAAGTACTTCCATCTGTTGTCGTCAATGAAATTTTGCTTAAAACTCTCCTGAAAAGAGATCAAGCTCTCTTGAAAGTATGCCATGCTTACCTGAAAGGGCACTGTCTTACCGACCTCCGTTATTCGGTAATTGTATTTAAATTATCCTAAAATCGCTTCGCGCCTTCAGGATGTTACTTATGCTGTGTTCCGTTGCGGCTCACTACGTTCATGCGGTTTGGCTGCTGTGTTTATTTTCTTACAATGACAACCTGCGAAGCGGTGATATATGTATCTGTGAAGTCAATGTTTACGAGGCGGTCTTCGGTTACCGTCATTCCTGCCGCGCCAAAATCCGCTCTGCCGGTTTGCACTGCTGTGATGATTGAATCAAAATCCATATGGTCGATCCTGAGATCATATCCTAGCCTGTCACAAATTGCTTTTGCAAAACTGGGGTCGATTCCGACGATTTCACCGCCCTCAAAGTATTCATAAGGCGGAAATTCCGCATTGGTCGCCATCACAAGAGTACCGTTTGGATATGCTGTTCCATCCGGAGATTTATACGGCGCCGATCCTTCCTCCTGACCGATATAGTGGTTCAGAATATCAGTCAGAGTACCATTGGCCCTAATCTCGGCAATCGCAGTGTTAAATTGCGCCGTAAGCTCAGAATTCTCTTTTGCAAGACAGATAGCGTACTCCTCCACCGTAAACGGCTCGTCCAATACCATGATATCATCATTCAAAGACGCATACACCCTGGCAGGCTGATCGTCAATTATGACGGCGTCAATCTTTCCCTGTCTGAGCGACAGAACGGCTTCAGCGCCCGTCTTATAACGTTCCACCGTCGCGTCCTCAATGTCTTCTGCGTAGATGTCGCCTGTTGTCCCCAACTGGACTCCAATCGTCCTACCAGTAAGATCGTCAACGCCTTTGATTGGATTTTCTTCCTGCTGTTGCGCCGCTGTAGTTTGCGCCGCTGGCGTCGTCGTTGCGCCACCACCGCTTGGACTCCCTCCACACGCCGCAAGAGCCATCGTCAGTGCAATAACCAATAGACAAGCCATTATCGTTTTTTTCATTGAATTGTTCCCTCCCGTATGGTTTTTATCTTTGTCAATTATATATTCATATACTACAAAACGCAAGCACCGCTTTTGCTGCACTTATCGCTTTTGCCGCATTTACTGCCTTCCCCGTTTTGTCGGCTCATCGGCTCATCAGCTTCGCCCTCATCAACTTAACAGCCTTTGCCCTGTGACTAATTCTGTTTTTCAACTGAATGTCCAGTTGCGCCATAGTCTTGTTGTATTGAGGCAAAAAAAATACCGGGTCGTAGCCAAACCCGTTATCTCCAGCGGCTTGTAAGGCAATCTTACCCTCGCAGACGCCTTGCGCCGTGAAGCTTTTTCCTGTTGGAAAAATGACTGCTATCACACAAATAAACCTTGCGGTTCTCTCCTCCCCTACCCTGTCTCCGATAGCGTCCAGGAGCATCTGGTTCCTGGCAGCGCCGGAAATGCCGGGACCTCCGTATCTGGCTGAATAAACGCCGGGCGCCCCGCCAAGAGCATCGACGCACAATCCCGAATCATCAGCCATGACGACCGCTCCACGGACCCTCTGGCTTACGTATCGGGCTTTAAGCGTGGCGTTCTCTTCGAATGTCACCCCCGTCTCAGGTATATCAGCGTCTATACCGGCCTCACTCATTGATTTGACTTCAAAGTCTGAATCTTTGAGCATTTCCTTTATTTCGCGTATTTTTCCTTTATTGTTTGATGCAACGATAAAATCCACGCCGCTATTTACCCAGAGCGTCAAACGCTTCAATAATAGCGTCGGAAACAGCCTTGGCAACCGCCCTTCTGAACGAAGGAGAGTCAAGATTTGCCAAGTCGTCTTTATTTGAGATAAAGGCAACTTCAAGCAGTACCGCCGGCATATTTGTCTTCCTCAACACGATAAGGTTTGGCCTTTCTTTTATGCCCCTGTCAGTCTCGTTAAGAGCATCTATAACATTTTCCTGAACTATTTTAGCAAACATCTCACTCGTCAATTTGCTATTCGAGCTATTCGGATTAAAGAGCGTTTCCGTTCCGTTGGCATTCGGGTTATTCTCGGCTGCGTTAATGTGAACACAGAAAAAAAGGTCGGCTTTTATATCATTCGCTAACAACGCCCTTCCATAGTTATCGACATAGGAATCGTCGGTTCTGGTCAGAAAAGTTTTTATGCCGCTTCTCTTCAAATTGTTATCAATCCTGATTGCAATGTCCAGATTGTAGTCCTTCTCATATCTGTTGCCCGCGCCTGTGGCGCCTGCATCATGCCCGCCATGTCCGGCGTCAATGACGACAAACCTATCTCCCGGCGCAGGGCGCTCAACCAGCGATATATCCGTCTGGAACAAGTTCCCTGCAGTGTTAATGGTCGTAAACACCGAACAGTAGACTTTTTTCTTCGCTGTAATAGTTATTATGGTCTGTCCCGAGTTATTTTTGACTGATACTGACGAAACAATGTCGTCGTTTACCGTGAAACTTCCAGCCCCGATATCACCCTGCTCGCTGTTGAACTTTATCGTGCATACCGTGCCCGTCTCATCGTACCCCATAGTATAGCACTTCTTTATATCTTCGCCGCCTTGCGTGAGGTATGTCTTGAAAAGCGTCAACTTTGGCCTGTTATTGATATTGGAATAGGTAAGGTTTTTTATGCTTCTGTTATTTCTAAGCGTAATGGTTATTACGCCGTTTTTTATAGTTGTATCATATTTTATACCTGCATTGAAATCAAAGACTATCCGGGCGCGTCCCCATCTGTCGTTAGAAATGTTCATCATCTTCAGCGTGTCAGTGTTCACATGCCTCCGCCTTGAACCGGCGATGCCCGCGGCCTGAGGCAATGTAACCATAAGCCGGGGCGGCGTATTAAAGTCCGTAAACACGGCGTCCCTTAATACTTCGTCTGATAAATTTGTAGATATAGTAATAACTTCATTTCGAGACGAACTTGAGTACACAATCCTAACGCCTCTTCCTCCGTTTAGTGAGAAGGAACTCCTGGCATTTTGGACTGGAACGTTTCCCTCCGCGCCGGCAGTAGTTGAGGGTGTTGTCGTGGTTGTTGACGCGGATGTTGACTCTACCTCGGATAAAGCGTTGGCTGAGGTCGCTGTTTCTCGGCTTCTGCCAGTGCTGTCGGCGCTGCCAGTGCTGTCAGTGCTTCCGGCGTTGCCGACGCCCTGCTGTGAGCCTTCGCTTGACGTTGTTCCCTCGACAGTTTCTGAGCGGCGGGTCTCGCTTGCTGAAACCGCTCCTTGTGACCCTGCGGAAGCGCTCTCCGCCGATGAATGATCTGTTCTTTGTGAAGAAGGAATCGCCGTATTGGCGTCTGCGGAATAGTCAGGGACTGAGATAACCGCCGCACTATCCGGGGCGCCGCTCCTGACTTCTATTTTTATATAACCCTTGCCAGTTTTCACAATGCAATCCGACTTTTGAGTCAAATCGACTACGAATCTTGCGGTTGAGTCGTCAAATTGGGCGTATCTGACCGTAGAAACATTCCCATGGTTGACGTTGAGCACCTGTTGCTTCGACGGAACGTAGACGCCGCTGATATCCACAACATACCTATCAGGATCTGTCAGCGTATTAATTGTTAAATTGCCAAATTTCTCAATATTTACTGTAACTGTCTGAACTCCGCCGGATGACGCGTGCCTCACCGACTTCACGGGGAAATACGCGGTTTGTCCTTCCCGAATCGCATACGCCTTGCTATAACTTAACACACTATTAAAGCATATAATTGAACACAAAAAGCAAACCCAAAACAACGCCCTCTTTATCATTGTCATTTGTAAAAACCCCGTATACAATATAATGTACTACTTATTATCTGTGTTACCTGTTATCTGTGTTACCTGCTACTTAATTGCGCAACCTGTTATTATCTGTGTTACCTTTTGCTATCTGCGCTACCTGTTACTATCTGCATCACCTTACATGATCTGCACAAAATAACATACGAAACCGCTTGGTATATTCTTGCGCGACTACCTGCAAAGTACCCGCGCAACCACTCGGATAATACCTGTGGAATCGCTCCGGCGATTCCCGCACAACCGGCTGGAAGGAGCTCAACCGTTCAAATGCGCGACATTAAATGCTTACACGTCTTTTGATTATACCCCAGCTCATTACACAAAAGTATGTGGAAATGATATTTTTCACAGAACTTTAACTTTTCTGTAATAATAACAGCGTTCACACATCTCGTCAACAATTGCGGGAAGACAATATGCAACCACAGTATTTCTGCCTGTAAATGTTCATCTCCCTTGCCATCCTCTGCCCCTCCCTGAAGTGTGACCGAAAATCCTCATAATAAAACTCCACTCCAAACTCAGAAGCAAAGTTCCCCGCCAGCTCCGTAATTAGCTCGTGATCCTGATACGGGCTTATCAGAAGCGATGTAGTAAAAGCGTCAAATCCTTTCTCCTTCGCATATCTGGCGGCAAATCCAAGCCGCAGACAATAGCACATACGGCAACGGCTATCGTTTGTAGTTTCCCGGCGGTAATAAGTCAATTTATTAGATTGCCGCGCTTCGTTAGCCGGCTTATCAAATCCCGATGCGCTTTGCTCCGACAGGCTGTGTTCTGATGCGTTCGGCTCCGATGCGTTCGGCTGCGACGAGTTTAGCTGCGATGCGTCTGGCTCCGATGCGTTGCGTTCTGATGCATTGCGTTCCGATGCGTTGCGTTCTGATGCATTGCGTTCCGATGCGTTGCGTTCTGATGCATTGTGTTCCGATGCGTTGCGTTCTGATGCATTGCGTTCCGATGCGTTGCGTTCCGATGCGTTGCGCGCCTCTTCAAATTTTTCCCATCTATTTTGTTCACAGTCATTGTAAATAGTAATTGGGGTGTTATACAGACCGGCTACTGTAATCGCGCCCGCCTTTCGCTTATCAAATTCATCCTGCGGGTGTATGTTCGGGTTGTAGAACAGCGCCGATAAACTGACGTCTCCATCCTCTTTGAGTTTCATTAACGGCCATACGGCGCATGGACCGCAACATATATGTATAAGCAATCTCAATGGAAATACCGCCTTTCGTGCAAATAAAAGAATAGTCTATCATTAATTGTTGGCATCACCTATCATATGCTAAACCGAAGTGCTCATACGCTGGTTTCGTCGCCATTCTCCCCCTTGGCGTTCTGTTTAAAAACCCAAGTTGGAGAAGGAAAGGTTCATAAACGTCCTCGATCGTACCGGGGTCTTCCCCAATGCTGGCCGCCAGAGTATCAAGTCCGACAGGGCCGCCCCCATATTTTTCGATAATGCTTAGGATCATGCACCTGTCCACAAAGTCAAGCCCGATCTCGTCTACTTCAAGCGCGTCCAGGCTCATTCTCGCAATTTCCTCAGTTATCCTCCCCGTACCCTTTATCTGGGCAAAATCTCTCAACCTTTTCAATAGCCTGTTTGCAATTCTAGGAGTACCTCTTGACCTTTTAGCTACCTCTTTCGCACCACGATCATCAATTTCTATATTTAAAACTCCTGCAGATCTCTTGACAATACTTAGGAGTTCTTCATTTGAATACATATCCAGTTTATTTATCACACCAAACCTGTCCCTAAGCGGGGCAGTGAGAAGGCCTGCCCTCGTTGTTGCGCCTATTAACGTAAACTTGGGTAAATCAATCCGAATGGATCTGGCCGAAGGCCCTTTCCCAATAATTATATCTATGGCGTAATCCTCCATCGCCGGATATAACACCTCCTCAACACTCCTGTTGATTCTATGGATCTCATCAATAAACAGCACGTCAAAATTTGAAAGGTTCGTCAGGATTGCCGCCAAATCGCCCGCCTTTTCAATCGCCGGCCCTGATGTAATCCTAAAGCCAACGCCCAACTCTGCGGCAATAATTGCGGACAATGTCGTCTTGCCAAGGCCGGGCGGCCCATATAGCAGCACATGGTCAAGGGCTTCTCCCCTCAGCCTCGCTGCTTTTATGTATGTGTCCAGGTTTTCCTTAATTTTCTTTTGTCCAATGTATTCGTTGAACCTCCGCGGCCTGAGTCCCGGTTCCTCTACATCGGCGTCGTTCCGCATGATATCAACAAGCCTTTCGTCAGCCATTCCGCCTCCCATTCACTATATCCCTATTTTCGTTTCAAATTTTTTTCCCAATTATCCCTATTTTTGTTTCTTATTTTTTATTCCAATTCATCCCTATTTTCGTTTTATATTTCTATATCCCTTTTCTATATCCCTTTTCTATATCCCTTTTCTATATCCCTTTTCTATATCCCTTTTCTATATCCCTTTTCTCATTTTAAGTTTTCTCTACCTTGACTCCAATTTCAAATGCGTTCCTGTTAAATTTTATCAAGCCTTCATCCCGCATTTTACACAATTCATATGACATAGCGCTCCTGTCAACGCAAAGATAGCAAGCCATCTCTTCTCGGTTAAAAGGCACTGTGAATTGTTTTGCATCGCCCCTGTAGGCGTCAAAAAATGCGAGCAGTTTATCTCTGGTCGTTCGTTTTGATAGTATATCAATCTTTTTATTGAGAAGCAGGTTTTTCTGTGCAATAATTTTTAGCATATTTGCGATCAGAAGCGAATGGAAACCACAGGCGGATGAACAAGAAGTAACCGCCTTTCTGTAATTGACAAACAACACGTCACATTTCTCCGACGCCTGTACTGTAACAGGACTGTGATCTATTTCCACACACGCGAAAACCTCCCCAAACATCTCGGGGGCTGCTATCTCAGCCAGGATTATTGTGTTTCCTTTTTCGTCTTCTTCTATTACTCTCACACTCCCGGACACAACCAGACCGATACAATAAATTTTATCACCAGCCAACAGGATTATATCGCCCTTGTCATATCCCTTTATCTTGGCGCCCATGCAATAGAGCATTTTTTCAAAATCGTTATCTCCGATTCCGTAAAATAATTGATTATACTTAACTACATTATAAATGTTCTTCATGTTTCCACCATTTCGTTGTTTTTACAACAGACCCAACTACTTCATTCTACTATAATAAGAATGTTTAGACAAGTTTATACAAGTTTAGACAAGTTCAGATAAGAGATAAGAGATAAGAGAATGGCATCTCTGCATCTCTGGGGTGTCTGAGAATGGCGTCGCTGGGGTGTGGTTGGTCTGAGCGCTGGGGTGTGGTTGAGCGTGGCATTGGGCGTGGCATAGGAGGGCAGTGGCGCACCATTGTTTAATTTTCGGCAATTTTCGACGTGGCGCACCATTGTTTAATTTTCGATTGCCACCCCTGATATTTAATGTTATCATTTATCCATGATAAAGTTTTTAAGAGCTTTCGCATTTGTTCTGTTATTCATGGTTTTGCATATCATCATACAAGCCGTCATAATGAACGTCTATATTAATATTACTGAGAGCGCCCTCCTTCCTGCTAGCGGGGAAGCTTCTTCTGATCTTTCTTCCGTTAATATCGGTCAGATTTCGTTAATAGCCTCCTTTATCTCGTTCCTGGCCTTTATTTTAGTATTCAAAATGCGAGGCAAAAATTTGTTTAGCGCATGCAAGTTTACTAAAAGTTCCTCAGTTAAAAGCCTTTCATATGGCTTGATGTTCGGGTTATCGTCAAACTTCGTCATCTCAATAATAATGGGGTTATTAATGGAAATTCGATTGTTTGATAATGTATTCCGGCAATATGAAGACCATATTTCTTTCATGATGTTCCGGGGTGACATTTTATTTCCATTATTGGGCATTGGGATAATTACGCCTATCGTTGAAGAGCTCATTTTCAGGGGCGCCATTATCAGCGAGCTGGAAACTATACTCTCATCCAAAGTTGTTGTCCTTATTCAGGGCTTGCTTTTTGGAGCGTTTCATTTGGACGTCGTTCAAGGGGCGTATACCGCTGTGATTGGAGTATTTCTCGGCTATATGGTCTATAAAACCGGCAGCATATGGCCGGCGGTTGCGGCTCACATTGCCTTAAACACGTTAGGCGTTTTTCTCACCATACCTGAAGGACTGGATTTTGTTGAAAAATATAACAATGTTATTCTTGCGGTATTACTGATATCATTTGCCATGTCTATTGTTTATTTCATAAAACTCCCAAGGAAAGCGTCAGTGGGCGACTCCTCAATTAAGGCATAGCCATCTTTAACATTTCATTAAAGATTAGTTCATTTTTGCTATCTATAATTATTTCATACTAACTAAGACAAGCTATGACGAGCAACATGAAATCCATTGCTAACTCTATTTGGTGAAAGGAGCTGTATAGACATGGAAGACAAATATGATAATAGTTACACAATTGTGGAAGAGTGGGAACGTAAACGAAGGGAACGGTTCCAAATGGAACAAAAATTGATCCGGCGTAAACTCAGAATCAGAATGATCGCGGGTATGCTGGCGGGTGTTTTGTTAACTGTTAGCATATTTTCCGCAGGGTATTTAGTCAGAGGCAGTATATTTGACATATTGCCTGATTACTCAACTGTTTCAAGCGCCCCGCCCCCACAGAGTTCAATCGACAGCGTGACGCCTGCAATCCTGCCGCCAATGTCTGAGCCGGAACCTCTCAGGGATATGCCCGACAACAGCGCGCAGAAGCCGCTTTCGGATTTAGCCGACGCGAATCAGACGCGTCAAAGCGCTACCGCGTCAGATTTAATATCCCTTATGATCGAATCGGCCACCGGAGCAGATCTGACTGTATCCGAGATCTACAACAAAGTAAGCCCGTCGATCGTGGGTGTAAGAATCACTTACCAGTTTTCAATGTATTCGTTCGGAAGGTTTATGATGCCCGATCAGGAGCAGTCTGGTGAGGGTTCCGGCATAATAATAAGTCCGGACGGATACATAATGACAAACTACCATGTCGTATCTTCGGTTATAGACATGAATACCAGAGCTCCGGTCGAATCCTCAAAAATCGAGGTCATCCTTCCCGGAGATGAAGACAAAACGCCATTAAGCGCAGCATTGGTCGGTTATGACGTCAGTACCGATCTGGCTGTACTAAAAATTGATAAGACAAATCTCAAAGCGGCTGAAATAGGGAACTCAAGCGATCTTGTAATAGGGGAACTGGCAGTTGCTATCGGCAACCCGGGCGGCATGGAATATATGAGTTCCTGTACTGTTGGCGTAATAAGCGGCCTAAATAGGACGATCCAGACAGAAGGCTACAGAAACGTTCAACTGATACAAACTGACGCTGCAATAAATCCAGGAAATAGCGGCGGCGCGCTTATCAACTCCAAAGGCCAGGTTATTGGGGTCAACTCTATTAAAATAGCAGCGAGTAGTTTTGAGGGCCTCGGGTTCGCAATCCCTATAAATATGGCAATTGAAATATGTAACGACCTAATCGACTACACATATGTCAAGGGCAGACCACATATTGGCATTACAGCATACAGCCAGTATACAGATCAGCTTGCGGAAAGATATAACATGCCAAAAGGGGTATATGTATATGAAATTGATGAATTCGGCCCTGCCGCCAAAGCTGGTGTAAAGAAGAACGATATAATTGTCAGTTTGGGTGGTAACGATACTCCGGATTTTGAGACGCTTGAACAGGTAAAGAACAAGTATAAGCCAAACGACGAAGTCGATATAAGGGTGTATAGGGATTGGAGTACCAATAACTATTCCGGCGGACAATATGTTGAACTCAGGATAACATTGGGCGAGATGAGGCAGTAACCGCGTTTATCGCGACGCGTGGGCCAGGCAAGGCAGGCCAAGGCCAGGCAGGCTTGGCGGGCCAGGCAAGGCCAGGCGGGGCCGGTGGCGGCGCGTGTTAGCGCTAAAAGCTAGGCAACCGGTTGAGGAGCCCGCCTCCGGCAGGGTAGCCC
>JGI24702J35022_10001837_pt1 | contig 13073 bp, 11 predicted proteins | sample TergutTh196P4_FD_35022 | JGI IMG/M metagenome (IMG submission 35022)
GAGCTCAGAATCTCGGGCTTGAGATAATTAGCTATATGAGGGCGAGATGCGATAGGGAATCGCAGGAACGCAAGCTCAACTTCACGCTGATCGCCACGCCGGCGGAGGGCTTGTCAGGGAGGTTCGTCAAGATCGACAAGGAGCGCTTTGGTGTTATTGAAGGCGTCACGGACAGAGACTATTACACAAACAGCTTTCACATCCCGGTCTACTATAAAATCAACGCTTTCGACAAGATAAGGCTTGAAGCGCCGTATCATGCGCTGACAAACGCGGGGCACATCAGCTATATTGAGATGGACGGGGATCCTTTGGACAATCTCGAAGCGTTTGAGAAGGTCATACGTTTCATGCATGGGCAGGGGGTCGGCTTCGGCTCTGTCAATCACCCTGTTGACCGCGATCCTGTTTGCGGTTTCACAGGTGTTATTGGCGATGAATGCCCCAAATGCGGGCGGCATGAAGGTGATGGTGATATCGGGTTCGAGCGCATAAGGCGCATAACCGGGTATCTTGTAGGCACGGTCGAGCGTTTCAACGACGGCAAGCGCGCCGAAGAAAAAGACAGGTTGAAGCATGAGTTATAGAGCGCTTCACGCAGTGTGGAGTGTGGAGTGTGGAGTTAGTATGAGAGTTGCGGGTTTGGTACAGGATTCGATAGTCGACGGGCCCGGGTTCAGGTTTGTCGTCTTCACGCAGGGCTGCGAGTTGCGTTGCGAGGGCTGCCACAACCCGGCGACATGGGATATAAACGGAGGCGACGAAATATCTGTCGACGAAATCGTTGCAGAGATGCGCAAGAATCCGCTTACAGACGGGCTTACGCTGTCGGGCGGAGAGCCTTTGCTCCAGGCAGGGGAGTGCGCTCTGCTTGCGGCGGCGGCTCGTGAAAGTGGGCTAAATGTCTGGGTATTCACCGGGTTTACATTCGAGGAGCTTGTGAATAAGGCTGACGGCAAGCCGGAGATCAAAAATCTGCTGGAACTAACAGATGTTCTTGTAGACGGGGCGTTTGTCCTGTCTGAGCGCACATTGTCCCTCAGATGGAGAGGCAGCAAAAACCAGAGAGTGGTCGACGTGCAAAAAAGCCTTGCTGCAGGGGAAGCGGTAGAAATTTAAACAGTGTACAGTGTACAGTGTACAGTGTACAATTGAGACCTTGGTCGTAGGGGCGATTACTAATCGCCCGAGACTGTCCGATAATTGCCCGCATATTGGCTATATGCATAAATCCATTGTAGGGCAGGGGCTTGCCCCTGCCGAATGGGTGTAACCTGCAATCGCTGGACGGCAGGGGCAAGCCCCTGCCCTACGGAGACGTAATGAAACGTAATTGCCAGATGGTCTGGCCCGTAATGGGTTAGCAATGAGTATTATTAAAGTCAAAGAATTTTATAACGATCCGGCAAAACATGATGGTCTGGAATTGACTGTTTGCGGATGGGTCAGGACTATACGGGACATGAACACAATTGGCTTCATAGAGCTTAACGACGGAAGCTGCTTCGACGGCATTCAGATAGTGCTGGAAGAAGTCAAGCTTCCGAATTATAACTATATAGTAAGACAAAACGTGGGAGCCGCGCTTATTGTAACCGGGATTTTTAAGCAAACACAGGGAGCGAAGCAGCCGTTTGAGATTGCTGCGGCGGAAATCTCTGTAGAAGGGGAGTCCACGCCTGAGTACCCGCTCCAAAAGAAACGGCATACAACAGAGTTTTTGCGAACGATTGCGCATCTGAGACCGCGAACCAACCTGTTTTCCGCAGTATTCAGAATCAGGTCGATAGCCGCACACGCCATACACAGCTTTTTTCAAGAGAATGGCTTCGTATATGTCCAGACTCCCGTTATCACTTGCAGCGACGCCGAGGGCGCGGGGGAGATGTTTACGGTCACGACGCTGGATCTTGCCGATGCGCCAAAAAATGTGAGCGGCGAGATAGACTACGACTCTGACTTTTTTGGCAAAAAGTCCGGACTCACTGTATCGGGGCAGCTCAATGCGGAGGCGTATGCCCTTGCATTCGGAGCCGTCTACACCTTCGGACCGACATTCAGGGCGGAGAATTCAAACACGCCAAGGCATGCGGCCGAGTTTTGGATGATAGAGCCCGAAATATCGTTCGCCGACATTCACGATGATATGTCGCTCGCCAAAGATATGCTCAAATACGTGATAGACAGTGTTCTTGAAAAATGTCAACCTGAACTTGAGTTTTTGGACAAGTTTGTTGAAAAAGGGCTATTGGAGAGGTTGCGCTCGGTTACACAGGCGGAGTTTTCCGTTGTCACATATTCGGAGGCAATCAGCATCCTGTCGGACAGCGGGGAGGAGTTTGTCTTTCCGGTTTCGTGGGGAAACGACCTGCAGACAGAGCATGAGTCTTATCTGGCAGAAAAGCATTTTAAAGGACCCGTATTCGTCATAGACTATCCCAAAGACATCAAGGCATTTTATATGCGGCTCAACGACGATGGAAAGACAGTCGCGGCAATGGATCTGCTCGTGCCGGGCATTGGCGAGATAATAGGGGGCAGCCAGCGTGAGGAACGGCTCGATGTTCTCCAGATGCGTATGGAAGAGCTCGGCATGCCGGCTGAGTTATACAGATGGTACCTGGATTTGCGGCGTTTCGGAGGGGCAAGGCACGCCGGATTCGGCCTTGGTTTTGAGCGATTGCTCATGTACCTGACGGGTGTATCCAACATCCGGGATGTGATACCCTTCCCGCGCACCGCCGGCTCCGCAGAGTTTTAGCTTGTTGACAACCGATGATGTTATATATATACTGTTTCAAAATACATTGATAGTTTATGCGATTGGGAGACTGGAAGTTGAACATAGGGGTCGATATGGACGGCGTCTTGACAGATATTCAAGGTTTCAACCACAAGCATGCGCCGGTTTATTTCAAAAGAAAATTCAATCGTGAAGTCGTCGATGTTGAGTCGGCTGACATACGGAAAATGTTTACTTGCACTGACAAGGAGTTCCTTGCATATTGGAAAAGGCATTTGTTTAGATATGCGATAACTGAGCCGGCGCGGCAGGATGCGAAAAAAATTGTTGCCAGACTTCGCGCGGAGGGCCATAACATAATCATAATTTCAAAGCGCGTTTTTGCCAACAGGCAGGGCTTTATGGGCAAACTCATGCGGATCGTTGTTAGGAACTGGTTGTGGCGTAACGGGATTTTGTATGACGAGATTGTCTATTGCGACAACGACGTTCATGATAGCAAGCAGACTGTTTGCCTTGAAAAGAGAATCGACGTTATGATTGACGATGAAGCCGTCAACATAAACGCGATTGCTCCCGTAGCGAAGGTAATTTGTTACGACACAAGCTATAACCGCGAATGCGAAGGGGAGAATATTTCGAGGGCAGTCGGCTGGGATGAGATTTACTGTTTGATAAACAACATGGCAAGCGCGTGAAAAATTCATTTTTCTTTAAAGGGCGTTTTTTGGAACGCCCTTTCAGTCATATTTTTAGGACCTTGCGCTCGAAAGGCGTTTTTTTTTAAATAACTATTGACAAACATGAAATATCGTAGTAATATGAATATGACATCAAAATGATATATATTTTGGAGGGGATTAAAATGTCTAACACAGCAAAAAATGAAAAAAACAATGGCGAAGAGATAGAACTCAAAGCAATGAATGGCATGGCTTGCCTCATCATGAACATCCTGGCGGTGATTGTGTGTATAGCCGCGTTTGTACTGGGAGTGGTGCTAGTCGATATCGATGGCAACCTTGTACTTGCCGTGTTGCTCATGGTTATTGGGGGGTTGTATGGCTTTATTGCCGGACCCACGATATTCGCGGGGCTCAAGGTCCTCAAACCGAACGAAGCTTACGTGCTCACATTATTCGGTCGTTACTACGGCACGCTGAAGGGCGCAGGCTTCTTCTGGGTAAACCCGTTTTGCGTCGGAGTGAATCCCGCAGCAGGCATGTCGGCGGCTACGACCGCCTCGATAGATCAGCCGAAAGTGACTTCACTCAATGCTGTGAAGGGCGGTCAGATCACACTCGCCAACAAAAAAATCTCTCTTAAGGTCATGACACTGTCAAATGACAAGCAAAAGATAAACGACCAGCTCGGAAACCCGATAGTTATCGGCATCGTGGTGCTCTGGAAAGTTATAAACACAGCGAAGGCTGTATTTAGCGTCGATAACTACAAAGAATTCCTCTCGATACAGTGCGATTCCGCGTTGAGGGACATCGTCAGATTATATCCTTATGACACCGGCGCGATAAGCAATGAAGAGTCACTGCGCGGCAGCAGCACGGAGGTAGCAGAGAAAATAAGGAATGAGATTCAGTCAAAAGTCGATGTCGCCGGCCTTGAAATCCTTGAAGCCCGGATAACACATCTGTCTTATTCTGAAGAAATTGCCGCTGCCATGCTTCAGCGGCAGCAGGCTTCCGCAATAATCGACGCGCGCCAGATAATCGTAGAGGGCGCCGTTGGCATGGTGGAAATGGCTCTGGAGAAGCTTAGCCAGAAAGATATAGTGCAGCTTGACGAAGAGCGGAAGGCTGCTATGGTCAGCAATCTGCTTGTCGTACTGTGCGGTAATAAAGACGCCCAGCCGATAGTGAACAGCGGGTCGCTGTATTAGGAGTGTGGAGTGTGGAGTGTGGGATTACGGATGTAGAGGTAGCCGTCCCGGCTGCCCGAGACAATCCGATAATCGCCCGCAGATTGGCGATATGCAAAAATCCATTGTAGGGCAGGGGCTTGCCCCTGCCGCATGAGGAAACCTACACTTGTCGGACGGCAGGGGCTTGCCCCTGCCCTACGCTGAAAATATGCGCACCAAGGGGGCATGCAATTTGGATGATAAGAGCAAGAAGCAGATACCTCTCCGGCTTTCGGCGTCATTATGGAAAGAGCTTGCCGCCTGGGCGGAGGAAGACTTCCGCTCTCTCAACGGCCAGATAGAGTATTTGCTGAACGAATGTCTGAAACGGAGGAAAAAGGGAATAGGGAATAGGGAATAGTGTGAAGTGTGGAGTGTGGAGTGTGGAGTGTGGAGTGTGAAGTGTGGAGTGTGAAGTTAAAACCGCTTTGAGTCTTACGATCCAAAGCGGTTTTATAATCTTTGGGGATGGAGTATTGTTCTGAATCAGGAATCGTTTTTTCGTCTTCTAATCCCTATTCCCTAACCCCTAATCCCTATATCGCGATGTCTCCCAGGTTGAGGTCTACTTCTGTGACGTCAAGATTGTCAAACGACATGGTCTTCTTTCCGGCTTTGATATCAAGCTTGTATACTCCGTCAGGGATATCGTTGAACCAGAAATCGCCATAGGCGTCCGTCTTGACGTTGTACTTCTTTCCGCCCGGTCCTGTGAGGTTGCAGTCAGCGCCGATATAGACCTCGTCCTCGACGGGATCGAAGATAGTCCCGGCGATGAACTTCTTGGGCATATTGAGGTAATAGACGCGGGGATTCGTCTTGCACTCCGGCTTCAGCACTTCGCCTTTGGCGATGAGTGCCTTCGCGTCGTCTTCGTCCATGAGCCTGATGGCAAGGTTCGGGCATGCGTCCGCGCATCTGGGTTCAGCCCATCCGTTGTCGAGCAGGTGTGCGCATCCGGTGCATTTCTGGGCGAGTTTCAGGTCCTCGTTGAAATAGATGGCATCGTAGGGGCACACGTCGAGGCAATTGCGGCAGCCGGTGCACTTCGTGGGGTCGATTATGACAAGGCCGTCGTCCCTCTTGTACTTTGCGCCTTTGACTTTGCATGCCGCCATGCAAGGGGCGTTATCGCAATGCATGCATATGTGAGGCCTGTAGGCGACCTTCACCTTGGGAACTGTGCCGCGGACTCTCTCTTCCAGCTTCAGCCAGAACTGTCCGACTTCAGGCTGAGGTTTTGCTATAGGAGTCCAGTCGTTGCCGGAATGCTCGTCTTTGCACATAAACTGGCAGGTGTAGCATCCGTTGCATATCGACAGGTCAATGACAAATACTTTCTTTCCCATTATTTCTTTCCTCCTTGTACCCAGCCGTTGAACTTCAACCCGGAAGCCGGATCGTAGTCGCGCTCGAATGCGTCAGGATACTCTCTTCTCCACTGATCCATCTGCTCCATGCTAACGCGCTCAATCTCGACCAGGAACGCTGTCGTGGCCTGGCCTGCGGCGTGCCTTGACGTAAGGCCGTCGGGCGTTATAAGATTGATTGCGCCTCCGCGGTCAAGCTTGCCCGGGATGATAAAGTCAACGCGTGCGCCGTGGTCTATCGAAACCGCGCCTTGCATGACCCTTTCAAACACCAGTGCGCCGCACAGTACGCTGCCGCGCTCGTTGTAGACGCGGACGATGTCGCCGTGTTTGATGCCCCTGGCTTCGGCGTCTTTTGTGTTGATCCAGGCGGGCTCGTAGTGATAGCCGTCATATCCCTTGACTTTGCCTGTGAAGGCTTCTTTGCTCCAGGGAATATCGTCGGCCTGCGCATGAGTTCTCCATCTGCCGTGGTTCGAGAGGATGAGCAGCGGATATTCTTTCGCGCGCATGCTGGAAAGGCGCTCGTCATGGGTGATACCCTTTTCAATCCATTGTGGATATGGCGGGCGTTCTTCGTCGTTGGGGAATGCCTTTTCCAGGCTCTCGGAGTAGAACTCCAGCTTTCCGGTGGGAGTCGGAATCGGATTCTTCACCGGGTCATTGTAGAATGGATTCAAGCCGGCGGGGAATTCCTTCCACTTCTCGGAAACCGGGATTACCATGTAGTCTTTCTCTTCAAATTCTTCCCAAGGAACTATCTCGCCGAAACGCATGCCCTCGTAAGTGGCTTTGATGAGATCTTCGACCGAATAGCCTTCGGTGACCTCTTTTTCCATTCCGAGTTTCTTCGCGATCTCGACGACGCACTCAAAGTCGCTCTTCGACTCGCCGATAGGCTCGATGGCTTTCTTCATGTACAGGACGCTCTGGAAGCTGTCGCCGTCGCGCACGCACGGGGAAATGTCGTTGACTTCGAGGGTCGTGTTTGCCGGAAGGATGATGTCCGCGAACAGGCAGTCATTCTCAAGCCAGGGGTGCTGCGCGAGGATGAACTCAATCTGCGAGTTGCGGGACGTGAGGGCGATTTCCATGCCGTTGCCCCAGCAGGTCTGGCGGCAGGGCGTGTCTGTCCACATCATGCGGATTCTCGGGCCGTCAACTTCGGATACCCTGCTCTTGTCCGTGCCGGGTATCGGGTTGAGGATGTCGCCCTTCTTGACGGGATAGTTGTATTCATGATACTGGTCTGAAGTCGGCTCTTCATGTCCGCCGGTTCCCCAGAATTTAAGGGAGCCTTTTTTGATAGCCTCTTCTATCAGCGTCTTGGGTATCATCTGCCTGCCCCATGCAGTCGGGGTGCCTTTATGCGGGGAGAGGATCCTGTTGGCATATTTGCTGCCTTCGAGGTGTCCGAAAGCGCCCATGTGGTCCGCTCCGGCGCCCATGATGTTTTTGGGCATTCCCGTATAAGCGATCTGAGCCTGGTGGACGCCCGGCTTGCCGAGGCCTTGCATGCCAAGCAGCACGCACTCGAGCCTGGCGGGTTCGTGGGAATACGGACCGCGCGCCATGCCGCCCGCGAAATTGTGGCCGATCGTAACTGTCTTCTTCGCCCAGTCTCTGGCAAGAGCCTTGATCGTGTAGGAGGGGACTCCGCATTTTTCCGCAGCCCATTTCGGGGTCTTCGGAATGCCGTCCACTTCACCGAGTACATAGGCTTCGATTTTGTCCATACCGACGGTGTGGGTCTTGACATATTCTTTGTCATATGTGCCTTCTTTGACCCATGTGTAGATGATGGCGAGCTGCATGGCAGCGTCGGTGTTCGGAAGTACCGGAATCCACTTGTCGGCGTGTATGCATGCCGAATAGTTGAGGTCGGGGCAAATGTAGACTTGCTTGATTCCGATATCTGTCCAGTAGAACAACAGACGTCCGGCAAGCTGCCCGCGGAAGCCCCAGTGGGTGGTTTCGGGGTCGCCGCCCCAGACAAGCACCATGTCGCTGTTTTCGCAAATGTCCTTAACTACGTTTTCAGCGGGGGCCATCATTCCTATGAAGCCTTTGCCCCAAACATGCTTTGCGCCCCAGTACCAGCCTTCCCAGCTGTCGGGGTTTCTGATTTGCTGTGTGAATCCGTCCATCTTTTCCAGTAACAACGTGGCACAGCCGTGTGGTGCGTGGATCATTTTGCATTCCCCGTGCCCGTCGGCCTGTACTAAAATGGCAAGTGTGCTGGACTCGGCGCGGATGCGTTTGATTTCCGCAGCGATGAGGTCGGTGGCTTCGTCCCATGAAATCCGGACGTACTTGCTCTTGCCGCGGTTTTGCGTGTTGCGGTCGCCGTTCGGGTCCCAGTCGACGCGCTTGAGCGGGTACATCACGCGGTTCGGCGAATAAGTCCTCTTCTTGTAAGCCAGGCTCCACGGAGCGGGAACTGACTTGTGAATGGGCTCAAACGCCTTACCATTCTTCTCGATTTTCCACGGGTTGAAGCTTTGATAATCATACTTCGAATCCCAGTGGAGAGGTCTGATCCGGACGACTCTTCCGTCCTTGACGTCAACACAGGACGGAGACGCTCCGAAAATACCCCCGCTTAGTCCGAGCGCCTTGACGACCGTTTTGTCTGCGCCGTACGCCGGCGGCACAGCTCCGGGGGCTGTTGCGGGTCTTTTGTTTGCTGACACTGAAATACCTCCTTATAATGATTTATACGTCTTTATTATGATTTGACTAGTATAAAAAAGCGCATATAGCACAGTATATTATACAGAGTTTTGCACATAATGGAAGTACATGTTTTTTATTGAACTAACAATATTTTCTATTAGACATATATGTAGACATAAATATTTTAAATAATTGATGAAATTTTAAACAGCAGGCAGCCGCAGCTGCAGCGGCCATACTCGCGGCTGGCGCAGAATTCGCACTCATCTTCTGTCCATACGCTACAGGCAGGGCTGTCAACAGTTGAGATATAATACAAACCCAGTTCGTCGATATTTCTAAAATCCTTGATATTCTGCTTCGTGCTTTCGGAAAGCCCGAAGCATCGGATCGCCTGCAAGTCGGGCAAAACGTCAATGACAGGGGAGCAGTTGTTCAACTCGCAAAAAATGGCGCGCTCCCAGAAGCTGTCGGAATATGTTTTGGACATGCCTTCGCGTATGACTTCTTTGGCGCCCATAAGCGCTTCGCGCTCTTCCTCGGTAAACAGGCAATCCGGAATGAAGTTGCAGTCAAATCCGGTTATTGCGCCGCAGCGGATCATGTCGCCGATGAATTTGATGGCGATTGGTTTCATTTGAAGGAAATAGTCAAGCGGTTTCAAGCCTTCCAGGTCGCTTTTCTTGGGCACGGAGACAGACAGGCGAATGACGCCGATCTCCAGTTCCTGAACAAGCTTCATAACATACGAATAGTCAAAATCCGGCTTGTAGATATTGATGCTGAGCCTGAACCTGCCGTCGCCGTAATGCTCGTGCTTGAACCTCAGAAGGTTTTGGCGCATTTTCTCAAAAGCATTTTGCCCCATGTCCTCAGGGGAGTTGCAGTTTACGAGCATGCGAAACTTTGGGCTGTCAAGTATTTCCGGATCAAGCCGTTCCAAGTCAACGGCGTTTGTATATATCATCACGAGATCCGTCCTGATGTCCTCGATCGCTATTGACATGGCTTCGTTAATAAACGAGTAGACCAACGGCTCGCCGCCAATGATGCCGACCTGCGAATTGGTTTCATCGCTCAGGACAAAGTCCAGCGCCGTCCGGAAGTCGTCGAGCGACATTTCCTTCGGCGACTTATTCACAAACTCCTCCGCGAAACAATATGGGCAGCGCAGATTGCACGCCTCATTAACCATAATATTTGCCATATACTTTAGTTCTCCTTTTCAGATTCCGAGGTCAGCGTATTAAGGACAATTTCACGAAACAACTGACATGCCATAGTACTTTGGGAGTGTTTCCAGGCGAACACATGCTCTATTTTCGCGTCATCGCCATGAATAGGGAGCGTCATTACATTTGGCAGATGAAACATCGAAAGCAGCGCCCTTGGCAAAATCGCTATGCCGATACCGGCGTTGACCGAAACAATAGCGGTCTCGGCGCGGTTATAATAGTTGATGATGTTTGGGACCACGCCGCGATTCTTGCATATACGCGTTATCCTGCTTGTGAGCCAAGTGTCCGAGCGTGATATCGAAATAAAGGGGAATTTGTTTATCGTCGACCAATCAGATATATCTATTTTGTCCGCGATTTCAGTGTTTATATAAAGGTCGAGCCGTTCCTGCGAAATATGCCTGTATGTATAATGCGTCGCCCCCGAGAGCATTTCGCTGTTGGCGAAATAGAAATCGTACGAGCCCTTTCTTATCGAATTGACCAGCTCTGTCCCTTCGAGCAGATCTATATCGACCTGGATGGAGGGAAACTTGCGGTGGAGGCTGAAAAGGCAATCACTCAATTGGAGAGAAGAGGATGAAAGCGCTGCAATCCGTATGTGGCCGATTCTCCCCTGTGCCATATTCTGTAGGCGCATTTCTGCGCTGCTTAGTGTCTCGAGAGCCTTGATGGCGTACGGCAGGAACTCCAGGCCTTCCTCGGTTAGCGTGATTTTCCTGCTTGTTCTGTTAAAAAGCTTTACGCCGAGCGAGGCTTCAAGGATTTTTATACTGTGGGTAACTGCGGGCTGAGAGATAAAGAATTGTTCGGCAGTGCGGGAAAAGTTCAGTGTGTTAGCCGCAGAAACGAACAGGCGTAGCTGCATAGAGTCCATTTAGGTTGTAACCCCCCTAATGCGGCCTGCTGCCGCAATTCACAATTCACAATTCACAATTCACAATTGTGGTGTCCGCTTCTCGGGCGGATTGGATTTTCTTGTTTCTTATTTACTCCTAACTCCACACTCCTCACTCCACACTCCTAACTTCTAATTCCCGTTTAGCCAGTCTTCACCTTTTTTGTATAGCGCTTCCAAAGATTTGCCCCCGCTCAGCCTTGGGCAGTCCTTGTTGACGTTGTATCCGGCTTTTGTCTGCAGATATGCCAGGTGCCTGTATTCTGCGGGGAATTGGTCGAGCAATGATTGGTCGAGGATGACTTTCTCATTGTTGTTGACCGGGTCTATGCGGTCTTTGTCCGCTATTGTCTCACGGTATACGAGTCCCCAGTTTCCGCCGCGCTTTTCCCAAAGGTCATAAGCTCTTGCATAGCACGTTGCGTCACAGAGGACGCCTTCGACGACGGAGCGCTGGAGGATCATGAATTTCGTCATAGCCACCGCTCGGTTGTCGTTGACCTCGATTGCGCTGCCGCCGAGGATGTGAAGGATATTGAGCCCGCGCTTGACTCCCTCATCGGTGATTTTGATGAAATCTTCATACGAGCCGGTCGTCCATGTCGCTGTCATGACTCCGTCCGGATGCCACAGGGCACGGAATTTGTCCCAGAGCAGACTGTCCCTGTATACCGCCCAGCGCTCAATTTTATCCCTAATCAACATGACGTCTGAAGCATTATTCTCCATTCCGACCCTCCAAAATTGTGAAAAGTAAGTGTTTTTCCGCTTTCACTGCATTATAGCCGAAAAGTAGTTTTTTAGCAAGATGCAAAACAAACGCAAACAAACGCCGCAAAACAAACGCCTTCCTCGCCGGGTGTGAATTATAGCAGTAAATAGTGTAAATAATGTAAAATATTAAAATTTTCTTGACAATATTAGTTGTATATCATATGTTTTTCTAATAGTATAAAAAAGAAGGAATGGACATAATGCCGTCAGCCGTCGACAAAAACAGAATCCTCCGTATTGCCGCGATTTCCTCGATAGCCGGCAATACGATACTGGCGACTTTGAAAATCGTGACCGGAATGCTGTCGAACAGTAGCGCTCTGATAGGCGACGGGATAGATTCCTCGACAGACATCCTGATTAGCATTATCACGCTCATAGTAGTGAAGGTCATTTCGAAACCGGCAGATATTGAGCACCCATGGGGGCATGGACGAGCGGAGACAGTCACCACCGCGTTTTTGTCGTTTATCATCTTTTTTGCCGGCGCACAACTTATTGTTTCATCGGTTTCGACCCTTATCTCCGGTGTTCAGCTTCTGGAGCCGTCAATATACGCTATTATCGCAACCTTGATATCGATAGTAGGGAAGATGATGCTTGCATGGAGCCAGTATTCCCTGGGAAAGCGCGCAAACTCAGCGATGACAAGAGCCAATGCAAAAAACATGCTTGGCGACGTGCTGGTTTCCGCCGGTGTCCTTGTTGGGTTGATACTTTCGGCATTGACCGGTTCGGCTTACCCGGATACGATAATAGCAATTCTGATAGGTTTGTGGATTCTCAAAACAGCGATCGGGATTTTCCTTGAAGTCAACCTTGAACTGATGGACGGCAACAGCGACGCGGAGCCTTATAGAGTCATCGTCGACGCCGTGTCTTCCGTCGAAGGGGTATCGAACCCCCACCGCGCGAGGGCAAGGAAAATAGCCGGATTCTGGGATATCGACTTTGACATTGACGTGGATCCGAAATGCTCAGTGCTGGAAGCTCACAAAATTGCAACTTCAGTTGAGGATATTATCAAGAAAAACCTAGAAAACGTATATGATATAATGATACATATCGAGCCACGCGGAGATTTCACAGAGGAGTGCTTCGGTCTGAGCGAGAAAGAGATGCGAGGAGAAAAAGAGTAATAACGGCGCGTAGGTACTGTAAGAAAATGAAACACAAACGATGGAGGGGCGGGCATGTTAGAACTTATTAAATCAAATCACGACTTATGTACAGGCTGCAACAGGTGCGTCAGAGGATGCCCGATGGAGCTGGCGAATACAACATTTCAGAATGACGACGCCGGCATAAAAGTCAGCATTGACCACGAAAAATGCATAGCGTGCGGCCGGTGCCTTTCTGTGTGCAAGCATGAAGCCAGATACTTTGAAGACGACACCGCGCGCTTCTTTGAAGATTTATCAAATGGCGTAAGTATTTCGCTTGTCGCGGCGCCTGC
>JGI24702J35022_10001838_pt1 | contig 13073 bp, 10 predicted proteins | sample TergutTh196P4_FD_35022 | JGI IMG/M metagenome (IMG submission 35022)
TGTGTGGTTTTTGTTGTTTGTTGTGTGGTTGGTTTAGTGGTTTTGGTGTTTTTGTTGGTTGTGTTAAATAGTCAGTGTTTGTATTGTGGGTCAGGTTAAGGGCTAATGTGGGTACTCTTGAAAGTTTTCACAGTTTCCATGAAAGCATTTTCTGCTTTTGTGGTTCTTCCAGCATCGGCCGCGCCGATTGTGTAGTTTTGTATGAAAGTATTTGTCTGGTTTTGTAGTTCTTTCAGTATCGACCGTGTCGGTGGTGTGATTTTTGATGAAAAATTTCATATTGTCAAATCTTATGTTGTTATGTCGTATGTTGTTTGCGAGTTGTTTATTTTTGTAATTTAGTAAACTGGTAATTTAAATTTTTTAGTTAAATAATGTCAAATTTTAAATATAAATCGTTAAAAAATAAAAAATTAGTAATATGTTTTTTTTAATGGGTGTGCTTAGATTTGGAGATACACTTAAATAAAATAGCCACTATGTAAGCGGCACAAAATATTGGAGAAAATATAAAAAAATGAAAATCTTAAAAAATAAAAGATTACTTTCAGCGATGGCAATACTGATGGTACTATCATTTTCAGCTTCTATATTTGCGGTGCAAAATGCAAATGCGGCTGATGTAAAGTCTTATCCTTTTGTTGACGCACTTCCAAAACCTGCTGGTGTCGGACAAACAGTGCTGATCAATTGGGGCCTACTAAACTACCTAAACAATGTCAATGACGGTTGGAACGTAACATTACAAATTACCGATCCCAACGGCAAAGCTACAAACTATACAGGCAAAACATGGTCTACAGGCACAGTCGGAAGAAAAATGTCTTTCATGGAACCAGGAAACTACACGTTACAATGCATTTTTGACGGCGACTACTATAGGAATAATGATTATCTGCCAAGTGAAAGTGAGATTGTTACTTTAGAAATTATTGAGGGATACTGGAAACCAGATTACCCTGGACACAGCCTTCCTACGGAGTATTGGACTCGTCCAGTTGATTCACAACTGCGAGAATGGTACACTATTATGGGAAGCTGGGTAGCTAAACCACGCAATTTGTTTGCGCCTTATAATGATGCGCCTGAGAGTGCGCATATTTTGTGGAGCATGCCAATTGGCGATAACGCTGCAGGTTTATCTGGTGGCGATAATGGAATGGTTGCTGCACAGAATGGTGATGCTTATGAAGGTAAATTCGTGGACTCAGTTATTCTTAATGGTGTTTTATACTACAACAGAGAATTTTCAACTAGCGGGGGTTATAGTACTCCTGTAAGTAGTCAAATGGTTGTTGCAGTTGATTTGCGCACTGGTAAAACACTCTGGGAACGAAACTATGACTTGGGTAACGGTAGAATTTCACGCGGGCAAATATTGACATTCATCAATGAAAACAATCGTGGTACATTTTCATATCTTTGGATAGGCAGTTCAGGTACAATGTATGCAATTAATCCAGTAACTGGCAATCTCGTATACAACATGACTGACGTGCCCAGTGGTGATTTCTATATTGGACCAAATGGTGAAATGCTAAAATATTCAGTAGTTAACGCAGGAACAAATACAAATCCAAATTATGTTTTACGTCAATGGAACTCTACAGCAGTCGTTATGAACAATCCTAGCTTATCAAGTACGAGTGATGCTTGGGGATCAAATGTGCAAACAGCGAACACTACTGCTAATCCACGTTCTGGTGCTTCACAATACAATGCTACCCGATATGGTTATGACCTTAATATCACTTTACCAACAGGTGTGACAACTGCAGACCGTGTAATTTTTGCAATTCCATGTGATCGCGTTATCCTTGCAACTACCGCTTCAGCAACTGATGGTATATATCTCACAGGAATAAGCCTTGATGAAGAGAATAAAGGCTATCCATTGTTTACTAGAAGGCAATTCTCAGCACCAGATGACTGGAAAGATTTAACTATAACCAGTATCGGACAAGCAGGTTGGGCAGCTTTTAGTGCAGATGACTATGTAGGTATTTACTGGACAAAAGAAAACAGAGTTAATTATGCATTTAGCTTAGAAACAGGTAAAAATATTTGGCAATCAGAACCACAAATATATGCAGACGCATGGAGTGATACAGTTACTTCTTATGGGCCAGAAAAAGTCTTTGCTTATGGTAAACTCTATGAGGCAAGTGTTGGCGGTATTGTGTATTGTTATGATGCTATTACTGGTGAGTTACTTTGGACATATGAAGCAAAAGACAAGTTTAACGAATCTTATCACACTGAAAACTGGTGGATAATTCCAGTAGCTATATCAGATGGTAAAATCTACTTTGGTCACTTAGTACACTCTGCTCAACAACCACTTGCAAGAGGCGCACCGTTTTTCGCACTTGATTGTGAGACTCATGAACTTGTCTGGGAGATTGATGGTGCATTCCGTCAGACTCGTTGGGGTGGACGCGCAGTTATGGGTGACAGCGTCATTGCAACAATGGATCTCTATGATCAACAGATCTATGCAATCGGTAAAGGACCAAGCGAAACAACAGTTACTAGCTCTAATCCTGCAACAATAGCCGGCAATACCATATTGATCAGCGGAACTGTCATGGATATTTCACCAGGTACAGCAAGCGATAACGCTCAATTCCGATTTCCAAAGGGTGTTCCAGCAGTATCTGATGAAAGTCAAAGCGAATGGATGTTACATGTCTACAAAAAGTTTAAGATGCCAGAGGAAGTTACAGGTGTTGAGGTACAAGTTTTTGCTGTGCAAGGTGATCAAAACATAGACATAGGTACTGCAACAAGCACAAGCAGTGGTACGTTTGCAATAGCGTGGACACCTCCAGCAGATGCTACAGGTGTTTGGGACGTATATGCATACTTTGGCGGTTCAGCAAGCTATTTCGGCTCATGGTCACAAACAGCAATGACAATATCAGCAGCACCAACACCAGACGAACCAGCACCAGAAACAACACCAACATACGTATGGTACCTAGTTGTTATAGGTATTATAGCAATCATTGCAGTCATCGCAAACATATTCGTATCTCTCAGAAAAAAATAACAACATAAACAAATCAAACAAAAAACATACCCTTTTTTCTTTTTTTATAAAATAATGTAATCATTAAATGTTTAATAGATTTCAATGCTAAATAAATTTACAGTTTAACAAACATGTAGTGTCAATAATTTTTTGTTAATGTCGTTGTAAACTACTCAAATAATGTTATAACAAATTGATTTTTAATTTGAAAACTAAATATTGATTTTTTTTTTTGCTTTGTATAAAAAATGTATTATGTTGTGGTGAATATTAGAAATTAATATATAAAAAATGAGGTAAATTTATTAAGATAAATGTGGTAACTATTTAGTATAATGGAGAAAAATAAAATGAAAAAATTTAAAAATATTTCTACACTATTTGCAATACTAATGGTGGTAACATTTGCTATATCATTGATTGCATTGCCAAACGCAAACGCGCAAACAACAGCAACATCAAAAATTTCTACTTATCCGTTCGTTGATGCACTTCCAGATCCTGCAGGTGTCGGACAACCAGTCCTAATAAATTGGGGTCTACTAAACTTCCTGAGTGACTATAAAGATGGCTGGAATGTAACGTTGCAGATTACTTATCCTGATGGTACAGTTAAAAACACTACAGCGAAAACGTGGTCTACTGGTACAGTTGGTCGAAAAATGTCATTCATGGAACCAGGGAATTACACGTTACAAACGTTTTTTGACGGTGAAACGTACAATCGTGCTAATTATCAACCAAGTGAAAGTGAACCTATTAATTTAGAGATTATAGAGGGTTATTGGAAAGAGGATCACCCTGGGCATAATCTTCCTGTGGAGTATTGGACTCGTCCAGTTGATACGCAACTGCGCGAATGGTATACTTTGATGGGCAGTTGGTTAGCTCCTACTGTAATTTCAAGAGGGAATGCCTTGCTTGCCCCATATAATGATGCACCTGAAAGTGCACACATTCTGTGGAGTATGCCACTTGGCGACACTCCAGCTGGTTTATCTGGTGGGGAAACTGGGCCAATTGGTTTCGCAAACGGTGACGCATATGAAGGCAAATTTGCAGATTCTATTATTATCGCAGGTGTTCTATATTATAACAGGTATGTTAGCAGTGGACCAACGCAAGTAATTTGTGCAGTTGACTTACACACAGGTAAAACAGTTTGGGAGAAAAATTTCGCTGCAGAAAGGTTGCCTGGTCGAATTGGTATTGGCCAAATATTTAACGTCATAACTGAAAACAATCGCGGCTCATGGGCATACTTGTGGCTTGTTAGCGGAACGACTATGTATGGAATTAACCCTACAGATGGTAATCTTATATTAAACTTTACTAGTGTTCCTAGTGGTACTATCTACTTTGGTCCATCTGGTGAAATGTTGAAGTACTCTATTACGGGTAATGCAACAGCAGGTTATCGTTTGTTACAATGGAATTCTACATATGTTGTTATTAGAGGTAAAGAAGGTTCACAAAGTGAAGCTTGGGGTAGCCAAGTTCAAGGAAGAACTTACAACGCAGCATACTATGATATAAATGTCTCTGTAGCAGGTCTTTCAAGTAGTCCAGGATCAATCATTGCGGCGTTTCCAGGTGATCGTGTTTGCTATTCAACTAGTGCAAGTTTAAATGGTTTCACTCTTACAGGAATTAATCTAAACCCAGATGAAAGTGTAGGTTCTATAATGTTTAATAGACCGTGGACTGCCCCTACTGAATGGAGGGACGGAAACATAACTATAGGCGGTATTGGACAGGCAGGCTGGTGTGCAGCTGGTAATGATCCATATATAGCTGCTTTCTGGACAAAAGAGAACAGGGTTAACTATGTTTTCAGTTTAGACACAGGTAAATTCCTATTTGAAACAGAGCCTCAAAACTTTGCAGACGGATGGAGTGATACAGTTACTAGTTTTGGTCCAGAAAGAATAGTAGCTCTGGGTAAACTGTACTGTGCAAGTGTTAGCGGTATAGTGTATTGTTACAATGGTACGACTGGTGAGATAGTTTGGACATATGAAGCAAAGGATATATACACGGAATCATACCATAGAGAAAATTGGTGGTTAGTACCAGTGGCTTTATCGGATGGCAAACTCTACTTAGGTCACATGACGCATTCTAGTCAAGTGCCCATCAAACGAGGTGCTCCGTTCTTTGCACTTGATGCCGAGACTGGTCTTGTTGTTTGGGAGATTGATGGTGCGTTTCGTCAGACCCGTTGGGGTGGCCGCGCGATTATGGGTGATAGCATTATTGCAACAATGGATACATATGATCAACAGATATATGCAATCGGTAAAGGTCCAAGTTCTATGACCGTTACAGCACCAAATGTTGCTATATCAGAAGGTACAACAGCGTTAATCAGCGGAACTGTTATGGATATTTCGCCAGGTACACAAAGCGATAAAATGCAACTACGATTTGCCAATGGTGTTCCAGCAGTATCTGAAGAAAGTCAAAGTGACTGGATGCTTTATGTTTATAAAAGCTTTGATAAACCAATGGATGCAAAAGGTGTTGAAGTAACAGTATTTGCACAACAAGAAGGTCACGAACGAGAGACAATCGGTACTACAACAAGTGATGCAAACGGCAGATTTTCAATAACGTGGGAACCAACAGGTGTTGGCACATGGGATATCTATGCATACTTTGGCGGTTCAGCAAGTTACTTTGGTTCATATGACAAAACAGAACTTGCAGTAACGGCAGCACCAGCAGCAGCACCAGATCCAGAGCCATTGCCACCATATGAGTGGTATGTTATTGGTATGGGTCTTGCAATTATTGCAGTAGTTATCGTTATTGGTTTGTTGATTCTTCTTAAAAAGAAGTAAGTGTGCGAACTGTAACAAAAATAAACCCTTTTTCCTTTTTTTATTTATAGTTTAACAAATTTTTTGATTGATTATTTGTTTTTGTGTTATTTGTGTAGGTTTATTATTTTTTGGTAAATTAATTGGTTTGTTGGGTGTGGTAATTGTTAGGTCTTGAGTTTTGTGAGGCAAATGGTTTAATACTTGCATGATGTTACCTGTGCAGTGTTGTGTATGTGGGCCGGTCGTCTAGTCTGGTTAGGACATCTGCTTGACGTGCAGAAGGTCGCTGGTTCGAATCCGGTTCGGCCCACCATTTAATGTTTTATTGTTGGTTTATGATTGAGATTTTTATTTGTTGTATTTGTTCGTTTTGTCGTAGATTGTCGATGAATTTTTTTATTAGGTTGCTTTGTCCTCTTAGGATTATTACTTCTAGGCAGTATCCTTGGTGTATGTGGGTGTGTAGGAAGGTTGTGACTAGTCCGCTGTGGAGGTGTTGTGTTTTGAGTAGTTGTTGTCTGTTTGCGTTTTCTTTGTAGATGAGTGTGGCTGTGGCTGTGGTTTCGCCGTTTATTTCTTCGATGGTTGGGTCTTCGGTTAGGTAGTGTCTTAGGGCTTGGCGGGTTAGTTCTGATCGGCTTGCGTAGCCTTTTTCTTTTATGGTTTGGTCGATTTGGGTGATTATTTTTTCGGGGAGGGATAGGCTGATTATTGGCATAATGATCTGTTTTATTAATATGTTGTTGTGTTGTTAATAAATTTTAATGTTTTTTTAGTTTAAACTCGGAATTATTATTAATGATTTAAATAACTTTAATAATGTCTATGGTGTTGATTACGTTTGGTGAAAAGTAAGTGAATCAGAAACAAAAAATTTTTCTCGCAAGTACAATTCTAATTGTTATTGTGTCATTTGTTATTATCACTTGTAATGCAGTAAGTCCGCATGTGTCAAATAAATTAAAAATTGTTACCACTTTTTACCCTTTAACTTATTTAACTCAGCAAATTGGTGGTGATTATGTGGAAATAACTCAGCTTATGCCTGATAATGTTGATGTTCATAGTTGGGAGCCTTCTGTTTCACATATATTGGCTGCTGATGATGCAAATATTATTTTTTATAATGGTGCTGGTGTAGATCATTGGGTGGAAGAGGATATTGTAGCTTTGTTATCTGTGGATGATAATCGGGTTGTTGTTGAAACCACGTTTAATTTAACGCTTATTGGAAATGTTGAAGAATATGGTCATGGTGTTAATGATGTGCATGAACATGGTTTATATGATCCGCATACTTGGGTAAGTCCTTATATGGCTAGGATGCAAGCGGAAATTATTTATGATGCTTTAGTCGCGTTTGATTTTGAGCATGAAAATTATTATGCTCAAAGGTGGAATAGTTTAAAGCAGCAACTTGAGCAATTAGATGGTATGTATCTAAGTGAGCTTTCTAATGTGGTGTATAATTCTGTTTTTGTTTCTCATGAAGCTTATGGTTACTTGGCGGATCGTTATGGGTTTGAGCAACATGGTGTAATTGGTATTTCAGCGGATCAACAACCAAGTGTAACAACAATAAATAATATGATTAAAGATATGCAAAAGCATCAAGTGTCTACTATTTATTTTGATCCTGTGTATTCAAATGAATATGTTCAAACTATAAAGAATGAAATTCAAAAGCAAACAGGTCAAACTGTTATTGTATTAAAATTGTATTTAATGACGGGATCTGTGGATGGTTTAGATTATTTAGAACAAATGCAAATAAATCTTGTTAATTTAAAAATAGGATTAGAAGTAAATTAATAACTTGTTAAAATTTAATGATTAAAAGGTAGAAAAATGGTTATGCAGCAACAAAATATTCCGGTTTTGGAAGTAAAAAATCTTGGTGTATATCGCAATAATGTAGCTGTGATTGAAAATGCGACTTTTACAATTAACAAAGGCGATTATGTGGGTATAGTTGGGCCAAATGGTGGAGGGAAAACAACACTTCTACGGGTTATTTTAAATTTTTTACCTTATGTGCAAGGTTCTATACAGTTGTTTGGTGTAGATGTAGCTAAATTTTTGTCTTGGCAAAAAATAGCGTATATTTCTCAGCAGGCAACTAATTTTGAAGATCAATTTCCTTTAACAGTTAGAGAACTTGTTTCATTAGGTTGTATAAGGCAGGGGCGTTTGGGTAGAAATTTTTCTTTTGATGATTGGAAGTTGGTTGATGAAAATATTGAATTTATGGGTTTAAGTGATGTTGCCAATAGGCGTATAGGGCAATTGTCTGGTGGGCAGAAGCAGCGTATGTTTGTTGCAAAAGCGTTAACCCATAAGCCTGAGTTGATTTTACTTGATGAGCCTATTGTTGGTGTTGATTCGGATGCTCAAGAAAAATTTTACAAAAAACTTAGTGATTTAAATATTAAATGTCAGACGACTATTTTAATTGTAACTCATGATTTGGCTTCAGTTTTTTGTCGTATGTCTAAGATATTATGTGTTAATAAAAATGTGGAGCTTGCTGGTATTACTCAGGATTTGGATACAGCTAAACTTCTTAAGCGGGCGTATGGTGAACATTTTCATTTTGTATTTCATAGGCATGGTTGTGAGGGAGAATTTGTTCATGACTATTGATGTTTTTAATCTTTTTGGGTATCAATTTTTTCAAAATGCTCTTATTGGTGGCGTGATTGTTGCTGTAGTGTGTGGTGTAGTTGGGTTGTTTTTAATTCTTAAAAAAGAGGCTATGATAGGTGATGGTCTTTCACATACAGCGTTTGGCGGTATAGCTATAGGTCTTCTTATAGGTATAAATCCCTTAATAACTGCATTGTTTGTTTCTATTTTAGCTGTTTTTGTTCTTTCATATATGAGGCGGAAAAAGATTGCGACGTCTGATTCTGCTATAGCAGTAATGTTGGCTTTAGGTTTTTCCACAGGTTTAATTATTATAAGTGTTGCTGGAGGCTTTAATGTTGAATTGTTTAGTTATCTTTTTGGTTCTATTTTAACTATAACTTTCTCAGATTTATTATTAGTATCAAGTTTAAGCGTGTTTGTTTTATTGTTTATTAGTTTTTTCAGACGAGAATTACTTTCAATGATTTTCGATGAAGAAGACTCAAAAATAAGAGGTATACCAACAAACTATTTAACAATAATCTTTGATTTATTAACAGCCCTTACTATTGTTTTGTCTATAAAAGTAATTGGTACAATACTTGTAGTGGCTTTACTAGTAATACCTAGTATGTGTGCCCTAAAACTAAATTTATCCTTTAAAAAAACATTATTTGCCACAATAATTTTTAGTATAGTAAGTACAATAACGGGTATAATCATTTCAGCAATAACAGACATAGCAACAGCAGGTATTATTGTATTTACTCTAGTTGCCTTTTTCTTAATAACCCTGATATACAAAAAATTAGGTGACTAATTTCTACAAACCCAACTACATTAACTAAAATAATCAAAAAATAACAACGCCTATTTGTCTTATTTGATTTAATAACAAAACAAAAACAGTTAATTAGACAAAAAAATGTTTTTTAAATGATTCGTAAACAAAATCATTTTTTTCTTTCAGCAATTATTGCTCTACATTTATCTGCATACTGACAATATGAAAGACAAGCAGCATTTTCGTCTGGACGATTCCATTCTGCACCACAATTTGTACAATTTGTTTTATCTTCATCACTCCACACCTCAAGTTCAATACCACAAACATGACAATTAGTATACGAAGGCTTCGGTTGCAAAAAATCACGCAAACCTGGACACGTTTCAGGATTCTTCTGCAACTTGTTCCCTAAATCTTTATCACTTAAACTCAACACACTGACCCCCAATTTTTACCTCAAACACTTTAACTAACACAGATTTACCACAAATATCTAACGCCTTAGTTACCACCCACTTCAAACCCACACAACAAGGCACTTCCATATGCATTACACTAATGCTGACAATATTATTTAACTTTAAAATTTCTGCCAATTTTGTCGCATAAGCCATAGCGTCATTAAATTTTGGACACCCAATAATCACTTTTTTTCCGAAAGTTAACCTGTGAAAATCCTCAAGAACCACAGGTACACAATCGGCAACAAATAAAATCTCTGAATTCTCAAAAAACTGTGCTTTAGGTGATACAAGATCTAACTTTACAGGCCATTGAACCTCCAACAAATTTTTATCTGAGTCTGAAACATTTTTTTGATTGGTTATGTGTTTGTGAACTTTTTCATGATCAAACGCTTCAGCCTCCCGCTCTATAATGGTAATTGCACCCATGGGGCAGTATCCTAAACAAGCACCTAAACCATCACAATAAATATCTTTAACAATTTTTGCTTTTCCATTAACAATCTGTAAAGCCTGTTCAACACAATTTGGAACGCACTGTCCACAACCATTACATAATTTTTCATCTATATGCACAATTTTTCTTTTCATTCCATTTTTTCCTCATGAATGCAAATAAGGGGTCTGTCCGTCATAAGCTCGTCATCTTTTGCAATCAGACTGGGACGGCGACATCATTCCCCATTTAATGTAATGTATCTCCTTTAGATAAAGAAGTTGGTAAAAAACTGGAAAACTAATTTATTTATCACTACATTGAAATTAATATTCAAAAATATTCAATTGTTACCATTTTACTAATACACAATTTATTTTATTGCCATTATATTAAAAACAATTAACAAATAATTTAAACAATCCAACATCAAAAAACATGCTAATTTCAAAAAACATAACAATTACATTAACAACAAAACGTTCAAATAATTTCTGAACTAACAATTTCTTACCACACACTCCTCAAAAAACAATAGTCCCATTTATAGAGACAGTAACACTTTTCTCCACAATATTAACAACCAACATGAAATATTTTGAAAATCTATTTCAAAAACACAAAAATTTACACACATTTGAAACATCAAAAAATTACACATACAATATATACCATACACGATCAAACCACACACCAACAACATTACCACATTCACCAACTAAAAACTCAAGACTTTCAAGCCAATTTAACATCATCACAAAACTTTATAGATTACCTAAAAAACATCGCTTAGAAGAATGCCTTATAATTTAAAATATAAACATGAAAATTCCAGCCAACAATCACACATAGAACAATAAACATTAAACAAAAACTCTGAAAAACTCTAAAATACCATTAACACCAAACTAATTTGACTATCTAAAAAAAATTAAAAAAGGAAAAGGGGTGAGAGTTTAGATTTTTTTCTTGTCTAAAACTTCTCTAAAGTTTTTACCACAGCATTCATACAAACCGATGGTTAACTGGGTACGTTTTCCTTGTTTGTCAGGTTTCCCTGCCATTGTCCAAGTTTTCTTTGCAGTTTTTACTTCTTTTCCACAAACGGGACATTTTGCCATTATGATTCCTCTATTGTATGTTATCGTACGTTTCTATTTAAAATACTTTCGTTTCACGAACCGAAAAAAACTGAAATAAGCTTAAAATGAGGTTATTTTAACTAAAATTTTTGTAAAAAATATGTTGATACCACAATTTTTTGCTTAAAAAATCTGTCGGGCAGCAGTTAAGTAAACATTAAAAACGTGCTCTGTAAAGAGAACTAGGCAGACTTTTTCTATTTTTACTTCTTGCTCTAAAAAATTTTTGAAAGTTTTAAGAGACACCTTACTAGCTTCATTTACTGGGTAACCAAAGGCACCAGTGCTAATTGAGGGAAAAGCAATTGTTCTAAGTTCATTTTGCACTGCAAGTTTTAGCGAGTTTCGATAAGCACATTTTAAAAGTTCTTCCTCTCCTTGAAACCCTCCATGCCAAATGGGGCCAACTGTGTGAATAACATATTTAGCCTTCAAATTACCCCCAGAGGTTATTACAGCATATCCCGTTGGTAATCCATCAGGCCAAACAGTAGACCGTATTTTTTTGCATTCTTCTAAAATTTTAAGCCCTCCTTTACTGTGAATTGCTCCATCTACACCTAAACCTCCTAAAAGTGTAGAATTCGCTGCATTAACAACGACATCTGTTTCCATATTAGTTATGTCGCCAACAAGTAACTGTAACACTGTAGAACCAATTTTAAACTCAAACATTTTGATACAATCAACATTTAACTAACAAGTTTTTATCTTTTCCTAAAATATTTATTATTTCACATGTTTTTGACTTAACACTATAGAATAATTATTCTGTTTTTATTACATTACATATGTGTGTTTATTTTTTTATTTTCAATATGGTTAATATTTGATGGATTTTTCATGTTTTTATAATAGTCCAACTTTATTATCAAATTGGTCCACAAATTTGCCAAAATTGTCTTTAGTGTATATTGATTGGTATTATTGTGCAAATGGCAAGTATCTTTGTATGATTTGGGTGATTCTTCACATAAAGTTCTTGCAGTTGACAAGTTTGACGCGTAAGACAACTAAAAATGCACTTATAGTGTTAAAGAAAATCTGTTAGAAATGTAGTATTTTGTGGCGTTCGTATAGAATAGAAAGTTTGGTGCCTTACCCAAATAGGGCGAGATCCCACACCCCTTCTCAGAACCGCACGGACCAGTTTCCAGGTATGCTAGCTCGCCAACCAACCCCTAAAACAAACCTAAAAAATTTCTGTTTTAGCATTGATAGCCTTGTTTGGGTTGTTTGCATTACACGTATATCCTCGCAAGTTATCAATAGAGTTGCCTGTCACCCTCCGTCACGTAGTGGTTTTTCTCCCCCTCAAACTGCTATGGTGACTGTGAGACCAGCTGAAAACAACTACTACTACTGCTACGGCGTTTGTTGTTGTTTTGGTTTGCATCATTTTTTGTTTCTCCTTACTGTTTTTGTTATTTTTTGTTTTGTTTTCAGGTTGGTTTTCTCCGTTTAGCTGTGTTGACACATATTGGTGTGGTTTAGGCTTCCACTGGCTCTTTTGCGTGCTTCGTGCACGTTGGAACCACCAGATGATTACAACTATCAACCACATTGGTGGTTGTAGGGTTGTTCGTGCGCGCGACAATTCAGTCTTTGATCCTGTGGGATCCCGCGCACCCCAAGCCTTAGGGCTAAGAGTTAAGTTCACGACAATCGCACGAAAAAATATCCACAACCAAACACCAACCGATAAACCCAAAAAACACAAACTAAAGAGACAAAACCTGCTCCAAATACTCACCAGG
>JGI24702J35022_10001839_pt1 | contig 13071 bp, 8 predicted proteins | sample TergutTh196P4_FD_35022 | JGI IMG/M metagenome (IMG submission 35022)
TTCCCCGAGGAACGACGCCGCCCAGATGGTTACCTACAAGTAAGTCTGTGACCAGGCTGTCGACTTTCCCTGTCCGTACCGGGCAGCAGAATGAGTGGCTAAATGTTACGGGCGAGGTGCAAAGGGCCGTCGCGTCATCGGGCGTAACCGAGGGCATCTGCGTTGTCTTCGTGCCGCATACCACGGCTGCTGTTACGGTTAACGAAAACGCGGATCCCGATGTCCCGCGCGATGTGGGTTTTGCCCTTGATCAAATTTCCCCTGACCGCCGGGAATTCCGCCACGGTGAAGGCAACTCCGCAGCGCATACCAAGACAAGCCTTGTGGGTCCTTCCCTTACCCTGATCGTAACGGAAGGCAGGCTGCTCCTGGGAACCTGGCAGGGGATTTGGTTTAACGAGTACGATGGCCCCCGCACCAGGAAGGTGTTTGTCCGGGTGCTTGGGGAGTAAACACCCTTAGCTTTGCCTGTTAAGGGCTTCTTCAATAGCCAGGCGGACCCGGTCTGACAGGATGTGGCGGCGATCGATGCTGCCTATTTCCGTTGTATCAATGGGCGGGCAGAATGTCATCTGGATGGGGACACCGTGCACCCGGTAGTCAATTTCGAAAACGTTGTAGCTTCCGGTTATGGCAATCGGGACAATCGGGGCATAGGAGTTTGTGGCAAGCTTTACCGCGCCTGATTTGAAGGGCAAAAGCCCCTGGCCTTTGCTCCGCGTCCCTTCCGGAAAGATCAGCATGCAACTGCCATTTTGAATTCTTTTTATCCCTTTATCTATTGTCTTAATGGCTTTCCGAATGTTAATGCGATCGATAAAATACCCGCCCAAAATGTAGATCCACAAGTTGATGAACGGCACAGCAAGCAGTTCCTTCTTGGCGATGAACCCGAAGGGGCGTCCGATGTATGCAAGCGCAAGAATGATATCGAAGATCCCCACGTGGTTGCTTACGAAACAAACTCCCCCGCTCTTAATAATGTGCTCCCTGCCTTCCACATCAATGGTGCAGCCCGTAATGAAAATAATGCCCTTTGCCCAGCCTTGGGCTATTCTATATGTGATCCAGGCCATAGGTTTTTTAAGGCCAAGAAAGCTTAACAAAAATATAACAATCCCAACCGGGGTGCAGAATATTATTGTAAATACCGTGAGGGCAAACGCCAAGATAGTTTTTATCATAACTAAATTATAATAAGACTCCCATTGAGATTAGCCTCCGCCTGGCGCTTTCGCACGATTCCCAAAGAATCGCTTCAATGCCCATGGCTTTAGCGCTGTTTACATTTTCCATATTATCGTCAAAAAAGACAAGCTCGCCGCTTTCGGTGCCCGAGAGGGAGATTAGCTTTCTGTATATTGCTTTTTCCGGTTTTATTAAATTAACCTCACAGGAATAAAGGCCAATGTGGGGGAGTGAAAAGACCGGAATATTTTTCCTTGCCCAGATAAGGAAATCATTGGGCATATTGGACAAGATTCCCAGTATATAACCGGCTTTTTTTATCTCTTCCATGAGTGCCACTGTTTCCTGGTTTATATTTTTCCAGCTTGCTAAATCCATTTCAATTAGCTGGTCAATTTTGTTGGCATCCGGGTAAACGTCAAGATGTGTGAGGATTTCTTTATAATACTCCCTTGAGCTAATGGTTCCCCTGTCGTATTCTATCCTAAGAGACCAAAGCAACGGTTCAAATTTTGTCCTGTCAACTCCGCAAAGCCCCGCAAGCTCATCTATCACCCGTGGATCCTGTGGAAAGGAAATTACCTGCCCGTAATCAAAGACGACTGCTTTTATACTCAATGGCCGTTAACTCCTCCTGCAATTTACCGCTGTTTTTTAAGTATCTTTTCTATCCTTTCAAGCAGATCGCTTTTTTTGGCCGGCTTCTTTATAAAATCAACAGCCCCCATTTTCCCGGCACGAAACTTGTCTTCAGGATCGTCTGAGGCCGTGAAAAATACTATTGGGACTTCATGCGTCCGGCTTATTGCCCTTATCCTTTCAAATATTTCCCATCCGTCCATGTCAGGCATCATTAAATCCAGCAAGACTAAATTGGGGACTAGGCCTTGGTAAAACAGTGGCAAAGCCTCCTTACCCGATCTTAGGGTAATGACTTTATAATTCTTCTCCAGCATACCCTTGGTAGCGGTCAGGTGGACTGCGTCGTCATCGATAACAAGAATTTCCTTCTTTTCATTCCCGGTTGAAACCTTGAATTTTTCTGTTTGAAGCTTGAGCTCTGCAAAGTTCTTGTTGTTTTCGCTGCTCATTTCATCTACATGGGTTGCCGCGTTCTTTATTTCGAGCATGGCACCGCTTACAATATCGTTCATGCCTCGCAGTACCTGATTGCTGATTTCTATAAACTCATGGGTTTCTTTTATCAGGGCATTCCCGAATTCAGTCATATCCATAGAACCTTTTTTAACCGAAGATGTTGTTTCCTTAAGTCGGCTTATGGAAGCCAATATTTGTTTTCCGCCGACTTCCTGTTCTTCCATTGCATTTCGGATATTTTCTTCGTGATCCGAAACCGTTTTTACCCCGCTGTCTATTGCCGCAAAACGATCAAGTACTTCATTGGAGGATTTGGTAATATTGTCAATTGACGTCTTTATCTTTTTTAGCATTGCAGCGGTGGTTTTAGATTGTACTCCCGAAGATTCAGCGAGTTTGCGGATTTCGCCTGCCACTACCGCAAATCCCCTTCCCGCTTCCCCTGCATGTGCCGCTTCAATGGCCGCATTCATCGAAAGCAGGTTTGTCTGGCTGGCAATGTTTTCCATCACCTTGTTGATCTCCAGCAAGCCTTCGGAGTCGCTGGCAATTTCCCGTATTTCCTCCGCCACAGCCTGAAGCCCGGTTTTGCCGATTTCCGACGCTTCGTTAAGGGTGGCGACATTTTTGCTGTTTTCAATTAAGGTTTGTGAAACGGAATGAATATTGGCTGTCATTTCCTCAATGGCCGAAGACGATACATTTACGTTTTCAGTCTGCTCTTCAACCAGTTTTTTCAGGCTGTTTATGTTGGTTTCAATATCCGCCACCGCTTTTTTTGCTTTGTTTGCTTCTTCCCCCTGCTTGGACCCAAGGCTCTTCATTTTTTCAAATTCACTGGAAATCTTGTCTACCGCTTTAGAAGTTTTATCCATATTGCTGGAAAGCTCCAGGCTGGTATTGGTAAGGGCATTGACTTTGTTTTTTATTACTCCCACAAGGCTCCTGATGCTGTCAAAAGTAAGATTGAAAAAATGGGATAGATTGCCGATTTCGTCTTTGCTTGTAACGCTTAGCTGTTTGGTCAGGTCGCCTTCTCCCTCGGATATTTCCTTGAGTATTTGTGTTGCAGACTTTATTGGTTTTAGCAATATAAAATTAAGGCTCACTGTGTTCACAATGATTGACGCCAATACTATTATGACTGCAATAATGGCAATCATTATTATCTGCTCAACAATGTTTTGAAAAATTACCGCGTCCAATGTTGTCATTTCAATGCCGATGAACAGTATGCCAATGACCTCCCTGCTCCCAGGCGCGAAAATAGGACGGTATTTTGTGATAAAATCGCGGCCAAGGATAAGCGCTTCCCCGTTGTAATCCTGACCGGACTGTATGTAGGGGTATGCGGCACTGAGCGAGCCCAGGAAAGTGTCAACGGCACGCTTTCCTGCGTTGTCAACAATGCTGGTGGCTATGCGCCTGTAGTCATCGCCCTCACGGATAAAGATCGTTGCCACTATGCCAAGCTCAGAGCTTATCTTATCGATAAGTTCGTATTGGTATTCAAGGGAAACTCCCTGCTGCCCTACCAAATTGCCGTTTTTGATGCTTAGTTGCCCGTATTCGTCATTGAGTGTATACTCAAAATAAAGAAAATCGCTTGAAAGTTTATTGTTGCCCATAATTGCGGCAGTTTCCAAACTCGATTTATGCACCGAGCGGACGCTCACTATAGAGAAGACCGTTAAAGCCAGCAGTATAAAGATTGTGAATGTCCCCGATATTTTTGTGTTTAAGCCAATATGCCTTGCCTTTTTGCTGTTCTGATTATCACTATTCCTGTTTTTTCCGGTTTTGCCCATTGGTTTTTGCTCCATAGTTTTGTAGGTGAATTAATGATACCTCAGTTCGGGAAAATGATCAAACCTTTTTTGTAATCAAACTGTCAGGAGGGCAGAATACCCTTTTTGGGCCAAGTTTGGCTTTCGGGGCGGGGGGAGTCATTTTTTTGTCAAGTTTTCCACTTTGGCCAATAGCTCAAGTTTCTTGATTGGTTTCGTGATAAAATCAACGGCCCCCATTTGCTGGGCACGTTTCATGTCTTTAGGTTCATCCGATGCCGTAAAAAATGCTATCGGAACTTCGTGCAAATTGCTTATCGCCTTAACCCTCTCGTAGGTTTCCCAGCCATCCATATCGGGCATCGCCAAGTCCAATAAAACCAAATTGGGGGCGAAGCCCTGATAAAAGCATGCCAAGGCTTCTTTTCCCGATGTAACAGTTAAAACTTGATACTCTTTTTCGAGCATTCCCCTGGTGGCTGTAAGGTGGACCGCAGAATCGTCTACCACAAGGATTTTTTTCTTTTCGGTACCGGTCAAAATTTTGAATTTTTCGGTCTCCTGCTTAAGATCTGTAAAGTTCTTGTTGTTTTCTGAACTCATCTCGTCTACATGGCTTACGGCACTGAGTATGTCTTTCATGGCGGTACTCACGATCCCGTTCATGCCTGCTATGACGTTGTTGCTGATCTCAATGAATTCCTGTGTTTCCCTGATCAGTTCATTCCCTGATTTCGACATATCCTGGGATCCGTTTTTAACCGATACTGTTATGTCCCTTAAGCGGCTCATGGATTCCAGTATTTGCCTTCCGCCGACTTCCTGTTCTTCCATGGCGTTCCTGATGTTTATTTCATGCTCCAAAACCGTTTTTACGCCTTTGTCGATGGTTTCAAAACGCGAAAGCACGTTGTCGGAGGAACTGGTGATGTTGTCAATGGATGTCTTTATTTTTTTTAGCATTGTTGCCGTTGTCTTCGACTGTTCCCCCGACGATTCGGCGAGCTTCCTGATTTCATCGGCCACTACGGCAAACCCCTTTCCCGCTTCCCCTGCATGGGCCGCTTCTATTGCAGCGTTCATGGAAAGCAGGTTTGTCTGGCTTGCGATATTGTCCATTACGGCATTTATTTCCAAAAGCCCTTCGGACTCGCGGGAAATTTCCTGAATTTCCTCCGCCACCGTCTGGAGGCCCGTCCTGCCGTTTTCCGATGCTTCTGCAAGGGCGCTGACGTTTTTGTTGTTGTCGGCCAATGTTCTTGTAACGGAATGGATATTCGCCGTCATTTCCTCGATGGCCGAAGACGAAATGCTTACGCTTTCAGCCTGGGATTCCACCAGCTTGCCTAGGTTTTCGATGCTGGTTTTGATCTCTTCTACCGCTCCATTGGACTTGGCTGCTTCTTCTGTCTGCCTTTGTTCCAATTCCTTCATGCTTTCAAATTTGACTGAAATGTTTTCTATCGCATGCGAAGTTTTTGACATATTGGCGGATAGTTCAAAGCTGGTGTTTGTAAGTGCATTGATCTTGTCTTTTATTATTGCGACAAGGTTTCTTATTTTTTCAATAGTCAGATTGAAGTAGGTTGACAACTCCCCAATCTCGTCGTCTTTGTCAATTGTAATTTGCTTTGTCAGGTCCCCCTCGCCCAGGGATATTTCACGCAATATGGTGTTGATCTTGTTAAGCCGGTAAAATACCATCCGTAAAAAAAATAAAAGCAGTAAAAGCCCAAAGGCAACTGAAATCCCGGCAATAACTAACTGCTTCATCCCGCCTGACCTGATGGAGTTATAAAGGTACGATCCGTCGAAATCGCAGCCGGCTATTCCTACCGTTTTGCCGGCGGAATTGATAATGGGGGCATAAATTGATACAATCCATCCCCAGCCTTCCTGGTAAACCATTTTTGCCGGCTCTGTTTTTCCTGAAGTCCAGACCCTTACGAATGCATTGTCATACTCGCTGACATCTTCTTCGTCTCCCAGCGCCGAGAAATTTTCTTCGTCGTCAGGTTCCGCGCTGCCGTCTATTATGTAACACCAGATATCGTCATGAAGCGGCGCCATGGTGTAGAGGTAAAGGCAGCCGGAAGCCTCTTTCAATTCCAGGAGCTTAACCCTGGTTTCTTCGTAAAAAGGGTCAGCTGTGTCCTGGGATTTCGTCAGCGCTTCAAATGAGTCGCCGTCTATTAGGGAAACCGCCCTTTCCACTATGTAAATACCCTGAACGGCAAAATTTTCCTCTACCGTTTGCGATATTTCCCGAATCTCCAGCAGTGATGTTGCAACGATCATTGCAACAATGAAGAAAGAAAAAAGCGCCGTAAATTGAAATTTCAATGAACGGATTATTTTGATGGGATTCATGGGTGTTCATTATACTTATTAATATGTTATTGTCAAAGTACAAAAAAACGGGCGCAGTTCAACTCGCCTTCACGCCAGTGCCGCAAGCTTCTCCCTGATAAATTCGCTTTTTTCTTTTAAACCGATATTTCCCGCAGCGAAGATCACCACGTTCGGCTGTTTGGGGTCGAGTTTCACCTTGCCGGAGGATTCCTTCATGAGCCGGACGAGGCGGTCAACCTTGACCTTGGCGACCTTGGCGAACTCTGCCCGCACCAAGCCGCCCCTTTCCCTTAACGAGGACACCGACAGCTCTCGGCAGATGATGCGCAGTTCCGCCAGCGCGAGGAGGCTCGCGGCCTCGTCCGGCGGGGGGCCAAAGCGGTCGCCCAGCTCGAAGCTTAGGCCCTCAAGCTCTTCGCGCGTTCTAACAGCGGCGATCTTCTTGTAGATCTCCATTTTTTCCTGAGCGGAATCAATGTAGGCGTCGGGGATAAAGCCCGAGTACTCAAGCTCCATGAGCGTCTCGGTTTCCGCCTCGTAGTGCTCGTCCTCGAGTTTCCTTACCGCCTCGTCGAGGAGGCGGACGTAGAGGTCAAAGCCCACGGAGTAGATGTCGCCCGACTGCTCGCGCCCAAGGAGATTTCCAGCACCGCGTATTTCCATGTCCTTCATGGCGATCTTGAAGCCCGAGCCAAGCTCGGTAAAATCTGAGATTGTAGATAGACGCTTCATGGCCACTTCCGAAAGGGCCCTGTCTTTCGGGTAGAAAAGGTAGGCGTAGGCCACGCGGTCGGAACGGCCGACCCTTCCCCGGAGCTGGTAGAGCTGGGAAACGCCGTACATGTCCGCCCTGTCGATGATGATTGTGTTCACGTTTGGGATGTCGATTCCGTTTTCGATGATCGTCGTGGAAACAAGCACGTGGAAACCGCCGTGGATGAAGCGGTGCATCACGTCTTCCAGCTCCTCGGCGTCCATTTGGCCGTGCGCGGTTTCCACGAGCATTTCCGGGAGCAGGCGCTGTATCCTCACCCTGGTTTCCTTGAGCGTTTCAATGCGGTTGTGCAGGAAGAAAACCTGGCCGCCCCTTTCCGCTTCCTGGCGTATCGCCAGTGCGATGCGTTCCTCGTTGTATTCCTCGATTGTGGTTTCTATCGGGTGGCGGTTCTGGGGCGGTGTTGCAAGTAGGCTCATGTCGCGGATCTTGAGAAGGCTCATGTGGAGCGTGCGGGGAATCGGTGTCGCCGATAGCGTGAGGCAGTCGAGGTTTGTCTTTAGTTCCTTTAAGCGCTCCTTGTCCTTTACGCCGAAACGCTGCTCCTCGTCGATGACGATAAAGCCGAGGTTCCTGAAAGCTACGTCTTTTTGAATGATCCTGTGGGTTCCGACCAGAAGATCGACTTCCCCTTTTTTGAGTTCTTCGAGGATCCGGTGAGTGTTTTTCCTGTCAACAAAGCGGGAGAGCATGGCTATGCGGATCGGAAACTGGCTGAACCTTTCCCGGAAGTTGTCGTAGTGCTGCTCGGCGAGGATCGTAGTCGGCGCGAGGAAGGCCGCCTGCCGCCCGCCCATTATCGCCTTGAAGCAGGCGCGGACGGCGACTTCGGTTTTCCCGTAGCCGACATCCCCGCAGATTAACCTGTCCATGGGATGCGGGCTTTCCATGTCTTCCTTGATCTCTTCCACGCAGCGTACCTGGTCGTCGGTCTCCTCGAAGGGGAAGCCCGCTTCAAACATGGTCTGCCACTCCGAGTCTTTGGGGAAGGCAAAGCCCTGGGCCTGTTTGCGCTTTGAATAGAGCGCGAGGAGTTTTTCGGCGATGTCCTCCACGGACTTTTTCACCCGGCCTTTGCGGTTCTCCCAGCTCTTTGAACCCAGCGTGTCGAGCCGGGGGGCGTTGCCCTCGCTCCCGATGTAGCGCTGGATGAGGTTAACCTGCTCTATTGGCACGAAGACCGTTTCTTCGTCTGCGTATTCCACGTTGATGTAATCGCGCTCGTGGCCCAGGGCTTTTATCCGCTCGATTCCTTTAAAGAGCCCGATGCCGTAATTCACGTGGACAACATAGTCGCCGGGGTTGAGCTCCACGAAGGTGTCGATGGCCGCGCTCCGCACGGTCTTTAGCGACTTGGGCGGACGGCGTCGGCGGCCAAAAATCTCGTTTTCCTGGACAAGGATGAATTTGATACCGGGAAGCGCGAAACCAGCCGAGAAGGAAAAGGCGCCGATACTCGCCTCTTCGTCTTTTAAAAGTTCCGCGATCCGTGCCGCCTGGACATCCGATTCGGCTGCCACCACCAGGTCCCAGCCTTGCTTTACAAGGGAAGAAAATTCTTCCTTTAGGTAGTCGATGTTGCCGAAAAAACTCCGGGGCGGATCGCAGGCGGCGTTGATGCGCATGGCGGTTTCTTCCCCGCTCCCTTTCATGGACAAAAAAGAGATGCGCCGTGGTTCGGAGTAAAAAAGCTCCTTAAAGTTTAAAAGCAGACGTTCCGGCGGGGGGACTTCCCTTTCGCGCCTGGCTTTTGTATAAAGGCTGCGATACTCCCTTTCAAGGCTTTCCTGCGCGTTCTCTAACCTTTCCCGGTCAAGGTAAATTACGAGCCCATCGCCAAGGTAATCCGCCAGCGTGGCCGGCTTGGGGAAGGCGAGGGGGAAGAGCATTTCTTCGCCGCTAATTGTCCGCCGTGTTATTAGTTCTTCCAGAATGGCTTTGCCATCTTCCAGATTAGCGCCTAGCGCTTCTATCCGATCGTCGGTCCAGATAACTTCCTTTTGGGGGTGAATGACAAGTTCTGGCACATTTTCAAGGCTGTTCTGGTTTAGGGGATCGAAGCGTCTAATGGATTCGATTTTGTCAAAATCGAAGATGGCGCGGTAGGCGTTGGTTTCGTCCCCCATTAGGATGTCCAGTACTTCCCCTCGAAGGGCGAATTCGCCCTGCACCTGCACGCGGGGAACCCTGGTGTAGCCGTAACTGACGAGTTTCTCTGCAAGGGAGGTGGTGTCGATTTTCCCGCCTGGCTTGAGCTTGACGAGAAGCCCCCGCAGGTAATCGGGCGGCGGCAGGGGCGTCAAAAAAGCCCGCTCTGGGACCACCACGATTCCGCTTTTCCCTGCAGCGAGGCCGGACAAAACCTCCATCCGCTCCCCGAAAACCGCTGAAAAAGGCGCCATGTCCCGGTAAGGCATCCCGCCCCACCAGGGGAAAAGCGCCGCCAGGGCCCCGGCGGCTTCCAGGTCTTGCATGAGGAGGTTGGCCTCGGTGTCGGTGGGGACAATAGCCAGGATCGTTCCGCCCCGCGCTGCATGGATCATCGAAATCAAGATGCCCGTGAACGCGCCCTCGGCGGCCTCTATTTCGATTGGGAATTTCCCTTTATCGTTGTATTTTCCTGCCTCTAGCACCTTAAGCAATTCGCGCACGGCAGGGGAGGATCTGATTTTTTCCTGTAACGAAGGAAAGGACAAGGTATTCATAAGGTATTTAGCCCAATATACCGATTACTATAGTATAGAACCAGGATCATTCGCAACGATGTCCGTAAAGGCGGCGAATATTGTTTCGATTGAGTTTTAGGAGTTGATTGTGAACCGAAGATACGCTTTTTTAACGCTGTTAATCGTCCTTTTGGGCCTTCAGGCGCTTCCCGGCGCACCCATGGACGCTTCTCAAGCCGGGGCAAAAGTCGATTTCAGCATACGGTATTTCGATAAGCGGGTTTACTACCTCCAGTCCGACCCTATTTTGGTGCAGGTAACTTTGACCAACAACGGCCCCATGCCGTTCAGGTTCAAACTGGCGGACGAGCGCGCCTTTTCGGTGGATTTTGACATTAGGACCAGCACCAACCGCGTGGTGGAAGCTGCGGATGTATTAGTCCGTAAACGGAGCCAGAGCCAGCAGGTTTACTTTAGGGAAGTTTTGGTTGAGGCCGGGGAATCTTTTTCCTTTGTGGAAGATTTGTGCGAGTACGCTGCCCTGACCCAAAGCGGCACTTACGTCGTCCAGGCCCGGATTTACCCGGAACTCTACCAGTTCGCTGAAAACCGCTACAGGATCGCTGAGGGAATCCCCGCTGCGGACATTATCAGTCCCGGCGTCACCCTTGCGGCAGGAAGCAAACCGCTTGAGTCAAACCGCCTTACCCTCAGCATAAGGCCCGCCCTCATCATCGGCCCCGACGGCATTCCTCTTGAACTTGATGTGGAAACCAATGCGATCCTTGTCCGGGAAAAAATTCCGCCTGACGAAGTGGTAAGTTACCTCCTAACAGCCAGGCAGAAAAGCCAGTGGGAAAAATTCTTCCTTTACCTCGACCTGGAGGCCATGCTTGCGCGTGACGCCTACCGTCGGAGGCAGTGGGTTGCGGAATCCGAGGAAGGCCGCCAGCGGATGATCGCCCGTTACCGCCAGGATCTGCAGAACGCTGTTATCGACGGAGACATTTCAATGATCCCCATGGACTTTACCGTGGAGCGCACCGTTTACAACGCACAGTCAGGTACGGTGACTGTGCTGGAGTACTTCAGGGTGGGAACCTACACCGAAAGAAAACGTTATACCTGGTACCTGGAAAAAAAGAACGATATTTGGACAATCGTTGACTATTCGGTTGTCAATCTGGGAACCGAGTAGAAGAGATAGCCATGAAACTGTTAGTGGTATTGAATTCTGACGAAATTTTCAATTTTATTTCGCTGAACGTTAAACCGCTTGGTTTTGAACTGATTCGTTATTTTCACGTATTAAAAGCAATGGACAACATTGACGAAATTGAGCCGAGGGCAATTATAATCAGTGCAAGGGATTTTCCGCGCCACTGGAAAGCTTTTGTGCAGTTTGTGAGGGCCCAGAGGTCAAAGGAAGACTGTCCGATCATAATTCTTACCTCTGAGAATTTTCCCGTAGAGGAAAAATCCAAGGCTTCATTCCTGGGGGTAAGCGGCATGGTTACCGACGCCCTTTACGACCCTGCTGAAATGGACCGCTTGCAGGGAATTTTGGGCCGCTACCTGCCTGTAAACGAAAAGCGCCGCAGCCACCGCATCCATGTTGAAAGCGGCTACGGGTTCGGCTACCTGTTTGTCCAGCCTGACGACGGCGTCCTTGTAACTGGCGCGATTAGGGATATCTCGGCGGGGGGGCTTTCCTTCCTGCCCGACAACCCGAATTTGATGAAAAGCATCGGTTTGAACGCCGAACTTGCGGAGTGTTCCCTCAGGGCCGGGGACTCAATTTTTTCGCCTACCTGCCGCCTTGCCAGGACCGGCCGGATTGTTTCGATGGAGTTCCTGTCCATGCCAGAAAAAGATCGCGAGGCTTTCGACAGGTATATAACGCACCTTCCCCTTATGCTGATAAGAAATTATAGAAATGGGAAAATGGGGAATAGGGAATAGGGAATAGGGAATCGTTAGACTTGTTCGACAACTCATTATTGCAACTTAAAATTAATAATCCCACAAGACATTATTCCCCTCTTCTCTTTTCATTCTTCATTTTTAATTTTTACATTCTCCCCCTCCGTGCGCTCCGTTCCTCCGTGTGCCCCGTGAGATGCTTCCCTATTCCCCGGTTTTCATCTTTTTCCGTATGATTTTCCAGGCCGGTATGTATTGCGTAAGGAGCCGGTAAAAATTTTTGTCGTGGTGCCTTTCAATGATGTGGACCATCTCATGCACTATCACGTATTCTAGGCATTCAGGTTTTCTCTTTGTCAATTCGGAATTCAGCCTTAGGGTTTGCCTTTCGTAATTACAGCTCCCCCAGTGCGACTTCATTTTTCTGACGTAAAGTTTTTTTACCTCTACGCCGATTTTGCCTTCCCAGTTTTTTATGAGGGTTTCTGCGGCTTCTTTCAGGATTCTCCTCCGCCACCTGTCAAGGTATTCCAGCTTCTTGGCCCTTGTGGAACCTTGGCGGGTATAGTACTTCATGTATCCGCCGTCAATTACAATTTTTGGATTTCCCCTGCGCTCGATAATTTCAAGTTCCAGGGCTTCACCCCACACGTACACCGTGGAATGGTTTTTCAGGGTGCCTGGTGCTTCCGGTTTGAAACCTGCCTGTTTTATGAACTTCTGCCGGTGCTTTTCCACCCACTCGATTTTTGATGCGGCGAACTTTCTGATAAATTCCGCCCCCGTTCCCAGGGGGGCTGCGATCCTTACCCTTCCGTCAGGATAAACCGTGAGCCGCACGGATTTAATGGTTGCCTTCTGTTCCACTTCAAACTTGATGGAAGAAATCTCAAATGTGTAGTTCATGTAATTTTTTTTATATTGGTTTATATTGAAAATGTGAAGTACCGGATTATTTACGCAGATCCCCCGTGGAAGTACCTTTGGGGCGGGGGCAAGGACGGCGGGCATTTTGCCCCCGAAAAGCACTACGAAACAATGTCAACGGATGAGATTTGCGCCCTGGACGTAAAAAGCCTCCGGGACAAAAACTGCGCCCTCTTTCTGTGGGCCACGATGCCCGCCTTGCCCGACGCAATCCGGGTAATTGACGCTTGGGGCTTCAAATACAAGACATGCGCCTTTTCGTGGGTCAAGACAAAGAAGGACGGAACCCCCCTGAACGGGATGGGGAGCTACACAAAAGCCAACATTGAAATTTGCCTTCTAGGGATGAGGGGCC
>JGI24702J35022_10001840_pt1 | contig 13062 bp, 7 predicted proteins | sample TergutTh196P4_FD_35022 | JGI IMG/M metagenome (IMG submission 35022)
TAGGCTATCTCCCTTATGGAGGGCAGCGTTATCCCCCCTACGAAGTAAGCCTTGACGGGCGTGCTCGCCACGAGCTCCGCCGACGCCCCCCTCATCGCCGACAGCTGCGCAATCGCCGATACAAGCAGCAGCGCGACCGCGACCGAAAGCGCCGACTTCGCCGCCGAGCGCCGTATGTGCCTCGCCGCGTGCCTCGCCGCGAACAACGGCCCAGCCCTGCCGCGCACCGCCCCTCCCGCGCATGGGGCCTGCCGCGCGACGGCTGGGCTTGGTGAGCCGGTTCGCAGATCGTCGCCCACGCCGTCCAAAGCGTTATTTGACCATGTTTCCACGCGCCCAAACCGGGGCCCGCCTCCCCTTGCCTGGCCAAACCGCAGCTGCCGCCCTCCCGTGGCGCCCCCGTGCAGCAGCGCCAGCGGAGCGGCCTTTCCTATGCGCCTCAGCATCGCCAGCGCTGCCGCGAGCGCGAGCGCGAGCACCGCGCCGCCCCCGAGGGCGAGCGCGCCCGCAGGGACCGACGAGTCCGCAGCGTACCGCTCCAGCGCCACGAGCGCGTTGCTGCTCCCGACCGTGCGCATCACGTACGCGCATGCGGCCGCGCCGCCCAGCGCGACGGACGCCAGGGCAACGGCAAGGAACGGCAGGGCGAGAGACCTGGCGGCCTTGCCACGCCCCGTCCCCAGCGCCCTCATCACCGCGTAGTCGCGCTTCCTCCTCGCTATGAAGAGGTACGCCGCGAGGCACGTAGCCGCAATTGCCGCAGCCGAATACGCCGCTATCTTCACCGCAGCCGCCCGCGATGCCGCTGCGAACTCCTCCTCTATCGCCAGCCACCCCCGGTCGTTGAACACCAGCGTCAGCCCCAGCTCCCGCAGCATGGGCTCCGCCTCCTCCAGGAACGCGGGGATGTCCCATGCGTCCTCGACCATGAAGCTGAACTCGCCCGGAGCGTAGCGGTGCCCCTCAGCGCCCTCCGCCCCCTCCGGCAGCAGCGATCTCGGCACGAACACCGCGTTCACGGAGTAGCCCCAGTGCGGGTCCGCGCTCCGCTCCTTGCGCGTGTCCGTGTTCACGTATATCCCCACTATCTCCAGCTCCGCTTCTCCCACCGGGGGCGCGTACCTCTCGCGCGTCCCCGCCACCGCTCCGAGGTTCGCGTACTGCTCGAACAGCCGCCCTCCCAGCGCCAGGGAGATCGTGTCTCCTATGCCGAGCCCGTACTCCTCCGCCAGCTCGCTGCTCACGCAGCANACGGCGGCGCCGGCCGCGCTGTCCTCCCTCCCGACCATCCGCCCCTCGGCGACCTCCATCTTGCCCTCCGCGAAGCGCACGATGGAGCGCATGTCCTCCGTGTAGACGACGTCGAGCGTGTGCGCGTCCGCGTCCGTGATCTCTATGAGCTCGCGCAGAGGCGCGTACTCGTCCAGCTCCAGGTAGCCCTCCGGGGCATCGTTGAGAGGCCACACCGCCTCGCACCATGAGTTGCTCATGTAATCGCCGATGTAATAGTAGTAGTCGCTCTCTCCAATCCAGCTAAAACCGACGGTAGGCATGAACCGCAGCACGAACGCGCACCGGTCGCCGACCTCGATTCCCCTCAAATTTTCCCCCCCATATTCGATCTCCGGGAAGTAGAACCCCACCGCCCTCGTCCTGCTGTCGTATAGTATATCCATCACTGGCGCTCCGGATTTAAGCTGCTCCAACATTCCTGCAAGAGGGTGCAAGGACTCCGCGCCGCCGGTTTGTATCGTCGGCATATCGCCAATCTGTGGTACTAGCCCTGCCAAGACATTTACGTCATCGATGAAAAAATATATTGAATCCCTACCAATATCACCCATCTCAGGGCATACGGTCGCCTCGACGACGCACCGCATCGAGAAGTTGAAAAAATACGCGCCGTCGTCAAGGCGCGCATATATGTCCGACACCCCCGCAGTCATAAGACGCATGTCATAGGAAGTGACATGGGGCAGCGAAAGGACGGCATCGACCTGCTCTTGCGTCAGCAGCTGGTAGACGCCGGTCTCCCCGCTCTCGAGCCTCAGGTGGTATGGGTCGCCGGCGCATGCTTTTATGGGCGCAATAGGTGCCTCCGCTTGTATCGCGCCGGCTCCATAGTATTGCGCAGCTGCGGCCTTCACCTCCCGGTCCGTGACCGCATATTCCATGGATTGCGATATGAGCGCGAAGGCCACGGCGCCAAGCAGTATGACCGTCAATGCCGTCCTCGCAGCAGAGCGCAGCAGCGTCTTGAATGCCAGCCGTAACTTCATAAGCGCCTCCTAGCCTCTTCCTTTTCGTGTCTATCTTCTATCTGAAGTCGTTTGATGGCTCCGCCAATTACCTCGGTAACCTTTCCGTCTTTGACCTCCAAAACTCTGTCGACATACGGGATGATGCTCCTGCGGTGCGACACGATGAAGTAGAACCCATAGCTTGTGTCTGCTTTGATGAACCTGTCGAAACCGTCATCGGACTCGCCGTCATAATGCGAAGTCGGCTCATCCAGCACCAGCACATCCGCTTTTCGATGCAATGCCCGCAGCAGCGCGATCTTCTGCCGCTCCCCTCCGGACACCTGAGTGCCGGCGCTGCCGACTTGCGTCTCGTAACGTTTCTCCAATGCCACAATGGCCTCCGTGCAGAACCTTGGCAAGCCGCCTCCTGGGAATGCTGCATTCCCCATATCGTCTGTGCTGCCGCCTATTGTTACGTTCTCCGCGACAGTTCCTTTGAACAGATGGATGTCCTGACAGACCGTGCTGAACCTCAGCCTGTATTCGTCGATGCTATAGCTCGATATCGGAACGCCGTCTATCAGTATTTCGCCGGAGTCGGGTTCGGCCAGCCTTAACAAAAGATTCATCAATGTTGTCTTCCCGCTTCCATTGTCCCCCATTATTGCGACTTTCTCGCCTCTGCGGACAATGAAGCTCGCGCCGCTCAATACGTCCTGCCCCCCGAGATTCACCGACACATCCCTGAACTCGATTGACGACGCGACGGCTGGCATCGGCAAAGCCGCCCCGCCGTCCTCCTCCTCCAGTTCGTTGAACTTACGAAAGCCTTCTACGCTTGGGGCTATCTGCTTCAGGATGACCCGCAGCTCCATGATGATGTTCACGGGGCTAAGGACATACGCGGCGAACGTGATGAATGCAAACAGCCCTCCGACCGTCAGCCGCTGCCCCACTATCAAGGACGCGCCTAGAATATACAGCGCGTTCATCCATACGTACTCGAATCCCACCACGATTAGGCCATTCAACGACATCAGCAGCGAATGGCGTTTCGAGGACTCATTGATCGTCTGTATATGCCCCGAATACTCGGCAAGTATCTTGCCCCTCAGATTCCACAGCTTAATGTCGATTATTCCCGCCAATATATTCGACAGCCAGGCATTGTATCCCTTATTGTCCTCCATCAGCTGCCTCCCCTGCTTTTCCGCGCGCTTACGGATCGAGGTGTTGACGAGCATCTTTATAGGCAAGAGCGCGGCCACAAAGATTGAAAGCCGCCAGTCCAGGATTATGAGGCCGATCAGCGCCCCAAGGCATTTGCATATGACGACGAATATCGTCAGGAAGCTGCTGTTGGCAATCTGAAGAATCACCGCTATGTCATATAGCGCGTCGCTTATGATCTTATAGAACCCGTGCTCCTTGTAGTATGACGGCTTCAGTTTCAGCCCATGCTCGAACGCATCGACCTTAAGCTTTTTCCCCAGCTCGTTCGATATGCTGATCTCCTGCTTCCTTTGCAGGTACTCAATTGCCTGCCCGCCGACCATCAGCGCCGCTATGGCGATGGCCGCGACCGTGACGTATTTGACGTCGCCCTGCAACAGCCCTTCGTCAACCATGCTGCGGCTGATGAAAGGCGTTATCGCCGATATTGCCGATATTGCAATGGCGAGCAGCATGATGCATGCTACTCGCCTGCGATATGGGTTAAGCATCTTCAACACGTCTTTGAATGTCATATAGTTACCTCAAACGCGGAGCGGTTCAGAGTATTTTTCTTTTCCTTTGCTTGTTTTAATCAATGCGCTTTATGCGCTCTATGCGTTCCTCTTTCGCCTCATTCCCTCACCTGCAGAAGCTCCAGCGGGGGCCTGCGAGTTGCGATGCCGGAGCAGGCTGCGGAAGAGGCAAGCGCCACTGCGAGGTAGAGCGCCGCGAAGAGCGCGGCCTGCCCGGACACAAGCTCCGATGCCAGCCCTGACGCAATCCCCGACGCCGTGTCGCCGCCGCCCATGAACGCCGCCACGCAGCAAAGGCCTGCCGCCAGCCCGACAGCGCAAGGCGCGGCCTGCTGCGCCGACAGCACGGCGCGAACCGTCGGCTTCCCTGTCCCAAGCACCCGCATCACCGCCGCCTCGCGCGACGACTGCAGCACCATCAGGCTGCACATGAACGCGCCTATCAGCAGCGCCGCGGCCACCGCCATCGGGTATAGCATCTCTATCAGCCTGCGAGAGTTCCTCAGGTTCTCGACCTTTGCCGTGTTCATGACGACGTCGATGCCGTCGCCATACTGCTTTTTCGCGTATGACCGGAACTCGTCCACCCTGTCGCTGTCGGCCAACGAAACTTCAAGCCCCTCCATCGGGTAGAAGATGTCCTCGGCGTCCGCCAGCCCCGGGGTGAACACGTTCGCGGAATAGCCGTCAAGCGTCGTGTCCGCGATGCCCACGACCGTGTACGTATATGCACGCGACCTGGCATCCATCGAGATCTCGTCATGGAAGGCCTCAACCAGCTCCGCGTCGGAGCGGCCGTCCTCCGGATTGGCCTCCTTATGCCGCCGTACGCGCTCGCCGGCAGCCTCGTTGAACGCCCCCGCCGGAGCAACCCACGCAGTTGTGCCGAGCTGCACCCCATACGCCTCCGCGAAGGGCTTCGACACTACGAGCACCCTGCTGAATCTTTCCATGCTCGAGGCATCATAGAATTCGGCATAGGCCGTTCGCGCATCGCTTCCGCTAAATCGGTCGATGTCGTTTGTCACCGACATCGTCGTTGCGCCTATCTCCACGTCGCCGAACATTATGTCGACCTGCTTGCTGTTCCCTTCATAATACTTCCCAGACACAAACCCCGAGTAAATGATTTGTCGAACGTCCTGGAGCGTCAGCTCCCCTATGAGGTTCGCCCTGATCGGCGTGTTCGCCACCAGCTCCGCATATGACTCCCTGACTTTTGCGAGAAGCGCTATTGCCGACAGCAGCAGTATGGCCGCGGCCACCGCCAGCGCCGTCTTTGCCGCCGACCGCAGCATATGCCGCCACACGTGGCGGGCCGCATGGGCCAGCAACGCGGCTCCGTAATATTGGCGCGCAGCCGGCCTCAGCGATTCCATATTGCCAAACGCTGCGGAATCATATCTGCCTGCAGCGGCCGCGCCTTCCGGCGCAAGAACGGGGGCGGCCCTCCCCCATGCGGGGCTTCCGCCCATGGCAGTCTTGCGCATTTGAGCGTTGCCGCTGCCGTGCAACAGCTCAAGCGGCCGCTTCGAGCCGAGCCTGCGCAGCATTGCGGCTGCAAGGCCAAGCGCGAGAAGGAGCTGGAAGGCGGCGCACGCGGCGACAATGGCGGCCGGCACCGTCGAATCCACTGCATAATTCTCCAATACGACCATCGCGTTGCTGCTTTGCACCGTCCTTGACGTGTACGCGCAAGCGGCCGCCCCGCCGGCAGCGACGGACAGCGCAGCCGCAACGAGAAGCGGGAGCAGCAGCGCCCTCCCCGCCTCTCCCCGCCTTGCCCCCATTGCCCTCATGATGGCGTAGTCGCCCCTCCTGCGCGCGATGAGCAGGTATACCGCGAGCGCCGTCGCCGCAATGTCGGCCGTGACGAAAATCGCTATCCTTATGTACAGCAGCCGCTCCGCGTCCTTGAACGCCCGCTCGATGTCCAGCCAGCCGCCGTCATTGAACATGAGGCTATATCCCCGCTCGTCCGCAAACGTGCGGGCTTCTTTCATCAGTGCCCCTATGTCCCATGCGTTGTCCGCTTTGAAGCTGAACTCGCCCGGCGCGTAATTGTGTCCCGCGATGTCGGCCGCGCTTCCGGGGTAAAGCGTCTTTGGCACAAATACGGTATTGACGGAGTAGCCCCAATGTGGGTTCCTGCTCCGCTCCGCCCTCCCGTCTGTGTCGAGGTAGATGCCGACGATCGTAAGCTCCACGGCCTTCGTTGGTGGCGCGTATCTGGCGGGGGTCCCGGCGACGGCCCCCAGGCCGGCGTACTGCTCGAACAGCTCCGTGCCTAGGTCCAAAGCAAGCGTGTCGCCGATTTTCAGCCTGTACGTCGAAGCCAGCAGCTGGCTGACGACGCATACGTCGCCGCCGCCGTCCTCCCGCGTGAGCATGCGCCCCTCCTTGACCGCCATCTTCCCTTCGGCAAAGCGCATGATGGACGCCATGTCCTCGGTATAGACCACGTCGAACGTCCGCATGTCCGCCTTCGTGATCTTGATGACCTCGCGCAGTGGGGCGTACTCCTCCTTTTCGAGGTATTCCGCCGGCTCCCCGTCGATGGGCCAGACGGCGTCGCACCAATCGTCCGACAGATAATCGCCCAACATATAGAAATACCCCTCAGAGAGCGGCAATGGCATGTATCTGATTACGAACGCGTACCTGCTCCCGACCTTCATGTTTCTGAGCTGGCTTAGGCCATAGTCCTGCCCATAAAGGCTGACGTACATCGCCCTGTGCGTGCCTACGTATACGTCAGCCATGTGCATGCCTTCAAACTGCTCGCCGTAGCGGTGGAGCACGAATGAGGAGTTCCCGCCTGCCGACTGCATGGTCTCCGACATGCCGCGGGCTTGCTCCCCGCCCGCCAGAACCTTGACCTCTTTTATCCGCAGATAGGCGTCGCCGGATGCGGAAATCTCCACGTCCGTAAGCAACGTACCCTCTATGACGCTCCTCGCAGAAAAGTTGTAGAAATAGTCGCCGTCGTCGAGGCGTCTGTATTTCGGAGATATGCCCGCGGTCATAAGCCGGGCATCGGCCGACGACACATATGGCAGTCGTGAAATCTCGTTGACTTCCGCTTCCGTGAGCAGCTTGTATCGCTCAGTGGACGCGCTGTCGAGAGACAAGTGGAACGGGTAGCCTACGCCGGCGCCGAGGGGCGTGTCTGGCTCCTCCGCTTCCATGGCGCCGACCCCGCAATACTGCGCGGCCGCGTTGTCCGTCTCGCGGCGGACGATCGCATGCTCGATGGCTTGCGATATGAGCGCGAAGGCCACGGCGCCGAGCAGAATGACCGTCAACGCAGTCCTCGCAGCCGAACGCAGCAGCGTCTTGAATGCCAACCGTAATCTCATATGCGCCTCCTAGAAGCACAGTATTATGTCGTTGCATATAATTATACATGTATTATAAGTGATGTCAACAGCGTTATAGCAATATAACAATAATATACTTTTTGTAGATATATGCGGCAATGTGATAATTCGCATTCTGAGTGCAGCGAAGAATCAATGTACGCTACAATTGCTCCTGTTCACGCCCTTGCGCTCGGCAGACGTTTTTTTGCTTCCTTATCGCTCAGATGCGCATCCATGCGCATATTCGCGCCGCTCCGCCTCCTTGCTACGCGGTCGGAAGCAAAACAAACGTCTACCTCACCGGGCGTGAATTGTAACTTCCAAGCGCTACAATTGCCTTGTATTCCCGTTTGCTATTTGATATACTTGACAAAACAAAATAATTCAGGAGGAAAACAATGTTAACAGAGAAAGAAAACTACATGATGCTTCTGAACGGAGAGCAACCGGAATGGGTGCCGCACTATTCATTTGGCATGGCCCCCGGGTCCAAAAGAGCGATCCCGACGATGATGCACGAACCGCCCATCCTTGTGCCCCACCGCATCCGCGGCGGCGGAACGGACATATTTGGCGTGCCGTATGTTTCGACATATGAAACCGCCAACGCGCTGCTCCCGGAGCCAGACAACTTCATCCTCAAGGACATCAGGCAGTGGCGCGATGTGATCAAAGCCCCCGATATATCCGGCGTCGACTGGGAAGACATGGTGAAAAAGAATATCGAGCAAACCAAAATCGACCGCAACGAGACCGCCCTCGCGCTCAACCTCCATTTCGGATATTTCCAGCACCTCATGTCATTCATGGGATTCACGGAAGGGCTGACCGCGATGTATGAAGAGCCCGATGAGGTCATGGAGCTCTTCGACTACATATGCAATTTCTTCATGGAAGTCGCGGATAATGTCATCGACCTGTATAAACCCGACGTGCTGACGTTCATGGATGACACTGCGGCTTGGGGAGCTTCGTTTATTTCCCCGCAGATGTATAAAGACATGCTCATCCCGTTCCACGACAGGTGGGCGCAAAGGGCTCGCAACCGCGGGTTGAAGATGACCATGCATAACTGCGGCAAATGCGAGGATATTTTGGATTACCTCGTCGAAATGGGCATCAATGCATGGGACCCCGCACAGACGTGCAACGACCTTGTGGCCGTGAAAGCAAAATTTGGCAACAAGCTCGTTATCACAGGCGGATGGGACGGGCGCGGGCGCCTGCTCGACCCCGATGTGACCGACGAAGAGATCGTCGCTTCTGTGGAAGACACGTTCCACAAGCTCGCTCCGGGCGGCGGGTTCATGTGGGGCGGCGGATTCCTCGGGCCGCTCGACGATGAGGAAATCAAACGCAAGAACGCTGTTTTAAGCGGCGCGGTCGACAGGCTTTCCTACTCGGTTTATAAATAATCGTTTATGAGTCCGGGATAAGCCCAAATCATCCCCCGATGCCGCGAGTTTGACCGCCAACCCTGCCGCTTGCGTATCGGAACGGAGGATAATCTGCGAAAGGTGTGGTCACTGTTATGAATACAATTATTCTCGGCGGTTTTCTCGGTTCGGGCAAGACGACGACTTTGATGCAATTTGCGCGTTATCTCGTCGATATTTCCGATCCCGATCTCGAATACAAAGTCGTGATTCTCGAAAACGAGGTCGGCAAGATAGGCATTGACGACCAATACTTGCGCAACAGCGGGTTTACGGTAAACAACCTGTTCGCGGGGTGCGCTTGTTGCACTGTTTCGTCGGAGTTGATCACATCGGTCGGCGAAATCGTGAGAACGATGACGCCCGAATGGCTTGTTGTCGAGACGACGGGCATTGCATATCCCGGCCTCATGCGCGAGAACTTGCAAAATGCGCTGCATTTGGAATCGCGCGTTTGCGTGCTGACGGATGCGTCGCGGTGGGCGCGGTTGCGCATCCCCATGGAGGCATTGCTGCAAGGGCAGATTGAGTGCGCCGATATCGTGCTCATCAATAAAATCGATCTTTCCGATGATGAGTCTCTGGAGCGCATAGAGGCGGACATTCATGGCTTCAACGCTGATGTGCCCATAGTCCGCATTTCTGCGCTCAGCGAGGTTCCCAACGAGGTTTGGCATAGCATTGTTGGGGTTTGGAAATGAGATAGGGGGCAGTGGCACATATGGCAGAACATGAACACGAGCACGAGCATGAGCACGAACATGAGCATGAGCATGAGCACGAACATGAGCACGGACATGAGCATGAACACGAGCATGAGCACGGACATGAGCATGAACACGAGCACGCGCATGAACACACGCACGAACATGGACACGAACATGGACACGAACACGCGCATGAACACGAACATAGTCATGGCTCTGTCGGCGGGAAAAGGCGCATCAAGGCAAAAGTAGCTGACACCCCGGGCTTGGTCTATATCGACCGCCAGATCCACGACGGAGCCATCACAATTTCCGCCGCGTTGACCATCGTCACCGACGATATCCATCTCGACAAACGAATCGCAGCGGAAATTGAATCCGCTGCGCGCGAAATCGCCGCGCATGGCGGCATAGTCGGGCATATCAAGGCAGCAGTATCAACGACGGCCACAAGCATGATTACCGCTGCCGATGAGACCGCTATGATCAAGGATTCGCCGATGCGCCGTTCGCGCATCGTGATGGCCGCGATTGTCTTTCTTGTATCACCACAGGAGGCCGAAGATATAATCAGAGCATCATTGCAAAGGATACGATCGTCAACATAAATGAGGGACGGTTCGAGACCACGTATCTATAAGTTTTGCGCGGCTTCATCCCGACACTGTCAATCTCACAGCATCCTTCGTGTCGGCATCAACGACGAAACTCAATGAATATTCAAAGTTTACGGACAGCACCATGAATGACTTGCTCTGGCCTCTCTTATTCAGATAAAAGTGCATTATCGGATAATCAATATTGTCAGCATAAGATAAAACGACCTCTATCGGACCTCTGCCCGAATCGAGAGAAACTGTCATTAAGCCCGTATCAGTAATGAAGCTATCAGGAACATAATTTACAAGGCCTGCATATAATATGCCCTCATAGACATAATCTCCGCTTAAGTAGAGATAGTACGCATTCTCCGAGGGCACAAGCTGCGGGATCGTTATAGGTTCGCACTCTTCGCCATAATCAATGAAACCAAGATCATGTGTGATTGGAGTGCGTCCATCAACAACGGCAATGCCCATAACCGTAAGCATTGCGAAAGCAGCAATCAGCATTGTGAAAAGCACTACCGATACCTTCTTCTTCTTGCGGTCTATAGAAATGAGCTTAATGCGCTGTACTATTAGCTTTTTATTTGAAAAATACCTGCCTATCAGCGAATGCTCGCGAACATCGGAAACCATATTCAACAGAAGCTCGCCATATTTATAGCGGGCTTCATCATTGTCGCAATTTGATATCATCTTCTCATCGCATCGGAACTCAATCGACGCGGAAACGCTATGAGTGAGGTAGTGAATAGCGGGATTGAACCAGTGGGCAGCGCGCGCAAGCATGACAAAGAGCTGCTTCCATGAATCCCCGTGCTCTATATGCTTCGATTCGTGGAGAAGCATGAGGAGAAGCTCGTCGTCATCGTAATGTTCCAGCACGTCGTCTGGCAATATTATCATCTTTTTTATGAGTCCATATGACAATGGAGTTGATATGCCGTCGCTCATGAACATACGAACACCCTTTAACGAACGCGCTTTCGCGGGATGAGCGCCTTGCAGGATGCCATGGTCGTAAATCGATAAGATGCGGGATGGCGCGGCGACAAATTTGTTCTTGTTTCTCAATATGAAAGCGACATGTCCTCCGAGAAAAACACCAAGACTAATAATGGCCCCGGCTATCCAAACCGCAATTAATATACCTTGCAATGTGTAATTCGGGGCTTTTGTAGTGTAGATGCCAAATTGTTCTGTGGGCGGAGGGAGCATCGCATTGGCCAACCATATTCGCAAAGGCTGAGTGATTTTTGATAGTGCGGGCATCAATGGGAAAATTGGCAAGAGGAAAAACAAGGCATCGACCATGAGAAAATGATGCCACGCGCCGGCACCGCAGCATTTCTCGACCGGCCGTTTGATGCAAAGCAGCATCAGAAACACGAGCGTTCCAAAGCAAGACGATTCGATTATGTCTACAAGTCCGACATTCATTTCTATGGCCTGTCCTTTCCGAACTTAATCGATATCAACGGCCTTTCGCCTCTGCGTCCAATGCGGCCTTCAACGTATCAATGTCCTTTTTCGTGTATTTCCCGCTGCCGATCAGCGTTGTGAATAGGTTGGACAGAATGCCGTTATGGATATTGTTGACAAACTCTGTGGTTGCGTAAGTTTTATACTCCGCTTCCAATATCAATGGAAGGAAATATGTCGAATGCCGAAACTCCTTGACAGGCTGTATGTAGCCTTTGTCTACCAGCCGCGCAATGACGGTCATCAGGCTGGACATATTGCGCGACTTCCCGTCGTGTTCGCGCAGGCGGGCCTCGATGTCGCGGGTCGTGACTCGGCCATCCTCCCCTGACTGCCAAATAGCCTGCATGATTTGATATTCTTGTGCCGAAATCTGTTGCATATATACCACTCAGTTCATTTTTGTATTGAGCAAATATTATACGATTTATTATCGTCTGTCAATAGAATTGTGGATTTGTTTACAATGGTGAGATATGCTTGGATGCTGGTAGATCCGGTTGTTCCCAAATCCACAAGAGTGTTCGGGCGATAAATAGCGCTATATTGCAAATAGTGCTATATTGCTATTGACATTACTTATAATGTTTGTATAATTATATGCAATGACATAATACTGTGCTTCAAGGCAGGAGTCATGGACAAGCCGATCACCCATCATGGAGTGTGCTGGAGCTGCTGCAAGTGAGGGAATGAGAGAAGGATGTGAGTCATGTTCATACTGTCAAACACGATGAGGAACCTTGCCCGGCATGGGCGCAAATCCGTGCTGTACTGCGCCATTTGCATAGCTGCCGTGCTTGCCATGCAGGTCTACCTTGCAGGCATCGACAGCACGGAGGCGCAGCTCCGGCGGCTGCCCGAGGCCATCCCAATTTCCGCGCGGGTGACGAACCAGATCGGCTCGCGCTTTGGCGGGCTGCAGATCCACGAGCGCATCGTCGACGGACTGCTGGCGTCCGACAACGTAAAGGAACTGCTGCTGGCAACGCAGCTTCGCGCGGGCTTGGGCGAGTTCGCTCCGGAGGAATCGAGGCAGCGCTTGCAATTTAACGTCATGGGGGCCAATACGATCGGCGCGCTCGGCAAGCGCGTTGGGGACGGGGCCGAGTGGCTATCAGGGTACAGCCCTGATTTTTTGCTTGGGAACGATGCCGTATGCCTTGCGGACAGGGGCATCATGGAAGCCCTGGGCCTGAAGCTAGGCGACAGCATACCGCTGAACCTTTACTACTACAAACATAGCGCCATGGGGTCGTCGCTCACGTTCGCGCCGCTTGAGCTCCTGCAATTCCGCATCGTCGCCGTGGCGGACCTCGGCATCGTGTCCGCGGATATGGCGGCGCCGAGCCTTGTTATTCCCATTGAGACGCACAGTGACATATGCCACAGGCAGGGCGTCGATTTTACGGCGGCCTCCGCGTCTTTTTTCGTTCGCGACGCGCTCCTGCTCAATGAGTTCAAGGCGGAGATGAAGGC
>JGI24702J35022_10001841_pt1 | contig 13057 bp, 10 predicted proteins | sample TergutTh196P4_FD_35022 | JGI IMG/M metagenome (IMG submission 35022)
GGAAACCACATGACAATGTGCTCAAGTTTGAAGAGATAACCCGCCTCTGCCGTGTTATGGTAGCCCTTGGCATTCGCAAGGTAAGGGTCACTGGCGGCGAGCCACTCGTGCGCAGGGGGGTGGCCTCCTTCATCAAAGAGCTTAAAGCAATTCCCGGCATCGAAAAAGTCACGCTTACAACTAACGGTTTCCTTTTGGGCGCGTACCTCAGCGAAGCCGCCGCCCTTTCCCCCGCCTCCTTCCCGGACGGTGTAAACATCAGTCTTGATGCCCTGGACGGGGAGCGCTTCAAGCGCATCTCCCGGACGGAGGGCACCCTGCCGGGAGACATACTCCCGCACATCGAGAGCCTCCTGGAAAAGCGGATTCAGGTGAAGGTAAATTGCGTGCCCGTCCAGGGCTTTAACGAGGAGGAGATCGTCCCGCTCGCTGAATTGGCGCGTGACAGGGAAATAGCAGTGCGCTTTATCGAGCTAATGCCCCTGGGTTCCGCAGCGGGCTTTAGGCCAATCACCGGGGATGAAGTTGCGGCGCTGCTTGAAAAAGCCTACGGTGCGCTCGTGCCCTTTACCGGTGTTGAAGGCAGCGGGCCCGCAGTTTATTTCAGCCTTCCGGGTTTCAAAGGAAAAATCGGCTTTATAAACCCGGTAAGCCACGGCTTCTGCAAAACCTGTAACCGCCTCCGCCTCACTTCCGAGGGCCAGCTTAAGCCCTGCCTATCGGATTCTTATGCCGTGGACTTGCGGGCCTTGCTTCGGGGCGGCGCATCCGACGGTGAGATTACCGTCGCCGTAAAGGAAGCCGTTTCCAAAAAGCCGAAGTATCATACGCTTTCGCCCGTTTACGGCGCCTCCCCTGAGGAAACCGGGAAGCGGCACACGGACGGAATGTTTGGGATTGGGGGATGAGAAAAATAAAAGAGGTTCTCACGGAGACACGGCGGGACGGAGCTCACGGAGGGAAGAGGAATAAAAGTCTCGTTTCCACTCCGTGTCCTCCGTGATCTTCGTGCCTCCGTGAGAGTTCTTTAGCTCTTCGTAATCTGAATCATTTTTGCCTGGGCTTCGGCCTTTTTGCTAATCTCAAGGGAAAGGACGCCGTTCTTGAAGGAAGCGGACACGCCCTCGGGATCTGCGTTCTCAGGCAGCTTGAAGCTGCGGCTGAAGGTGGAAAAGCGGCGCTCACGGATTAGGAAGTTTCCTTCTCCTTCTTTGGCTTGCCCATCCTCATTTTTTTCCTCAAGCTTTTTCGACTCAATGGTCAGGTTCCTGCCGTCAAGGCGTACCTGAATGTCCTTTTCATCCAGGCCGGGAAGTTCAGCTTCGAGGACATAGGATTTTTCGGTTTCCCGAACATCCACTGAGGGAAGGCGGTTGAAGATCCTGTCGGAGGGGGTAAGGAAATTGTCCCCAAAGAAGGATTCCATGTAGCGGTCGAAACCGCTCAGCGCGTTCTCCAACACACTGTGTGTGCCGCTTGGGCGATAAAGGGTAACTGTTTTCATTTTTGTCTCCTCGTTCGACGGGATGTTTTCCATATCCGGACCCGGGTTTTAACCCTGGGCTGACAGCCCATAGCGGCGTCCGGATTCTGGTTTTCCCGTCAACACTTATATACTAGCAATTTCCGTGCCAACTTTCGGGAATTCAGGAAAAAAATGCCACGGATTTTCACGAAATAAGCAGATTAACACGGATAATATCTAAAAATAATTTAGATAATCTGCGTAAATCAGTAAAATCCGTGCTAATCAGTGTTACTGGCTTCCAAAGGCAGCACATATGGCGCTTGGCATCTTTCTGGCGCCTTTTTTGGGTTAAAATGTCCCATGCCGGTGTTTTCCCCATAGAGTGTGGGCCATTATTGCACAAAAACGGTGTCATATACCAAATTCTGTATTATTTGGTATGTGAATAATCAAGCTCAAGCGAATAGATTTCGTTGCCATTCGCCAGGGCTTGGGCTTTTGTACTTTGACTTGAGGGGGAAAGCAAGTGATCCAGGATGGAATCCAAATCATTTTCAAAATTTTCCATGCCAAGTTGATAGACTTTTGGTTGTATACCGATAGTTTTTGTCACAGTTGTATCTCCTCCTATAAAAAATTTGGCCTCTCTTGACCTATACATATTATGAAGCAATATCCGTGCCAATTTTCAGGAATTTTATGCATGGTTTAAATTTGTTGGCTTTATTTTAGACAGTTTTTGATAGTTTCGCGTTCAAGCGACTTTTCTTAGGTACGCTCTGTCTCCCGGCGCAGGAATTCAAAAATGGGAGTGATTTCCCCTTCTCTTGCGGAAGGCAGAGTTTACGGGGCATAATGGTTTATGACTCCAGGTCAGGAAGATGCGCTATTTGACTTTCTCGACAGTACTGCCGAATTTGTGCTGGATGAAGTCGTGGCCTTCATTCGCCTGATCGAATCCAAAAGGGAAAGCGGTTTGGCTCTGGAGGTTGAAGCTTTTATCGATTTTCACCACTTGGCCTTTAAAATCGGGAAGAGGCGCTGGGTGTCGCGGCGGGGTTTTTTTGAGCCCCTTCTTTTTGTCATAAGTCCAACCAGGATGGAGTTGGTCAACGGCATTCTTATTCCGGGGCATCGCTGTATCCCCTTTGCCAATGCCGGCCTTCTTCCCAATGAGTACAGTTTTTTCTGGAATGGTTCCCCAGTTCCGTGTACAACCTCGGAGGGTCCGCCGGAAGAGTTTTACCCTTATTACAGCATCTTTGGGGAGGAATACGCCCCTCAGTATGTGGCCAGGGACAATTCCGAAAATGAGGAGGCCTTCAACGAAGACCCCTACGAAGACCCTCCGGAAGTTTCCATAAAGACTTTGGATATGCGGAACATCTACCGGGAAACTTCCTTCATTCCCGGGGACAGTTTTTTGGCGAAAACCATTGACTGGAAGATGGGGAGTTTTCAGTTGGAAAAAGTGAGCCGGGACGAATGGAGCAAGGCGGACCTCAACGCCTGGTTTACTGCGGCCGAAAAGGGCTTTGAGAATTCTTTCGCCCATCTAGGGCCGGCTTCTTGTACTGAAGAGCAGGTTGCCTTTGCCTATTGGTTTGGCCCGCCAAGAATGAGGGAAGTTCCCGCCTATGCCCTTGAAGATTATCTTTATGAGAAGACAGATAGGATCGAAACCTCTGCCTACGGCATTGAGAGCCGTTTTTGGTACGCGGGCAGGGAAATTCCCGACAGGAAAGGCCTTGATTCCGGCGGCATCCGTCCTGATATGAGCCCTGTTGAAGCTATGCTCCATGACCTTAAAATTCCGGTATCGGAATATGTCATTCAATCATACGTCAGGGATTCCCTTTACAGGGAGAAGGGGGACGCGGATCTTGTTGTGGAAAGGCTCGTCCCTGCCAGCGTTGAACTGGACCGGCGTGACAGGAATTTTCTCGTCGAATATACCGGAAGCGTCCTTGAAGACTTTCGTGATTATTACACTCCGTTTACGGACAAGGAAATGGGCCCTGTCAGGCAGCGGGCCGGGGAACTGCATACGGCGGTAATTGATCTTGCTGCGAGGCTTTGCAGGGGGGAAATCGATCCTTCATGGCTTCCCCGGCATACTTTTATTATCCTTTCGCAGATTCAAAGCCATACAGCCAGCGTAATGGAAGACCTTGATTCCGACGAATCCCCGCCGCCGCTTGAGCTTGAGGCCCTTGATAATTCCCTGGACAGCATGATTGAAACTTACGAAGACGTAAAAGAACTAATTGATGAGGCTTTGGAAAGTTTCAGACGAAACAGGCTTGCCGTTATACGCTCCGGCAGTGAATCCGTTTCAGAATGGCTTATCCAGTTGAGCGTTGGCGGGATAGATGCCTGGCGCCGGCTTCTCGTAAGCGAAAGCTGTACCCTCTGCGAGCTTCATAGAATTATCCAGGCGGTTTTTGAGTGGCACAATTCGAATACTTTTAGGTTTGTCGGAGACAAATCAGTTGTTGATGAATCAGATGCTGATAAATTAGCTTACGATAAATCGCCGTTCATCAAAGAGATGGATCTGAATACCAGTATAGCGGAACTTGAAGAGGGAAATAATGTTGAACTTCTCTACGAATACGGGACAAAATGGAATGTAAAGATAATGATCCTTTCACGGCAGGAAACCCCGGCTTCAAGGCCCATACGCTGCGTGGCCGGGGGCGGGGCTTCTCCGCCTGAATTCATCGCCGGCCCTTTGAGGTATAGGAGGGTTCTTTCTGCCCTTGAAAGCGGGAACGACATTGAGCGGCTTAATGCCCGGCAGGAACTGGGGCCGGATTTTATCCCCGGGGAATTTGATTTGGAGGTCTGCAACAGGCTTTTAAGCGCGGCCATGCAGTTCAGAGGGCGGGAGACTTGATGTAAAGGGAGACTTGTTATAAATGGAAGTGAAAAATTTCAGCCTTGCGGAATTGATTGAAAGGGGCGGCCTTTACAGGGACGTAAAAGGAAATACACCCAGGGAAGTTTTAAGCGCTCTCATAGGGGCCCTCCCCCCCATTCCCTCAATCACGGCAGAGGGGCTTCTGAAAGCGGTGCTTGAGAGGGAGGCCTTGATGTCAACTAGTGCAGGGGGAGGAATTGCCCTTCCCCATCCCAGGAACCCCCTCGCCGGATCAGATGCAGAGCAGTTTGTGGCCCTTGCCTTTCCGGAGCACCCCATCAAGTGGAATTCCCTTGATGGGAAACCGGTGAACACCCTGATGCTTATTGTTTCGGCATCCGCAAAACAGCACCTTCAAACCTTGTCGGAAATAACTTTTTTTTGCCGTGAAGAAGCCTTCTGTCGGATGCTACGGGAACGCGCCCCCAAAGAAGATTTGCTTGGCCTTATAAGGGAAGCTGAAAAAAACTGGGAAAACTGAACCATTAATTTCGACATTAAATATATATCATAGGAGAAACTTATGGATACCAAATCACTTGAAAAGATCGCCCTTTCTGTGCGAGCCCTTGCGATGGACGCTATTCAAAAGGCCAACTCTGGCCATCCCGGCATAGTGATGGGCTCAGCCGAATTAGGCGCTATGCTCTATGGCGAAATACTTAAGCACGATCCGTCCGATCCTGCCTGGCCCGACCGCGATCGCTTCGTGCTTTCGGCCGGGCACGGTTCCATGTTCCTTTATTCCCTGCTTCACCTTTCCGGCTACGAAGGCATGGCGATTGACGCTATTAAGTCCTTCCGCCAGGTTGGTTCGGCGGCTGCAGGGCATCCCGAATACGGCGCTTCGGGTGGCATCGAAATGACCACTGGCCCGCTTGGTCAGGGGTTCGCCACAGCCGTGGGGATGGCAATCGCGGAAACAATGCTGGCCACCCGCTTTAATCTTGGCACCCGCAAAATCGTGGATCACTTCACCTACGTCCTCGCAGGCGACGGCTGCCTCCAGGAGGGGGTCTCCGGCGAGGCGAGTTCCCTCGCAGGCCATCTTGCCCTTTCAAAGCTCATCGTCTTCTACGATTCAAACAAGATCACCATCGACGGCTCAACCGACCTGGCCTTTACCGAGGATGTCGCCAAACGCTACGAAGCCTACGGGTGGCAGGTGCTTTCCGGTTTAATGTACGATTTTGAGGAAATTGCCCGCCTGACCGGGGAGGCAAAAGCCGAAACAAAGAAACCGAGCCTCATCATCCTCTCTTCCGTCATAGGCAAAGGTGCTCCCAACAAGCAAAACACGGCGGACATTCACGGGGCTCCACTGGGAACGGAAGAATTAGCCGCCGCCAGGAAGGTGTTAGGCATTCCGGAAAATGATTTTTACATTGCCCCGGAAGCAGTCGAGTTTTTTAATTCTAAGCGGGAAGAATGGAAGAAAGTACGGGAAAAGTGGCTCCAGGATTTTAACGAGTGGGAAAAGGAGAACCCGGAAAAGAAAAAGGAATGGGATGCCTTCCACTCCAGCAAGGCCCAAGGCGCTACCCTGCCAACTTTTGCGGAGGGTGAAAAAATCGCTACCCGCTCAGCCGGCAACAAGGCCCTTGCCGCAATTGCAGCTTCCAACGTCAACCTGGTTGGCGGCTCCGCCGATCTCAAAACGCCTAACGCCGTGGGCCTCCCCAACACCGCCGCCTATTCGGCATCCGAGCGCGGCGGCCGCTACATCCACTTTGGTGTGCGCGAATTCGCGATGGCGGCGATCGCCAACGGAATTTCGCTTCACGGCGGCCTGCGTTCCTTCTGCGCAACATTCATGGTCTTCGCCGACTACCTCCGCCCGGCCCTGCGCCTTTCCGCCCTGATGAAGCAGCCGGTGGTTTACGTGCTTACACACGACTCCATCTTCGTCGGCGAGGACGGCCCAACCCACCAGCCCGTGGAGCACCTTGCCAGCCTAAGGGCCATCCCGAACGTGAGGGTGCTGCGCCCTGCCGACGCGGAGGAAACCGCCGAGGCCTGGGCCATGGCGATGGAAAGGACAGACGGCCCCACGGTGCTTGCATTGAGCCGGCAGAACACAACAGTTTTCGCCAAGGAAGATCCCGCCTGGAAAACCAGTATCCGCACCGGCGCGTACATCGTTAAAAAGCCCGCAGAGGGAAGCAAAGACGAAACCCCTGACGCTGTGTTAATCGCAACCGGCTCGGAAGTAAACCTCGCCCTTGAAGCCGCCGCGCTTTCCGGGAAAAAGGTGCAGGTTGTTTCCATGCCCAGCCGGGAACTCTTCGAGTCGCAGGGTGAGGCCGTGAGGAACGGCGTTGTCCCGCCGGGGCTTCGTGCCGTTGTCTGCGAAGCCGGTGTACACCAGGGCTGGGAACGTTGGGCAAAACCCGAAGACATCCTTTCGCTGGATCGTTTCGGCGAATCAGGCCCCGCTGCAAAAGTGGCGGAGCACCTGGGTTTTACCGCGAAGGCATTGGCGGAGATTATTGGGAGATAGCTTCGCTTGAGTTTTTTCACGCAAAGGCGTAAAGGACGCGAAGACGCAGAGGAAGAAGGGAAATTTTACCACGGAGGACACGGAGGGAAAGGGAGTCCACGGATTACACGGATTGACGCAGAGGGATAAGGGAAGACATCTCAGATAGAATCCATCAATATTAGCTATGATGCGCTGTCTTGTCATGGAACCTACAAAAAATTCAGGGGAGGCTTTCGCCAAATATCAATGGGTGCAAAAACCATCTAAATTATATGGGCAGTGTAGTTCACAAGATTGTTTTTTCATTGTATTTTTGAACATATTTATTCAATACTTCATTAATCATTGTTTGATATTTTACATTGTTCCTTTTTGCGTGTGCCTTGAAAAAGCCAATGCTTGAACTGTTTAAACTGATTGTTATTTTTACCTTTTCTTCCTTTTTTATTAATTTTTCAGGAGGCGGTAAAAAATCTGCAACTATTTCCCCTTCAGTTATCACCTTAGAAACATTTTTTGGGGCTTCAGTGTAAATTATATTTTTTCTCATATTTGTATCTCCCTTCTCTCCAATACCCTGCTCCAAGTATTCGGATATTTCCATTTCTAACAGTAAATCTTACTGTTAGAATACCATTCCCAACTTTTCCAATACAGAAAAACCTTTCTTCTTTTTTTGAATGTTTTGTATCTTTTATGATTATACGTTTTTTATCAAAAAAAGCTTCTTGTGCAAATTCAAATGAGACATTATGTTTCTCAATATTATCGAGATTTTTATTTTCATCCCATTCAAATGTCATACTTATTATTATATGTATATTTTACCATATTGTCAAGTATTCGAATGAGAGGTGGAGACAACAGTCTAAGCGTAAGCCAACTTTCCGCGCGAATACGGAATCGAGCGGCCCAGAGACCGGGATGTTTCTATCCATGGAGGCCATTGTTCGCAAATTTCCACGCAAAGGCGCAAAGGAAGCGGAGACGCAAAGGAAGAAAGAAAACCACAATTCACTTTTTGTATTAGATAAAATTCTATTAAAAAACGCAGATTTCATGCACTAAATTTTTCCTCTTTTACACTAAGGTCTTGTACCAAGATAGGCAGTTCCAAAAAACCGCAGAGAAATTTCCGGGTGCTGCGTACCGCCGGATGCTGTAAGTACATCCTGTCCTGTCTTGGTAAACAGTTCCTGCACATTTAGTCCCGGAGTTCTAAGGTTCCTTAACAACTGGCCTGTAAACAGTCCATTCCGGCCTGTTCCGTCGGATGCAACCGAATTAGCACTGGTGGCATAAACTAAAATGCTTCCAACCGGAGCGCTGAGCACGGCGAGTCCCCGGCTTCCGCTCCGGGCCCAGCCAAAAGGATTGTCACGGCAGGCATCTAAAACAATAACGTTAAGATCATTACCTGCATCGTCCAATTCGCCCATCAAAGCCTGGACAGATACCGCCCTTTCCCCAAGGTAGTTTTCACTCGGTATATTGACATTCACCGGCAGAAGGTAATTTATCCCGCTGGCCTGCACCCCGTGTCCCGCATAAAAAAAGAAGCCGTAAGCATTATTTGACACGCTTAACCTGTTTCTGAACCTGCTTACTGCGGCTTCCATCTGGTTGAGATCTCCATCCAGTACCTTGTCTACAATAAAACCCAAACTTTGCAAGGCATCGGCCATATCGTTTGCATCATTCACAGAATTCCTCAACCTTGAAATACTTGTATAATTTCCGTTACCGATTACCAGGGCATATTTTGCCAGCGCTGTCTGCTGCGCTTGAGCCTGAGGGCGTGCAGGCTGAGGTACTGCGGCAACCTGGCTTGGCGTCTGGCCGCCCTGCTGTTGCTGGGCCTGTGCAAGACCACGCCTTGCATCAGCATAATCGGGGTCGATCCTTATCGCCTGGTCATAATCCGCAATGGCCTTGTCATAGTCGCCCTTATCGTAATACGCATCGCCGCGGTTGGTATATGGCACTGCAGAATTTGGATCAAGCCGGATTGTCTGATCATAGTCAACAATTGCGCGGTCATAGTCGCCTTGGTTGCGATAAACAAGGCCGCGGTTGTTATATGCCACCGCATAATTGGGATCGATCCGTATTGCCTGGTCATAATCCGTAATGGCCTTGTCATAGTCACCCTTATACCAATATGCATAGCCGCGGTTGGCAAATGCCTTCGTATAATTGGGGTTAAGCCGTATCGCCTGGTCAAGGTCAGCAATTGCGCGGTCATAGTTGCCTTGGTTGCGATAAACATGGCCGCGGTTGTTATAAGCCACCGCATAATTGGCGTCGATCCGTATCGCCTGGTCATAATCTGTAATGGCCTTGTCATAATCGCCTTTATAGTAATACGCCTCGCCGCGCCTGGTATATGCCAATGCATTATTGGGGTCGAGCTGGATGGCCTTGCTATATTCCATAATAGCCCGGTCAAAATCCCCATTATCAAGGGCTGCATTACCGCTTTTATAACTGTTTACACTGGAAATACTTGCACACCCTGCAAGAAGCAACCCGCTCATTAGCGCAAAGCTAATTAACCCAACTGCAAAACCACCTTTTTTCATACCCATCTCCTGGCTTCCCAAGCATACAACTACTGGCTGGTTTTGACAAGGAGAATCATGACTTCACCTTTGAGCGAGAATTTGGGAGCCAAGGTCCATTTGTGTGGGCTTCTTCTTCCTCTTCACCTTTGCGATCTTTGCGTCCTTTGCGTGATCCCTCTTCTTTCTTCCCTTTGTAACATTGTGCAGGTTTTCTTTCACTTTTCTTCTAATGTCTTTGTGTCTTTGTGTGGAATTTTTCTTCTTCCCCTCCGTATCCTCTGTATCCTCTGTGTCTCCGTGAGATGCATTGCGTTTCAGCGCATTTCCAGTTTTTCAGCGATTGTTTCATCAATGAAAGCATTTATACTCTTACCGTTTAGTTTTGCCAAATGGCTTACGATTCTCGTTGCTGCGGGAACGGGTGCCTATTCGAGTAGCATCGGTGTGTGAGAATAATGGCCACGCCAAAGCGTGCGTCAATAAAGGCCACAGCCGCTAGCTGCTCGAATGGGCGGATTCCCGCAGCGAAGAATTTTTGTGCTGTTATTTGTATACAGTTCAAAAAATAACGATTCATGCTATACTACCTCCATGAACCCAGTAATCGCCGCCCTACGCGAGCACATCTCCAACCAAAACGTCCGCTTTGTGTTTCCTTCCCAAACTGCGGCGGGCCTTTGGGCAAGGAAGGCCTGTACCCTGGGCATTGCCCGTTCGGTTGCGGCAAACCGATTCCTTGCATGGGACAGGTTCAAGGAGGAGGCCGTCCGTGAGGAAGGGGCCGGCATTGAGCAGCGGAAGGCTGAACCGGCCTCGACAGTGGTACGCAGGCTCTTTGCCGATGCCCTGCTGCGGAAAAACGCTGAAGCCCCGTTTTTAAAATCCATTGTCCCTGTTGAGTACGCCCGTGGGGGTGCTGTCTTTGCCCCTTTTATTTCCCGGCTCCTCCCTTCCCTGGCCTACTGGGAAAGGATGATAGAAAACGTTCGGAGCCCGGACGCTGAAGATTATGATTACGCGCTGATAAAAAATGAGTACACTGTTTTCCTTGAGCGGAATGGGCTTTTTGAGCCTTCATGGGAAAAGATAAAAATCCACGAGGGAAGCCTTCGTTACGTGATATTTTTCCCAGAGCTTATCGAGGACTTTGCGGAATACGACGCCCTGCTTGCGGCCCCGCGTTTTATCCGCATTGGGGTGGAAGCGCTCAATAAAGACGAAAGGCCTGGCCTCGTCTTTTACCAATCTGCGAGGGAAGAGATCCGCGCGGCGGTCATGGAACTGCAAAGACGCCACGAGGATGAGGGCATTCCCTACGAAGACATGGCTTTGAGTGTCCCTGAGCTTGAGGAAATGGGGCCGGTTTTATTTAGGGAGTTTTACCTTCGCCATGTTCCCTTTACCCGCCGCGCGGGGATAAAGCTGGGGGAAACGGGCGTAGGCCGCTTGTTCTCCCTCGTAAACGAATGCGCTGCTTCGGGGTTTTCTTTCAACAGCCTCAAGGCCCTGATCCTGAACGATCATATTCCCTGGAAAGAACGGGAAAAAAACTCGTCACTTATCAGCTTCGGCATAAAGTACAACTGCGTTTCCGGCTATATGCAAGATGGGATGGCAGTTGACATCTGGGAAGAAGCCTTTAAGGAAGTTTACAGGGGAGGTGGCCGATGGGAACAGCTTAAGGATCTTGAGCCTCATTACCGGGAACTAAAAAGGCGCGTCCTTGCCCTCGCGGGTTCAAAAAATTTTTTGGAACTACGAAAGTATTACTTTGCTTTCAGGGGCACCTTGCTCGACATGGAAAAAATTTCAAAAGAGGATAACGCGGTACTAAGCCGCTGCATTGAAGAGTTGAGTTCCCTCATACAGCTTGAAGAGAAGTTTGATGGCAGTGGCCTCGTACCAGCCTCGCCCATTGCTTTTTTTATTTCCTGTCTCGGGGAAAAGGAGTATGTCCGCTCAGGTCAAAAACCGGGGGTGAATATTTTTAAATGGCGGGTGGCTGCCGCGTCCCCGTTTGCTTGCCACTTTGTGCTTAACGCATCCCAGGATGCGGCAGCGGTGCTTTACCAGCCCATGAAATTTCTGCGCCAGGACAAGCGGAAAGCCCTGGGCCTTGAAGACAAGGACGCAACCGGTGCGTTTTTTTCCCTCTGCGATACCGGCGAAGACGGAGGTTATAAATGTCAGACTCGGATCAGCGCTTCTGCCCTTACTTTTTCCGGCTGGGCCATTCCCCACAGTTTTTTTGCTCAGGGCAGGACGCTGGACGCTTCCAAGGGAAGCGACGCTTCCAAGGGAAGCGACGCTACCCAGTGCCCGGAAGACCCTTACCGGGAAGAGCGGCGCTTTTGGAGGGAATTGGAAAAAAGCAGCGGGACGAGGGGTAGCGTAGCGCCTGACTTCGGAGCCGAGCCTTGGAAAATATACTCTCTGCAAAAACATTCCTACGATTTTTGGAAAAACGCCCTCATGCAAAAGGAAAATTATTTCTCTTTTTTTACTTCCCCTGTTACGACAGATACAACAGGAAAACTTCTTGAGAAGGCTATTATTGGCGAGGACGGATTCCTCACAGTTTCGCCAACCCCGGATCTCAATAAATTTTATAAATGCCCGATTTTTTGGCTTTACGAGAGGATCTTCAAAGCCAAAAAATTTTCACTTGAAGCAGAACTTCTTGACGACACCTCCCTGGGACTCCTCTACCACAAAATTCTGGAACTTCTCTACGGGAAAATAAAAAACGAGGATGGGGTCTTCAGTTCCCGCCGTCTTGACACCTACAAAAACTGGGCGCTTGAAATCACCGGGGCGGCAATAAAGGAACATCCCGCTTTTAAAGGGCCGCTGGCTGTCCCGCTTGTTTCCTCCCAGGCATCTGGAATGGCAAAGAAGATTTCCCACCTTTTGGAACTGGATGCCAAAAGGTTCGACGGCTACAGGGTTCAGGAACTGGAACTACCCGTGAGCTTGAAAACAGAAGGGCTCCACATCAGGGGAATTATCGACCGGGTCTCGGTTTCGCCTGACGGGAACCCTGTAATAATAGATTACAAGACAGGTGAACCCCCGAAGCAAATAGGGATAGATGATATTGAAAAAATATTCCTGTCGGAATTCCAGATGCCCCTTTACGTAAAGCTCTACGAGGAAATGTCAGGCGCTAGGGATGGTGGAATTTCTGCAAAGGTTGGGGGAGCTTTTTTTTACAGTGTCAACAAGAGGAAGATCAACACCGTGATGGAGGAAAATACGGGCGGAAAGGCTAAATCAACAAACAGGGAAGAATATGAACCCTTCCTGGAGGCTATGGGAAACCAAATTGAAATATTCGGCAAAAAGGTAAAAGCCTTGGACTTTGCCCCATGGGATATACGGATAGACGACTGTAAAGAATGTCTGTATAAAACCGCCTGCCGCTCGGTATATTTTAAGGAGGCTTGATTGTCGATGGAAAACCTGCTGGACGCTCTGGACGCGGAACAGAAAAAAGCCGTTACCCTTGAAACCAACGGCGTAGTTGCGGCGGGGGCTGGTTCCGGCAAAACCAAGGTGCTGGCAAGCCGCTACGCCTGGCTTGTGACGGAAAAAAACTTTAAACCCGACGAGATCCTTTC
>JGI24702J35022_10001842_pt1 | contig 13052 bp, 8 predicted proteins | sample TergutTh196P4_FD_35022 | JGI IMG/M metagenome (IMG submission 35022)
TTTTCAGCAACTGTTCGGTATGCAGCATGGCAGTACAATCTCCACCTCTGTTATAGTAAAATTTATTGACGAGTAATATCTTTGCCATTTATTGTCATGTTTAGATTTTTGTATTTATTTTTCTAACGTATTTACAAATTCCGCTTTCAGCCAAAGACGAAAAACAGGATCTTGTATTTCAATTTTATGTTGAGGCACAATATCTATTAAATCTTTTTCAAGGAGTGCATTTTTTAAGTTTTTGACGTTGGCCGATGTCCCTAAATTGTATTTTTGCAACGTTTCTTTCGAAGTGAAATTTGATTCACCTTCTACGATTGCCACTAAAAAAGCGATTTGACGCGCTGTGAGTGAATCGATTATATTGGTAAAGAGAAGACTTAACTGATCTATCAGACTGTTTAAGGCTTCGTCTAATATAATATCGGTACACTCAATTTCAGTACGTAACCATACTTGTTGACTATATTGCTGAACATAATAGGGATGGTTTTGCATGGTGTCTGCTATTTGGGCGCTTAACGATTTGGAAATGTGTTTACCTGTGGATTCGAATCGTTCCGTGATAAATCTTACCCAGTCTTCACGTTTGATTTTTTGAAGAAAAAGAATATCGCCAAATTTGTAAAACGGCATTTCGTAGCCGCTGAAAATATGCATTAACAGATGTCGTTTGCTGCCGAACAGACAGTAACAAACATTGCTGTGCAATTGCCAGTGGGCACGCAATTTGCGCTGAAATGCAATCGTATCGTAATAATCATGGATGTTTTGAAATTCATCGATACAAACCACTATTTTTTTNCCTGTGTCGGTTGCTATTTGCTGCGGCAAATCCAATATTTCGTCCAACGAAAGTTGTGATTCTTTCAGATCAAAACCAAACGAAAATTCGTAGGTTTGTGTNGCATCCGAAAAAATGAGTCTGGGTACATATTTCCCTAAATANTTNTTTACTCCNTTGACAAATTCATCCCATGCCGATGTGGTGGATTTCAGTATTGCATTGGCATACGCTTTGTAAAACTGTTCTTCCGTACGACAGTTGAAAATATCTAACATACAAATCATAATCTCCGTATTTCGTTCGTTTTTAACCATTTCCGATACACGATGTACCAAAGTTGATTTTCCCCATCGACGTGGTGAAATGATAATGGTGTTGATAAGGCTTGTGAAGTTGTTTTTCAACAATTGCATCTCTTGCTGACGATTTGTATAATTATCAGCTAACGCTAATTTCCCGTAAATAAAAGGAGTGTCCATCTTATCTTTATTTAGAATTTCGCTGCAAATATAATAAAATAATTTCAAATAGATTTATTTCAAATAAATTTATTTGAAATTAAATTATTTCAAATAAAACTATTTCAAGCTGAAAAACAGCTATAAATAGGGCACTACAATAATATTCGGGTAGTAAAAACCTGTCGCGCCAAAAAATGTGATATGAATCACTTTGTTTTTGGTATCGATGGCATACAGGTTGAATGTATTATCCCGAAACCATTATTCGTGCGTTCGATGGGTGATGATTCATTTTTATCGCTTGACGACATATTGTTGGCAAGGATCATAATTTGCTTTGGAAGAGATGTTTCGGGAAAGCCTTTAACTTCATAATTGAGATAGGTATGCAAATGTCCTCCTAAGTAACATATAAATTCGCCGGGGGTGTCGTTGAAAGACACATCTACTGAAATACTGTCTGACTTATGATGTCTGTTCTCGTATTTTCGGGTAAGCGACTGTTTGGTACGGAACGTTTCGATAATTTCAGGCAGCATATCCCAGTTGTGCAGATAATCACGGTATACTATATTTTTTAACCCTTCATCGTCGGGTGGTAACGGTTGATGAACGAGAATGATAACGCTATGAAATTCAGTCATATCCTTTTTCAGGGCCGTATGACAAAGCCAATCAATTTGTTTTTGAGAAAGAATCGCATTATGTTGGGCATTAAATACCATAACATCCTGATCGGTTACATCCAATGCAATCACGCGAATGAAGCCACCCATAGGATTAACCAGATCGGCATAATAGTAGTTTTCCGTACCCTCCGTATAGAATTTGTAATTTATTTTGGATGTCAGGAGGTTATATATATCTGTTTTGCTCAAAGCATACGTTGTAAAATCAGAGTTCAGCATATTAACATCATGATTTCCGGTCGAAGTAAATGTGGGTATGATGTTGTTTTTATACAATGTATTCGTGAAAGCATTCATATAGTTAATGGCATCACTCTGTGTGGTTTTTTCAAAATTACTGATATGATCGCCTGTCGCAACCATTACATTGATTCTGGCATTCACATCGTTGGCAAACTGAACGGCTTCTTTGAGATTTCGCGGATTGGGGGTCTGATTGCTGTGCGACCATGCAGAAACGTGCGCATCCGATATATGCACAATCTTGAATAATTCTTCCGGTTCGTTGTCAGTATAATGATACATGACAGGCGTCAATAGTCGTAAACTGTTTTGCCTGTTGGTTTCGTAATCTTCAATTCTTTGAGCTTCGGGATAAGATGGTTCTTTGCTGCACGCCGGTAGTAAACCAATAATGAGTATCTGAGCAAATAATATTAAACGAAAGAATCTGTTCATCATCACCATAAATAACAAAAAAAGAAATTATCCTTTATCATATCATATAGTTATATGCCCCATCCATCAAGTCTTCGGCTTCGTTTTCGGCTGATTGTTCAACGGTTTGTTGTTTAGATTCATAGGATTTACTGAATATATAATTCATGGCAGGTGGTTGGGTTGATGCTTCGGTGAATTGTATGGGAATGTTGAATATCAATGTTTTTTCTTCTTTGACAACTTCTTGTGGAGGAGCTATGAATTTGATTTCTTCTTTGACAACCTCTTGTGGAGGAGCTACGAATTTGATTTCTTCTTTGACAACTTCTTGTGGAGGAGCTACGAATTTGATTTCTTCTTCTACTACCTCTTGCGGAGATGCTACGAATTTGATTTCATCTTCTATGATGCCGGCACTCAATTCAATATTAATTTCATTAGTTTCATCTTCTTCATCCGTTTCATCAATGGCTTCCGTTTCATCTACTTCATCAACTTCAACTATTGCTTCGATTTCGTCCATTTCAGCTATTACTTCAACTTCATCAACTTCAGCTTTTTCTTCAACTTCTTCAACTTTAGCTATTGCTTCTATTTCATCCACTTCATCCACTGAATCTATTGCATCTACTACTTCTTCTTCGATTTCGGATTCTTCCTCATCTTCAAAATCGTCTTCCCATAAATAATCATCTTCGAAATCATCATCCCATGCATCATCATATTCATCCTCTGCTGCGAAAGATACGGCTGATTCAAAGGTTTGGACGGCTTCAACGGCTTCAACGGCTTCAACGGTTTGTGGTTGATTAGTCGTCACAACAGGTGCAGCTTCGATTATTTCAGCAACAGGTTCTTCCGGCTTACTGACCGTAATACGAACAGGAGTAAGGTACGGGAGTTCATTGGCGGGTTGTACCCGTTTATTCCAGGAGAAAAATTGATAACCCGGAAGACGGATTATGGGATGCGTGCCATATTTCTTTTTCTTATGGTTTGTTTTGGTGGTATTCAGCATCATATATTCGGGGTCATCGGGTTTGCCTAACAAAAGCCCGATAAACATCATCACGAAATAGCCTTTGTTGCTTGTGAAAAACGAATCGGAAATGTTTTCCAGAAAAATGTAGACTGCCAAAATAATGACAATGATAAATGGCTGTATGTTGCCTTTTCGTTTGAATAGAATAATGGCGCTTGCAATGACATAAGCCCAAAAAACAATATAGAGCAAGATGCCGATAATTCCGAGTTGGGCTAAAACGGGATAGTAAGAAGTCGGGCCGGCGAACCATTCCTGATTGGCTATTCCATTGATCGGATTAAAGCCGGTATCGTTGATTTGAGAATAGAAAGAGGATGCCTGAGATGCAAAGCTTGCAAATCCATCTCCTGCAACGCCTGCAGGGAATATATAATTAAAAATNTCTGCNCGCGAAAAATAAATAATCAGACCTGAAATGACGGTTAAAGCTATTCCTGTTTTCAGGTTGCTTCTCAATACATCTCCATGATGAAAATACATAATCAGACCGCAAATGACAAGGAAAAAGATATAGAACTCGGAATGGGTAATCAGTCCGATCGCAAGCATAAGAATAAAAGTGAGTTTGTCTTTGACCGAGAAATTGCTGCAATACAGGTAAACAACAGATAAACAGGTGATACAAGCGATATAATTCGACGGCTGATCCATCATTGTACTTAAAAAAGATGGATTGATGGTCGCTAACAGCCCGATAGGTACGAACAACAGCCATACATAAAAACAAATCTTTTTCAGTATTGTTTTTTGCTGTACGGTAAAAGAGGGCGACATCTGCGAAACGATGAAAAAGGTGAAATAAGGCCTGATCTGACTTAGAAAATCAAGGGCGATGGCGTTTTGTGTGTTATTGGAAATGTACAGTGAATAATTGAGGTAAAAAAGAAAGATAAAGAGTACGACAAAAAATCCGATATGGAAGTTTTTGTCTTTCGTTCCGACAAGGTAAATAATATAAATGACGACAAGCAATAGGCTGGATACGATATCCAATGCTTTAAAACCTGTTGTATTGTAGAACAAAACTCCAAAAAAAAGCGTAAATACATACAGGTAAAAGAAATATTTGTTCAGCACATTCTGTATCATTTCATACACCACTATTAATTTGGGACTGCAAAGATACGCAAAAAATCGTTCCGTAGCTTAATAAAGATATAAAAAAAAGAGGTTTTGATAAAAAAACCTGTACTTTTGTACTCGGTTTATCCAAATAATTTATAAAAAAATGAAAATAGCAATCGTTGGAACAGGATATGTCGGGTTAGTCACAGGTACTTGTTTTGCTGAAATGGGCACAGATGTTTATTGTGTCGATATAGACCGTCATAAGATCGAAAACTTAAAAAAAGGGATTATTCCCATTTATGAACCCGGATTGCAGGAAATGGTAGTCCGCAATTATGAGGTAGGGCGTTTGCATTTCGAAACCGACCTGACGGCTATCCTGAATGAGGTGGAGGTTTTGTTTTCGGCGGTAGGAACTCCGTCGGACGAAGATGGTAGCGCAGATCTGCAATATGTGTTGGATGTGGCGCGTACTGTCGGGCAGGAGATGAATCAATATTTGTTGGTTGTAACCAAAAGTACGGTTCCGGTAGGTACGGCTCAACAAATCAAGCAGACCATTCTCGACGAACAGGCCAAACGTGGTGTTTCCATCGATTTTGATATTGCCTCGAATCCTGAATTTTTGAAGGAAGGCGCTGCCATCAAGGATTTTATGCATCCCGACAGGATTGTAGTCGGTGTGGAGACCGATAAAGCAAAGAAGATGATGGAGAAGCTGTATCATCCGTTTATGTTGAATAATTTCCGGATTATATATATGGACATCCCATCGGCCGAAATGACTAAATATGCTGCGAATGCAATGTTAGCCACGCGAATCAGTTTTATGAACGATATGGCGAACCTCTGTGAAATTGTGGGGGCAGACATTAATATGGTAAGAACAGGTATAGGATCCGATCCCCGAATTGGAGGCAGTTTCTTATATGCCGGTTGCGGATATGGCGGATCATGTTTTCCAAAAGATGTGAAAGCCTTGATTAATACGGGCGAATCGAATCATTATCCGATGCGTATCATCCGGGCGGTTGAAGCCATCAACGAAACACAGAAAAAAATACTGTTCCACAAACTTCAGGCTTATTATCACCAAAATTTGAACGGCAAAAGAGTGGCGCTTTGGGGATTGGCATTTAAACCGGGAACAGGCGATATGCGCGAGGCGCCTTCGCTTGTTTTGATTGACTTGTTATGCGAAGCAGGATGTCGGATAGTCGCCTACGATCCCGTAGCCATGCCCGAAGCCCGACAGCGTATTGGCGACCGGATTAGTTATGCAGCAGATATTTACGATGCAGTTGACGAAGTAGATGCCCTCCTAATCGTAACCGAATGGAAAGAGTTTCGTTTACCTTCGTGGGCGTTTATCCGGAAAAAGATGAAACACCCGCTGATTATCGACGGCAGAAATATTTACAATCCCGATGAAATGAAAGAAAACGGATTTATATATTTCGGCATAGGACGATAATCAATTACAAATTAAACCAATAATTCAACTTCACCATAAACACATTGGTTGCGGGGAGTCCGAACATACGTTCGAGATTCTGATCCCAACCGGACATGAAATAACCGGCACGGTTTGACATCGAATGTCCCCACACAAAATAGAGCGTTGAACCGGGAAGATATTCCCATCGGGCAACTAAATTCGACCTGAACTCGTTGAAGTTGAAATCGGGATCCGCAAACGAAAATTGTTCAGAATCGTGCTGAACGGAATACCTGCCGTCCGTAAGACTTATTTCACGATCTGTCGTTGAGAATGTATAAAATCGGTCTGCGCGCACCCGCGATTCGGGGGTCATTGCTTTTTTGAAGTTATTGAATTTGGCAGTCGACGTGAAAGGCGCTCCATACCATTGTATGGAGAAATCAGGCGTGACATTCACTTGCACCTTCATGGTCAGTCCGTATGTTTGTTGGTTCATATTTCCGACAATATAAACGGGAGCGGGATTAACCAACAAACCGGTTGCATAGACAGGCGTAACGGTCGCTACATATTGCATCTCATCCCTGTTCCATGCATAGCTGAATTTGCCTGACAGGTATATATGGTTTCCCAACCGCAGCGTCAGGCTGGGCGCCAGCGTATTAAATCCGTAATCTCCTTGCAGGTTATAGTCGCCCGTATATTGCATCGAAAACATGACACGTTGCGCCTTATCGGTATTGAGTGTAGCATCCAATTTATACCATTCGCCGAACCGGATATCAGGTCCACCTCTTAAACGCCTGCTTTGTACATTATTCCATCCGTAAGTCTGCGTAATATTGGCTTCGTAACGGTTCAACAACATCGTCCTCCAGCCTATGTTCAAACTGTTTCCGAATGACCGTCCACCATAATCCCACTGGTTAAGTTGCGAAAAAGTAAATGTATTACTTCGGAAACTCTTCCAAACGGTTGTCTGGCGAAACTCTGCCGTAGTCTCATTCGATTGCATATCAGCCTGTTTCAGATAACCGACATCATTCAGGTCGAAGCCGGGAGAGAGCCAACTATAGGTCTCCGAAAAACTCCATTTGGCATTCCCTTTCCGCCCTGCCTTCACATAGCCTCCTGTCCCGTTCAGTGACGTAAGGTTATCGTCGACTCCCAGATAATCCTGTCCGGAAGTGCGCTGGTAGTAGTGTACAGCATTTCTTTGCAGTCGTGAGATGGCTGCAGTGCTTCCGTTCAACGAACTGAACATCCCTTTCATCTCGACATAATAAAGGCGGTTGGCGAAAAATTGCGTAAAATCCACACCTGCAGTAAAGGCATTTCGCACCATGAAATCCTCCAAATGCGGTTTGTTGAGCGCCCTGTTTACCGAAGTCAACATACCTCCCAACAGCGTATTGCCTTGCCAGTTTTTCTGGACACGGGCTACGGTGAAATTCGTTAAAGGCTCTATATCAACAGATTCGTAGTCAGCGCCAACCTGTCTGCTGTCGGATGAAATAGCGTTGCCGGGATGCATCACCTCAATAGATGAACGGGCTGTCACACTTTGTACGATGCCCAGCGTTACGCCATGACGATTCGTTCCGGTTAGTTTCAGGGCGCCGATAATAGGCACATTCTCTATCGTTTCGGCAAAACTATTGACATTGTCAATACCTGCCGGACTATAGGAGGGAACGGCGCCGATACGGCGTGTATAAAACATCATATCGCTTCCCATCGGGAAATCCAAGATATGCTTTCCTTCCAGAAAGAACGGACGTTTCTCATCGTAGAATGTCTCATAGGAGGTCAGGTTCATGACCGATGGGTCGACATCGACCTGTCCGAAATCAGGATTCACCGTCAGATCAAGCGTGAAATCCGACAATGCCACCTTGACATCCAATCCTGCATTTCCTCTCCAGGCATAACCTTTCTGATAAGGACTTCCGGGTATGGCAGGTTCTCTTTTGTATTTACCCATCGTATAAGGCAGAAACTCAATTCCCCGCGGTTTTGGCAAATCGGTTATACCGTGCATTTCGCCGAATGAAAATACATGGCCGTTGTTTTTCAGCGGGATAAGGCTCCAGTTTTGTACTTCGTTGTTTCGCCGTATGATACGTCTGACATGCAATCCCCAGATATCGGAATCGGACACCTGATTATACCGGAGTTGGCTGAATGGAATACGTAATTCTGCCGTCCATGCCGAATCAGCCATATTGATATGGGTGCGTCCCTCCCATACGGCATTCCAATTCAGGTTGACACTCAGTTTGTCGGTCACAATCAAATCCGTCTTGTTTCCTCCCAGATTAATGTTAAATTCGGGAGCGGCGCGATAGTCATGGTAGGTGTCGAATGCAATGCTGATCAAATCGCCGTTGCTGTTTTCATCACGGTTTCCGATAAATGCGTTCATTTTTTCGGGTACGGCATCTTTACAGTATATACCTACATATATATATTTGTTGTCATAAAACAATTTGACACGTGTAGGTGAAGGTGAGATATTCCGTTCGTAAGGCATTACTTGAATGAAAGGCGACGACCATTCGCCATGCTGTGTCCAGAAATCTTCTTCCAACCGCCCATCCAACACAGGGCGCCGCCCATCCGTAATNCTTGTGATGTTGTAAACCCGCTTATAGGCTTGCTCAAAGGGAATGACCGAATCGGTTTGTGCAAAACCGATGGCGCAGAAAGCAAGCATCACTGTCAGATAAAAATATCTCATATATTATTGTTACAGTAATAGTTAATAATTTTTAGCTATATTTAATTGGTGCAAAGATAAGTTTTTTAGAAATTATTTTGTATTTTTGCAGGAAAGAATTTTGAATTTGAACAGTTGCAGATTGCAGCGTTTGATGAAATAATACNGTGATGAAGGTGTCTTTTCTNAGTTTGGCAAGCGGAAGCAGTGGAAATTGTTACTATATGGGTACTCCTGAATATGGTATATTGATTGACGCGGGGATTGCTATCCGTTCTATTAGAAAAATATTGAAAGATAAGGAAATAGATTTCGCAAATATTATTGCTGTATTAGTTACGCACGACCATGGCGACCATATTAAAACGGTAGGTTGTCTGGGGGAAAAATATAATATCCCCGTTTATTCGACCGAGCGTGTACACGATGGAATCGACCGGAGTCGTTTTGTGGAAGAGACCTTATTTATGTCGCGGCGAATCATCGAAAAGGAAGTCCCTTTTATGATTCGTGATTTCAGGATTGTTGCGTTTGAGGTTCCTCACGACAGTTCGGACAATGTCGGTTATATGATTCAGTTTGGAAACCAACGGTTTACGATTGTAACGGATGTGGGTAGTATAACTGAAAAAGTCGCCGGCTACCTGCGTATGGCGAATCATTTGGTTTTAGAGGCAAACTACGACGAAGAAATGTTACGTTTCGGTAATTACCCCGATTTCCTCAAAGAGCGTGTGTCAAGTAGTACCGGCCATTTAAGTAATCGCGCAGCGGCCGAGTTTCTGGCCACCAACTATTCGCCCGCATGGAAAAACATCTGGCTTTGCCACCTGAGCCGCGAAAACAACCACCCCGAATTACTCTATAAAACAGTTGATTTCCGCTTGTTACAGGAAGATATCCGCACCGGAAAAGATGTGCATCTGACTGTCCTGAAACGAATGACCCCNTCGGANGTTTTTGTGTTGGANTGAAAANATATCAATGTAATACAATTATAAATTAATATAGCATAAAACGATGAAAACGAACAGATTTCAAGGAGAATGGCCGAAGATAGGTATTCGGCCGGTTATTGACGGCCGGATGGGAGGAGTGCGCGAATCGCTCGAAAACCAGACGATGAACATGGCCAAAAGTGTAGTTTCACTGCTTACTTCAACATTGAAGTATCCTGACGGGACACCCGTGCAGTGTGTCATAGCCGATTCAACCATCGGACGAGTACCGGAGAGTGCGGCTTGTGCCGCGAAATTCAGGAGAGAAGGGGTGGATGTGACCATCACAGTTACTCCCTGCTGGTGTTACGGAAGTGAAACGATGGATATGGACCCGCTCACCGTTAAGGCTGTTTGGGGATTCAACGGCACGGAACGTCCCGGCGCCGTTTACCTTGCCGCCGTGCTTGCCGCCCATGCACAAAAGGGATTGCCTGCCTTTGGCATTTACGGCCAGGAGGTACAGGATGCCGGTACGACAGCAATACCGGAGGATGTGACGGCCAAATTACTGCGCTTTACACGCGCTGCGCTGGCTGTTGCCATGATGCGGGGCAAATCGTACCTGTCGATAGGCGCCGTTTGTATGGGGATAGCCGGTTCAATTGTCAATGTCGACTTTTTCGAGGAATACCTCGGGATGCGTTGCGAAGGGATTGACGAGGTGGAGATTATCCGTCGGATGGAAAAAGGAATCTATGATCAGGAGGAATACCTGAAAGCGCTTGCCTGGGTGAAAGCGAATTGCAACGAAGGCGAAGATACGATCAACAGACCGGACTTAATCAAAAGCAGAACGGAAAACGATGCAGACTGGGAGTTTGTTGTCAAGATGACCTTGATCGTACGCGATTTGATGACAGGCAATCCGCGATTAACAGCGTTGGGATTCGGCGAAGAAGCCTTGGGGCATAATGCCATTGCAGCCGGATTTCAGGGACAGCGCCAGTGGACTGACTTTTATCCGAACGGCGACTTTACGGAAGCCTTGTTGAATTCATCGTTCGACTGGAACGGCATTCGCGAAGTATATATCTTAGCTACCGAAAACGATGCATTGAATGGCGCTGCCATGCTTTTCGGACATTTACTGACTGGAACAGCGCAGCTATTCGCCGATGTACGTACATACTGGAGCCCTGACGCCGTATTGCGTGTTACAGGGAAAGCGTTGACAGGTAAAGCGGCCAACGGGATTATCCATCTGATTAATTCAGGCGCCGCTACATTGGATGGAAGCGGTCAGCAAACAGATAAAGACGGTAATCCGGCGATGAAACCCTTTTGGGAGATTACAGAAGATGAAGTACAGGCTTGCTTGGATGCTACCAACTGGATGCCGGCCAATCGCGGATATTTCCGCGGCGGTGGGTTCTCATCCAAATTTTTGTCGAAAGGAGGAATGCCTTGCACCATGGTACGCCTGAACTTAGTAAAAGGGATAGGGCCTGTATTACAATTGGCCGAAGGATGGACAGTCGATATCGACCCCGAAGCACATCGTATTTTAGACAACCGCACAGATAAGGGTTGGCCTACCACCTGGTTTGCGCCGCGCTTGACCGACAAAGACGCTTTCAAGGATGTATATGCCGTGATGAATAACTGGGGCGCTAATCATGGATCTGTGAGCTACGGACATATCGGAGCCGACCTGATTACGTTGGCTTCCATACTGCGCATCCCTGTTTGTATGCATAATGTAGAGGATAAGGATATCTTCCGCCCCGCTGTTTGGAATGCTTTCGGGATGGATAAGGAGGGTGCTGACTACCGCGCTTGTCATGCTTATGGAGCGATGTATAAATAAATGTTGTAGGGGCGCGACCTGCGTGTCTGCCTAATCAAAACCTTACGACGTATAGATTTAAGAATTTAAAGATTTAAGGGTTATATTATAAAAAAGTTATGAAAGCGTTTAAAATTTGCAGCGTATTATTATGTCTCTTGTTCTTTTGCGCGTCTTCGGGTGTTGCTCAGGTATGGGAAGAATGGAGTCGTGATAAAGATGAAGTGTTTGAAAAAGCCAAAGAAGAAGATAGATTTGTGTTGTTGTTTGCGGGACTTGATATATGTCCGATATGTCAGTTCACTTCCGGTGTTTTCTTGGATAAACAAGGTCCTCATAATTCCTTGATTGCGAATGATTACATCGGTTTATTCCGTGATATCTCCATTATAGACGGACTCACTGATGTAATGGAGTATGTTTCAGAGTATTGGGAACTAAGAAGTAGTGGCGAAACAATACCGATCCCCTGGCTTTATGTGATTAATCCCAATAAAGAAGGTGAAATAGTGAAGTCAAGCTTCGGGCCTCAAACAGAAGATTTTTTATTGGAATTGATCACAGTCGACCTGACAGCAGACAGTGAATTGAATTGGTATGGAAGTGAAACAGAGGCTTTTAATTTGGCCAAAGCGCAAAACAAAAATGTATTGAAATTGGTAGGAAAAGGCACTTCTCCCAACTCTCAGGAAGTAATGGAAATGCTTAACGCGAATCCAATCAACAAATTGTTGGNCGAAAACTATATATTATGGTATCAACCGGCTACGAACCCTGTGCATTATTCTTTTTGGCCGCTACCTGTCCTATCCATTATNAGTCCTGAAAATNCTGATATCGTTTTGGNCGAAACAAACGGAGTGCCAACTCAACAAGCGTTGGAAACAATGATACAACAGAATACACCGGTACAGGTTGACCAAATGCACGATATTGGTGTATTTACCAATGGAAGTAAACTTTACGTAAAAACAAACAGTCCCTTATCCGTTACCATTTATACCATTACAGGGTCTGTAGCTCATCAACTGTCAATCAGTGAAGGCAATTTTAGCATCTCCCTGCCCAAAGGGATCTATATTGTCAAATTGAGTAACGGAACGGTACGTAAAGTGGTGATTCGATAACAGACCCCGTTGGCTTAACCCACTGCTCCCGCTCGTTTCCTAACGAGCCGATATTTCTTTGTTGGCTTAATTTGTAATTAAGCCTTCTTGAGTATTCGCATTTGCAATGCGAGATTGCTTTATTTTTCGCAATGACGGAATGTTTATTGCAGATTATAAATCCTTAAATTCAGACCTCCTGACCTGACGCAATCGTGATTGTCGTGATTTTGAATTTGAGCATCAAATTTGTACCCGGATAGAGAGTTTGTGTAGCATTGACTTCTTC
>JGI24702J35022_10001843_pt1 | contig 13052 bp, 15 predicted proteins | sample TergutTh196P4_FD_35022 | JGI IMG/M metagenome (IMG submission 35022)
CACGGGCGCCGCCGCCGGCGCTGCTCCCGCCTCTCACACCGCGACCGCCTCTCACACCGCGCCCGCCGCCGCTCATGCTACGTCTGCCCATCTCACCGCGCCCGCCGCCGCTCATGCTGCGTCTGCCCATCTCACCGCGGCTGCCACTCATGCCATGGCTGCCGCCGTCTGTATCACTGCCGCCGTCTGTATCACTGCCGCCGTCTGTATCACGAATCTGACCACCCATATCATAGTTGCCGCCATCCGTATCACTGCCGCCATCCGTATCACTGCCGCCATCCGTATAACGGATCTGACCACCCATATCATGGTTGCCGCCGTCCGTATCATTGATGTCGCCGACCGCGCCATGACTGCCACTAACGCCGCTCACATCGCCTATACCACTATTCAGCCTTTGTTCTGTATTCTCACTCATGATACGAGCTCCTCCTCACTTAATTGGGACATAGCAATTTCTTTGTATACGGCGCAATCACGGAACAGTTCTTTGTGCGTTCCTATCCCGACAATCCTGCCCTCGTCAAGTACGATAATCTGGTCGGCATCCATAATTGTACCAATTCTCTGTGCGACAATCAGGCTGGTAACGCCTGCCATTTCCTTTTTCAATTCGCTTCGCAACCGACGGTCGGTCTTATAGTCAAGCGCCGAAAACGAATCGTCGAAGATATATAATTCAGGCTTACGGCAAACAGCGCGGGCAATTGCAATACGTTGTTTCTGACCACCCGATACATTTGCGCCGCCCTGAGAAATATCCGCTTCATATCCTCCATCCATAGTTTCCACGAAGTCTGTGCCTTGCGCGATCTTCACAGCTTTTTTTACGTCATCCGCGCTATATCCAGCGCCGCCGTTGTCGCCGTATCCGACGTTGAAACTTACTGAACCTTTGAACAGCACCGCTTTTTGCGGCACATAACCGATTTTGCTTAGAAGGGATTCCAATTTGTAGTCCTTTACGTTAACGCCGTCAACAATCACTTCCCCCTCAGTCACATCAAAAAAGCGGGGAATCAGGTTTACAAGCGTTGACTTGCCGCTGCCTGTAGAGCCTATAAAGGCGACAGTTTGACCTTTCTTTGCTGTAAAGCTGATGTTTTGTAGCACATGTTCCGCTGCGCCGGGATACTTGAAGCTGACGTTGTCAAAGATGACTTCCCCGACACAGTCCGGTTTACCGTCTGAAATATCACCATCTTTTATCTTGGGTTCGGTATCAAGCACCTCGTTGATACGTTTAGCTGAAACACTAGCCCTTGGAACCATAATGAATATCATGGTCAGCATCATAAACGACATGATGACCTGCATGGCGTACTGTGAAAACACGACCATGTTAGAGAATACGGTCAGTTTATCCGCCGCGTCCGCCGCGTCAATCAGATACGCGCCAATCCAGTATATGGCAAGCGAGAGCCCGCTCATCATAATAGTCAAGACAGGCATCATTATTACCATCGCCTTATTTGTGAATAACTGTGTATTTGTGAGCTCGTCATTCGCCTTTTCAAATTTGCCCCGCTCATGCCCCTCGGCGTTGTAAGCCCGGATGACGCGCAAGCCCATCAGGTTTTCCCTTGTCACACGGGTTATATTGTCAATAATGGTCTGCATTTTTTTGAACTTTGGGATAACGAACATCATTAAAAGGCCCATTGATAGCAACATAAACACAAGCGTAATGCCAGTCGTAAGCGTCCATGCAAAGCCTTTGCCGGCAATTTTGCTAATGGCCCAAACTGCCATGATAGGCGCCCTGATTATTAGCATCAGTCCCATTATGATGAGCATTTGGACTTGTGTAATATCATTTGTGGAGCGCGTTATCAAGCTAGATGTTGAAAAACGATTAATCTCTTCCAAAGAAAACGATTCAACCTTGTTGAACAGCATACTGCGGAGCCGCTGGGAAAAGGATGCGGCAATCCGCGCCGCGAAGTAACCGACGAATACTGAGGCGATAAGACCGGTTAACGCGCACAAGAGCATATAACCTCCGTTCAGCCAGATGTCGCTGATCTCGCTGCCCGGTGTTTGAACGAGTTGAGTGATTTCCGACATATAATCAGGCAACTTCAGGTCAAGCCAAACTTGTACGACTATAAATATAAGGCTGATACCCGCCATCAGCCATTCCTTCGGCTTGAGGTACGTGAAAATTTTGAGCATGTTGATTTCTCCTTCATTATCTGTGCTATATCTGTACTATATCTGCGCTATATCTGCGCGATATCTGCGCGATATCTGTACTATTTGTTGAGCTGTGTTAAGCATATGGGTTTGTTATATCGTCACTTTTTTGGTGACCCTTGTTGCTTTATACTGTAAACTCAAACCCTAACAATCCATATCGCAAAGAGGCATTTCAGACAGCCGTTTTGTTATGCGGACATACTCGCCCGCGTCTTTTTCGCCCAAGTATCGTAGCATCCCAGTTATCGCGCCAATTACCGTGTGCGAATTCTTGTCCGCCTGTTCTTTTCCGGATGGCGTAAGCGTAATCAATATTCTTCTTCGGTCTTGTGAATCGATTTGACGGATAACATACCCTTTACTCTCCATCCCACTTAACACGGTAGCCATCCTGGGCGCGCTGATTCCCATTTCATTGCTGATATCGCTTGGTATTAAGCATTCATCATGCGACGAGATGTAATGAAGGATATATGCTTCGCCGTACATAGATTCGTTTACCTTTTTTTGCTGAACATTTCTTCTGAACTCCGGCAAAACATTAAAAAATTCCAACGCCAAGCTTTCGTAATCCATTAGCCTTCACCACCCCGGGCATTACTTAACAGCATTAACATTATGACACCGCTAATAGTTGACGTCAACATTTTTTTGTGGATTATTTAAAATTTTTTGTGAGTTTTTGTAAATTTTTCAAAGCACGGTTCATTTACCAACAAAAAATATCTATACTTCTTCACTTCTTCACTTCTTCACTTCTTCACTTCCTCACTTCTTCACTTCCTCACTTCTTCACTTCCTCACATCTATACACCCTCACTTCCTCACTGTTGTTTTTCAAGTTTCCATATGCTATTGTAAGTCTAACCAACACATAAAAACGATTGGCGTGTTAAGGATAAGTAAAGACTCAAAGAGCGTAGCAATCGGGATTGCAATGTTATTTCCAGCCGTGTTATTGTGTGGAGCACCAGTGCTTGCACAGAATCTGAACAAAGAGATAGAAGTCATTTACAGGGATATAAAGATATATGTTGACGACGAAATTATAATACCTAAAGACGCTGTCGGTAGAACAATCGAGCCGTTTATATACGAAGGCGCGACATATAGTGTGCAAGAAGATATGGAGTTTGACACGTCTAACACATTTAAAAACAATAAATCTGACACTGTTAGCTGATACCACAAAAGGCTGATTCTACGTTCTCTAAATATTAAAGGCTGTGTTGAAATATGAGAAATTGAGGCATAAACGTGAATATATTTGATTTGCCGGAATTTCCCCTGTCGGAAGAACTGGTTACATTATTAACTGAAAGCGGTAATGTCCGCATTGAGCGTATCATAAGCACAGGGCAAGTATCAGATTGGTACGATCAGTGCGAAACTGAGTTCGTGGCTCTTTTAGAAGGCAATGCTGTCATTGAATACGAAAACGGTAACAGTGTTGTCATGACAAAGGGTGATACGCTGCTGATAAAACCGCATGAGCGTCATAGAGTGAGTTATACTTCGAGTGAACCGCCATGCGTATGGCTCTGCATATTTTACTAATTTGAATCTGTAAGTATAGTCAGGTTTAAGCATCAGGCTTTCAAATCTCGCAACATTTCTTCTGCGCTATCGAATCGTGCCTTGCCGGACTTTATGATTTTGCCGCCTTCGTTTATCGCTTCTATCGTTTCCGCATTGGGTACAGGGGGGCGCAAATCAAATGGAAGCCCGCCCACATTGCGTGAGGTATATAAAAATACATTGATAGCGTCCGTAATGCTCATGCCATACCGGGAGTAAATAGCCTCAACCTCAGATTTTACTTTTGGATCAATTCGGATATACATACTTGAAGTCTTAGCCATAAAAATCACCTCACTCTTAGTGTGTCTATCATATCACATGCTATGCACATTTGCAATACATTGTGATTATATTACTCCGGGCAAAGCTGATTCAGAGATTTTGGGAACTCCGACCAATAATACGCTAACTACAGCTCTCCGCCAGACGTTTGCCCATATCAAACGCAGCTTCACAGTCTTTCGGAAACTGCGTGATGTGGCGCTTCTTCACCATTTCAACATCAAACATCGAAGCGGCGTACATAGAATAGTCCTCAAACTGCTGTGTCTGATATGCCATTACATACTGAGAATCACCGATGATACGGTTTGACATCGCCACAAGCCCGGCAAAATAATCCTTATAAAATTCTCCGGGCGCGTTCATGGTGAAGACCCAACCAACTTTGGTGCGCTTTGGATATGTCGGAACACGGTCTTTATTATAAGTCATTCCCGGAAAATAGTATCGCTCAAGAAATGAGCGTGTTTCCCCGGTAACATCACTGTAATAGATAGGGGAACCAATAAGCAGCACATCAGCATCTATGGCTTTTTCCAATACAGGGCTCAGATCGTCATTAATTGCACATCGGGCAAATTTGCTCTCATCCAACAATTTACATGAATGGCATCCGATACAGCCCTTATAGCTCAGGTCGTACAAAAAAACAATTTCTCCTGATGCGCCGGATACGCTCATTGCTCCGTCAAATGCGCTCTTTAGCATGGTTGCGGTATTACGGCTCTTATTCGCCGCTCCGCTGATTGCGAGTACGTTCATATCTTCTCCTCCTCCACTTCTCCTCTTCTCCTCCAATTTTTCTATTTCCTTGTAATTTTGATTCCACTGCAACAACTCATCGTTATCTATTCCAAACGGCGCCTGCGTTTGAGCTTGCACTTGCGTTTGCATTTGCGCTCGTGTTTGCACTCAGCCCTTTGTTTGTTAATGTACGCCAAAGGATTTTTACCCTCGGATAAACTTGCTGATCTTCTTACTATCCGCCGCCGGATTCAGTTTTATTATTTGCCCGGTGAGCTTTTTAGCGGCTTCTTCCGAATCGAGTTCTGCCGCCCGTTTAAACACCTCATCATCGAAAAAGCTCTCCGTTGTGCATAATACTGATGACGGCCAACTGTACTCTATGCCTTTCTTTGATAGCTTTCGCCGTTGCCCGCACATGGTCAGATACATCCTCATTTGCAGTTCTGTCAATGCCCGGTCGAAGCCAGACTTATCCTTGCCGTGAAAACCTGCGAGCTGCTTTATCACATGTACAGGCAAAGCTCCATTCTCGCTGACGGTATCATAGATTCTTTTTGCGAAATGGCTTATAATTCCGGCTGCGTAATCTTCCTCAAATGTCCTGCCTCCGCGTCGGATCGCGAGGAAATATGGATACCAGTCTTTTGTTATATATCCGCTTTTCCTGAAAAACAGTTTGGCATATGCGATATCGCATCTCTCATCCAAAACACGCATACGCCATTCCCAAGGGTCGGTAACAGGATCACCGGTATGCCACCTGACAGGGGTATCGTATGGCGGCTCTTCTTCCCAGCTCCATGACACAATGGAAGATATGCCTTCGTTTATGCCGCCGCCCGCAGAGAAACCTACGTCAAGCAAAGCCGCGACAAAATCATCATAGCTCTGAATCATTGTTGACCTCTGCAAGTGTGTATATTTTTTCGACTATCACCATTAAGTAGTATCACCATTAAATAGTATTATCTTGCCTATGGAACCTGATTCAAGCGCGAACCACAATGAATCACAATCATCAAACACAAGTCCATGCGGCTCTTTATGCGGAGCGGGAATATCAAATTCCGTTATTGTGCGGTCTTTCAATACCAGGCCGATTTTGTTGGCGCCCCACTCGGTAAAAGCGACAATCCCATAATTAGAAACCGCTAATGCATGGGGCTTCGCATTTTTTGTCGGCAAATCATACTCGGTTATACTTCCTTCGTAATTAATCCTACCGATGCGGTTCCCCATAATCTCCGCGAACCAGATTGCATCTTTTGACGCGGCAATTCCGACCGGCGCCGCGCCTGGCGAAGGCAATTGATATTCCACGACTTCGCCATCCTTTGTAATGCGTCCGATTTTATTTCCTTGATTCTCACTAAACCATAGAGCGCCGTCATTGCCAAATACAATGAACGACGGATAACATGCAGGGGTAGGTAAGTCGAAATATGTAATATCGTTTCCGAGCATCCTCCCAATCTGATTACCTGTCATACAGGTAAACCAGATTACTTGCTCATCGTCAACTGCTATCCCATAGGGTGAACTATTTTCCATTAATGAAAACTCGGTTATTTCACCATTCAAATCTATAAAACCAATTTTGCTCGCATTATACTCTGTAAAGTAAGCCCCGTCGACGGCAGAGGCGATGATAGAAACGCCGCACTTTGGCGTTAGCGTGGAGTATTCGTAAAAATCGCCGTTGGTGGTTAGCTTGATGATTTTACCAACCGCGTTGTCAGTAAACCACAGGTTTTTGTCTGCGCCTGCGATTATCGAGTACGGGGAGATATTGTCTTTCGTATTAATAAACGAGAACTCCATAAGCATCTCCTTAATAAAGAACCTTGGCGCCATCCCATGCCCTGTATCTTGCTGGCAGAAATTGCATCATCTTCTGCCGTTTCAATTCACCCTCCATTTCGGGCATCCAGGCATTTCTTTATCAGTTTGTAAATAACCCGCTATAGTGCTTTGAATGCGCCTGGGCTCTCTATTTCAAGCAGATACAATTGCATACGGGACCCTTCCCTTCCCAACTCATTTATTATATCATACGTGATAAAGGAATCAACGTTTTTAGTGCGATCTCAGTACCGTTTTGGGTATTCGTTTTGGGTATTCGTTTTGGGTATTCTCTGTACCGTTTTGGGTAGTCTCTGTACCGTTTTGGGTAGTCTCTGTACCGATTCAGGGTGGTCTCTTTACAGTTTCCAGGTGGTCTAAGTATCGTTTATAGTATGTTTTTCTTTATACCCACTTGATATACTTCGTGTTCTTTCCTGTCCCCACCTTGACCACTATTCCGTTCCTGACCATCGCGGCCAGAGCCGCTTCCACGGTTGTGGGGCTGACGTCGGGAAGGACATAGCATATTTCCTGCTTTGCTATCGGCAACAGGCTATTCAGCACGGTAGCTTCAATCCGTTCCCGCTTATTTACCTTCTTCGCATGAACCACGGCGAATCGCTTGTCAAGTTCTTTGTAGCAGTACAGCAGGGTTGCCACGAAATTTTCAATAAACGGGAAATAGCTGTTTGTGTTGCCATGCCAGCCGTCCGAAGAAAGGCGCAGGGCTTTGTAATAATCCCACTTACTTTTATTGATTTGTTCTTCAAACGAGATGAACTTTCCCGCGTCAAAATCGTTTTTGTTGAGCAAGAGCAGGGAGAGCAGACGGCTCATCCTTCCATTGCCGTCCGCAAACGGGTGAATACAGAGAAAATCGAGAACGAAGCACGGGATCAGTATAAGCTGGTTTACGCTGTAATTGCTTCTCGCATCCATGAACGCGAGAACAAGCTGCTCCATTGCGTCGGCTGTTTCATTTGCCGGGGTTGGCGCGAATCGCACCCTTCGCTGACCGGCTGGGTCCACTTCCATAATGACGTTGTCACTCTGTTTATATGCGCCGCCGTTCACGGGGGCGTATGATAGCATAATTTCATGTAGCCGAAGGATATCGCGCTCTCTGATATCCAGGTTGTCATGGTTTTCGTGTATCAGATTCAACGCGTCGCGGTATCCGGCGATTTCCGCTTCATTGTGGTTGAGCGGCGCGCTGTTTTGGTTGACGATCTCATTGATGCGCTGTTCGCTGGTAACGATCCCTTCGATGGCGTTCGATCCCTTGACGGACTGTACCTTTGCAATGCTTTCAAGCCGTGTAAACACTCCGGGATAATTCTCTTTTAACTGGCTTTCCCGCGCGCGCAATTCCACGATAGCGCTCACCACGTTTACAAAGCCTGCTGGAAGCATACCTTTTTCCAAAAACGAATAATCAAATCTTTTCATGCCTGACCTCCTAATTGGTACTGCATATATCATGGTCATATATATGCAGAAAGTCAAGGTTATAAATGAGTTTTGCTGCATAATATTTTTTATCAATATGCAGAAATGATATTCTACTGATTAACTGATTAACTGACTAATACTGAATAGTACTGATTAACTGATTAACCGATTAACTTTTTAACAAAATAATATATTTATCACACTATATTGACAATCATATTAGTATGTGATATAAAATAGTATGATTGAATTTCATCATGTAATCATATAAAGAAGGAGTGAGAAAATGGAGGCGAAAACATCTGCAGATCTACTCCGCGGACACACTGATACCGTTGTACTAAGCGTATTGTTGAAGGGCGACAGTTACGGTTATGAAATCCATAAAAGCATTATTGGCAAACTTGGAGGCGAGTACGAACTAAAGGAAGCCACGCTTTACTCAAGCTACAAACGGCTTGAGATGGATGGTCATATCAATTCGTATTGGGGTGACGAAACACTCGGCAGCCGGCGAAAGTACTACAGTATAACCGGGAGCGGCATTGAGCTTTTTCGGCAGAACAAAGCGGATTGGCTAAAAACACAGGCAATACTAAACAAATTGTTGGAGGAATAGAAAATGAAAGAGAAAATCTACATTGACCGTTTGTTTACAGACTATGAAGACACACCTGAAATAAGGGACTTTAAAGAGGAGATCGCAGGAAATCTCAACGAACGTATAAAAGAACTTATTTCAAAAGGGTATACCGAGGAGAAAGCGTTTGACAAAGCAACCGCCGAGCTTGGCGATATTACCGCCATTGCCGATGCTTTTGGAAAGAAAAAACGTACCGAAGCAATCGGCCGGATGTACATGGGCGCCAAAACTCCGATCACAAAAAGGACTGCCGCGGGAATGACAGCCGCTACAACCCTGCTTCTTCTTGCGGTGGGCACGGCGCTTATCACCGCTTTTAGCCCAACAGGCAAAACATGGGTATATTACGTCTCCGGAGTTTTGCTTTCTATTGCATGCGGTCTCTATACTTATTTCGGACTAACGCAGGAAACAAAAGCGCACTACGCAATGAAAACCGAGCGCGCGATAGCGTATGGCGCCGTTTGCCTTGTAGGGGTCCTTAGCGCGGCGTTGGCGGTCGTTACGTTTGTTTTCGAAGGATTAGAAATGTCCGTTGCGTTAGGCTTCAAAGCTGCATTGATAATACCGGCTGTCAGCGCGCTGGTTTTTCTTTTGGCGACGGAGAGCAAAAGGCAAAAACCGTGGCTAAAGGCAATTACAGAGCTTTATGAGCGCAAAATCGGACTTGATATCGAGAACTCGATAAAACTCCATTCAATGAGCATTGTCAATCCTGTAAAGGCTGCGAAGTTCGGCGTGATAAGCGGCGGCTTGTGGATCATGGCTATTGCGCTGTTTTTTACGCTGAACTTGGTTATTGGTTGGAATTTTGCGTGGCTTGTATTCCTGTTTGCCCTCGCTATTCAAGTCATAATGGTATCAACAATATTCGAAAAGAGCTGACGTCTTGTTCGGTTGTGCAATGGTAACGTTATGGATTTAAATCTACTTTTTCGTTATCTTTAAATACAAAAGACCGCTCGTAAAAAACCCTCTTTGCTTCCGGGACAAATCCTCGCACGCATGTCATTGGATAAACCCAGCAGTATTTACCGATCAACGTACCGGGTTGCGTTGTGCAATTAGCTCCGAGCCGTGAGTTGTCTCCAAGAACACAGCCAAAAAAGCTGACTCCGATGTCAATAACCCCGTCATCTGTTTTAACTATAATATTTGATTGGTTAAAATTTCTGTTAGCTACAATTGTTCCTGAGCCCACTCGCGCCGATTTGCCGATAACTGAATCTCCCACAAACGTAAGGCTTTGAATCTTAGCGCGGTTTAATACTATACTGTTTTTTATTTCACAACCGTGCCCAATGACGCAATCGTTTCCGATTATGGTTCCCGGCCTTATTATCGCGCCCGGCATGACCAAACAGTTTTCTCCAATAAATACCGGGCCCATAATCGTAACGTCGTTATAAATTGTTGTTCCTTTTCCGATTGAATAATTATCATAAAAATGAACGCTGCCCAGCGCTTCTCCGTTCATTTCATGGACGTTATTGTCAACCAAAAGGGCATTTAGTAATCTTTTTGAGTTCTTTAGGGCATCCCAAGGATACTCTATGTCTTTAAAAACATCCGGAACGCAAAATTCTTCCACATCTGAAAAAAAATACTTATAGTGCACCCGCTATTGCACCTCCATCTTTAATAATAAATTTTATTATACCACACTATTATATCGCATTTTAAATTGCACAATCATAGTCCTTTTGTGTATAATACTTTCATCATTAATCGTCTATATATCTGCGCATAGCGAGGAGAATTTATTGAAAAAGGACGTTTTTATCGAAGTTTTTCTATTATTCGCAATATGGTTAACGCTGTCAGAAATGTTTTCTGTTTCGTCGATTGTGTTAGGGATAATCGTTTGTACAGTCTGTCTTTATTTTTGTATGCGGCTCCTTCCGCAAACCTGGATCACAAATGTGAATTTGGCAAAACTAATATTATATCCTTTTTATTTGATTGGGCAGATGTACCTGGCGTGTTTCTCTGCAATGAAGTTTGTTATCACAGACGTGGATATAGATGTTGCTCAAGTAAAAACGCGGCTCAAAGACGGTTTGTTGAGAACTTTGCTCGCAAACTCCATAACTCTCACCCCCGGAACAGTTTTACTTGACATGAAAGATGATATGCTCTCCATATTGTATCTTAAGGAAAAATCAAAAACCCAGTTAAGAGCAGAGAATATAGAAAACATAACTAGCAAGATATCTGCTCCGGTAGGAGGCGTTGCTGAAACCGCGAACACGGGCGCCGAGTCATTTGTGGGCGCCAGTGTGGGCGAGGCAGACGCGGCGGGCGAAGTAGCTGAGGCGGACGAAGCGGACGAAGCGGACGCAGCGGACGAAACGGAAACAGTAGACGAAGCGGACGTAGCGGACGAAACGGAAACAGTAGACGAAGCGGACGCAGCGGACGAAGTAGCTGAGGCGGACATGGCGGACATAGGCGAGCAACTCAAGGGCAAACTCGAGAGAATGTTGTTAAATCTTCAGAGGTAATGATAACAAATGTACTTATTCTGGATAATTGTAGCATGTTCAATATTGAGCGCAATCAGGATGATAATTGGTCCCTCTGTTTGGGACAGGCTTCTTGCAATGAATCTCTTAGTTGCAAAAACAATAATGCTTATAGTCGTTTTTGCGTCTCAATCTGAGCTCTCATATTTATTGGACTTCGCGATAATCTATGCAATCCTGGGCTTTATTGGCGCCATCTTTATAGCCCTGTTTTTACTGGAAAGGATAAAAGGAGGGAAAGAGTAATTGGAAATTGCAGGCAATATTGTTATAGCGGCGGGAATAGTATTCTTGCTTTTTGGGGTAGTCGGAATATTCAGGTTCAAAAGTTTTTACGCCAGGATACTTGTGACCGGCAAGATAGAATCAATAGGGATGCTTACCCTTTTTTCAGGGATATCTATCAAACATGGCGTTAGCTTTTTCTCCTTAAAATTACTGCTCCTTATCGTAATTATTCTGATACTAAACCCGCTGGCTACACATATTGTCGCGCGTTCCGCGTATTTGAGCGGTAGTTATTCCAATCCGGGCTGCGTCAAACAGAAATTGACGCGCGAATAAATACTTTATGCGAGGTGAGATAGTAAAGTTTGATTCAGGTGTTTCTCTTTTTTTTGATAGTAATTGCGTTAGTAATCATGCTTGAGCGCAAGGCAGTCAGGGTAATTATCTGCCTCGGCGTTTACTCATTGATTTCATCAATCTGTTTTTTAGTGTTCGGGGCGCCTGACGTTGCAATGGCTGAGGCTTGCACGGCTGTCTTCTCAACGATATTCTTTCTGGTTTGCCTGGAGAAATATCTTGGGGTTGCGGCTAAAGCCCAATGGGATTCAAACGAAGTAGAGCCCGTAGCGGGGAATTCAACGACAAACGTAGCGGTAAGCATAGCGGCGCCTGTAGCAGGGAATTCAACGACAAACGCAGCGGTAAGCATAGCGGCGCCTGAAGCGGCAAATTCAACGACAAACGCAGCGGCGCCTGTAGCGTCAAATACCGAAACCAATAAAGCAGCTAAGAAAGCAGCTAAGAAAGCAGCCAATAAGACAACTAATAAAGCGGCTATTTTCAGAGGTTATATTCTCCCATTGGGGTTAACAGTGGCTTTGTTTTCTCTTTTTATTCTTTTTATACCTGATACCACCGTCAATACCTCCCTCAAGGATCAATATTTATCCTCGTTTTCGATCAATATAGGCGGGGAAAACTCAGTTACAGCCATATACCTGGGTTATCGCATGTACGATACGGTGTTCGAGGCGCTTATGCTATTGGTCAGCCTTGTGGCAGTTTCCCATCTGTCATTGTTTAGCGAAACATCTGTCAATGACGGCAAACGAATTGATATGGGCAAGTCTGACATTCCACTTTATACGATAAGAATCATATGCCCTGTTATGCTTGTGTTCGGCGTTTATCTGATCCTGAATGGCCACATTTCTCCGGGAGGCGGATTTCAGGGCGGAATAGTTCTTGCGTCCTTCTTCATATGCAGGTATATGATTTTTGACATGTATGACATTAATATTGAAACTGTTATAACAATGGAAAAACTGGTTTTCGCGGGTATTGTCATTCTTGCGGTTTTATATGCGTTACCAGACGGGAGCGGCGTCTTCGGCGCCGGCGGCGTCACAGGCGCCAGTTCCAGATTGAGCGCCGGCGGCGTCACAGGCGCCAGTTCCAGATTGAGCGCCGACGGCGTCACAGGCGGCATATCCGGATTGAGCGCCAGCGGCTTTACAGGCGGCATACCCGAATTGAATGCCGCCGCC
>JGI24702J35022_10001844_pt1 | contig 13044 bp, 8 predicted proteins | sample TergutTh196P4_FD_35022 | JGI IMG/M metagenome (IMG submission 35022)
CCTTCGGTCTTTATGCCGATGTCAGTGACATTTCCATTGATAAAGCGGATGCTTATGCGCATGAGATAGCAATAACACGGGTTTTAGGTATTCTTGAAGGGCAGGATGCCCGCCGTCAAGAGACAGCGCGCCCGATAACTGATAAAGAAGTTATCTCCCTGACAGCAAACGTAATGATACTGCTGAAAATGTCGGAAAACGATGCTGATGCACAACGTATTTTTAAATCAATCCCCGGTTCTCGCACGACACGCGCAAAGGCGGCTGTCATGCTAAGCCGGTGCTTGGAATTGCCCTTTAAAAGATAGATATGAACAGCGGGCGTCAGCGCTTCATGCATATCTTTCGTTATTATCGAAAGATATCTTTTGCTATCATCGAAAGAAATCGTATCTTTGCCACAGATTACTAAACGCTAATTTGTATGTAATGTTAAGACAGGAGGAACTATCAAAAGTTATAGATGCTCAATGGGCAGAACTAATGAAGGAAGAAACAGGGTTGCAACGCGAGATGTTACAACAAATACCACTTGTTCAATCCTTTGCCACTATTATTACAGGTATTCGGCGATGTGGAAAAAGTACGCTTTTGTTACAGCTTTTGAGGCAAAAATATGAAAAAGCTGTTTATCTGCATTTTGACGATATTCGTTTGGCTTCTTTTGAAACAGGTGATTTTGTTCGTTTACACAACGAAATCCAAAAACGAGGTATAAAAGTAGTGTTTTTTGACGAAATTCAATTACTAAGAGGGTGGGAATTGTACGTTAATCAACTTCTTCGCGAGTCTTATACGGTTTTTATCACCGGCTCAAACGCTACAATGCTGAGTGTCGAGATGGGTACACACCTCACAGGCAGACATTTATCTGTGGAGCTATTTCCGTTTTCCTTTAGCGAGTTCATTCATTTTCTCAACAAGGAAAATAATACGGAAGCGGTGGAGGCGTATCTACATTCCGGAGGTATTCCCGAGTACGTTAAAACGGGGATAGCAGGCATTTTAAGCACGTTGATTGACGACATTTTATGGCGAGATATTGCTGTCAGGCACTCTGTGCGCAACATTATTTCGCTTCGACAACTCACTGTCTTTCTGCTGACTAACATTGGCAATCCGATTACTGCAAATAAATTGTCAGGGATGTTCGGCATCAAGTCGCCAAGTACTTTTTTAGAGTATTTCTCGTACCTGAAAGACGCCTATTTATTTGATTTCGTACCGCTTTTCAGCTACTCGCTAAAAGTGCAGGCTCGTAACCCTAAGAAAATTTATACGATTGACATGGGGTTATATACTCAAAATGCGCTTTCTACAAGCGAAAACTATGGCAGGCGTCTGGAAAATCTTGTGTTTTTACAATTACGACGCAGCTATAAGGATATTTTCTATTTTCAGGCCCAAGGCGAGTGTGATTTTATCGTACTTGAAAAAAATACAGTTACAAAGGCTTTACAAGTTTGTTACCAAATTACAGACGAGAATTTTGAACGCGAATACAACGGATTGAAAGAAGCAATGCTATCGTTTAATCTTACTTACGGACAAATAGTTACATTCAACCAATCCGAGAAATTCACCGATAAGGGAATAACAATCGAACTTATCTCGGCTAATGTTTTTTTGTTTAATTAATTATGCTATCAAGAAGAACTTTTATTCGACAATCCGCTTTCGGGGCTGGCACATTGTTATTGCCGGCCTTACTGAAGGCTGCTGAGAAAATGAAAAGCAGGGTAAAACGCCCGAATGTGGTCTATGTGTTTGCTGATCAATGGCGGGCGCAGGACGTCGGTTACGCCGGTAACAAACAGGTTTATACGCCTCATATTGACCGCTTGGCGTCAGAAAGTCTGAACTTTAAGAATACGGTGGCTTGTATGCCGGTTTCGACTCCCTATCGCGGATCGTTACTTACAGGACAGTATCCTTTAACGCACGGTTTGTTCCTGAATGATGTTACCCTGAATAAAGATGCAAAAACTATCGGAAAATCTTACCTGAATGAGGGATATGATACAGCCTATATCGGCAAATGGCACGTACACGGAAACGGTAGAATCAACTATATCCCTGTGTCACAGCGTCATGGATTTGAATATTTCAAAGCGCTGGAGTGTGCACATGAGTATAACCATTCCCCTTATTATGACAATAATGATGAAGAAATGAAAATATGGGAAGGGTACGACATGATAGCGCAAACAGGCGATGCGGTAAATTATATCAGGCAACATGCGCAAAAAGAAAAACCGTTTCTGTTGGTATTATCCTGGGGGCCTCCTCATAATCCATACGAAACAGCGCCCCAAAAATATAAGGACAGATACCATGATATGGATATAACGCTTCGGCCAAATGTGCCCGAAGAAGCTAAAAAACAGGCTATTCAGGACATCAAAGGTTATTATGCGCATATTTCGGCAATGGATGATTGCGTCGGTGATTTACAAGCAACGATACGAGACGCAGGCATTGAAGAAGATACAATTTTCGTGTTGACATCCGACCATGGCGATATGCTTGGTTCGCAGGGGTTTCAGCGAAAACAAAGACCCTATGACGAATCTATCCGGGTGCCTTTCCTGCTGAAATACCCGCAACTATTCGGAAAAGAGGGGAAAGTGGTTGATACCCTGCTTAATACTCCCGACATCATGCCAACCCTGTTATCGATGAGTGGCTTACCTGTTCCCCGCACGGTAGAAGGTAATGACCTTTTCCCTATTCTTACAGGAAAAAAGAAAGACCACATCGAGGCGGCGCTTATCGAGTGTATCAGCCCTTTCGGGGAATGGGAACGTCGCCACGGGGGAAAAGAGTACCGAGGTATCCGCACTCGGCAATATACGTATGTAAAAGACTTGGAAGGCCCCTGGCTTCTTTACGATAATGACAACGACCCGTATCAAATGAATAACTTAATTGGTAACAAAGATTATGCCGCCGTTCAAAAAAAATTGGATTCCTTACTTGTGAAAATGTTGAAAGACCGTAAGGACCAATTTCTTACTGGGCCGGAATACATCACTAAATGGGGATATACCGTCGATGCAAATGGCACAGTTGAATATTAAATCGGGAAAATCCCGTCATTGGTAGGTACTTCTTTTTCGTTCCGAAAAAGAAGTACCTACCAATGACGGAAATAGTCGTCTTACCTCTTCTTGATCCTTCCTATGCCTGACGAACGGACGTCTTTGTTCGCAGGTTCTTCTTTATAGGTGATGGAACCAACGCCATTCACCCTGCCTTCCAAAAATTCTACCGGATTGCATTGAATGGAACCGATGCCGTTCACTTGCGCATAAACGGTGTCGGAAAGCAGTTCCATAGCATCCACACTTCCCGTTCCGGCCGTTTCAAGATGTACATTATCCGCTTTCCCGGAAATACCGACCGAGCCGACGCCTTCACAACGAATAGTCAATGACTTGACATATAAGCTATCGGAACGGAAACTGCCGACGCCTTTCATGATGATTTCCAAATTATTGCCTGTAAATGCACGATCCATCCGAATGTTCCCGACAATGCTTGCCTGAATATGATTCAATTCATTCGTCCGTACCGTTATTTTCAGGTTGTTTTTACTTTCCAACCGGTTGTTTGTAGATAAAATCAACCGCCCGTCATATTGGTTATACCTGACCTCTTCAACTAAATTTTCATCTCCGGTGATTTCAATGGAAACCCTGTCGTCCGCAGTTTGCTCTATGCTAATATTCGCATTTAAGTGTTTGTCAATTTCCAATCGGTTGAAAGGCGTCTCCAAATCGAAGATTTTTTGAGAGGGGATGTTGTTCCCATAAATTACACGATTCTCGACCGAAAAAGGCCATTTACGGTTATTATCAAAAAAATAACGCCTGTCAATCCTGAACCCGAAAGTAAATAACAGTATCAACGACACGAACCAGACAAGTAGTATGGACCACTTAACCGACTGACTCAAAGGCTTCCACTTAGCAATTTGGGCGATAATAGCATAGATTATGGCAAAAAGAGGAATCCCTATCACAAAAATGCCGGTCACCGTTAATAAAACCGGATTTTTGATAATTAAAAATGCAGGCAGTGAAGCTAATAGGCCGCTGCCTACGCCTAATAAACCGCCGCCTACCCCAAGCATGACCGCAATTAATACGACGATTACAATAAATAACGCAAACAAGAGCGGCAGCCCGACGAGACAACCCAAACCGGCTAAACATACTTTCAAAAAGGCTACGAATAAATCGACGACCCCCGCCAAACATCCTTTCGGCTCATTCGATGTAACCGGCGTCGATTGGGCGGATACGGTTTTGCCGATGTTTTCAACCGTGATAGGTTTGCCGTGCATCTGCAATTTCTGCTCCGCTGAACGTGCGGCAGGCGTCACAATCCAGGCGACCACATAAGCAAAAAGTAGCCAGAGCCAAAAATTACCCCAAATAAAAAAGGGAAAATGTTTGATAAAAAGAATTTTGAATGATGAAAGAACAAATGGCGAAAGAATAAGTATGAAACGAATAGCCACGACGCTCCAATCAAAATAGGCGGCTATACCGGAACAAACGCCGCCTAACAATTTGTCGTCCATGTTACGGTAAAATTTCTTTTTACCCTTCACCGGCTCGGTTGCGGACATTTGCTTTTCTTCGTTTTCTTCCCCGTTGGCAAAATCAGCCGGACGACCTACGCGAGCTATCACCTCCTCCACATGTTCAAAGGTGATAACCTGGTGTCCCAAGCGAATCTTCTCGTTGAACAATTCCTCAATACGCGCTTCAAAATCGGCGATAATCTCCGAAGCTCCTTCTTCTTTCCGGAAAAGAATCCGAAGGTTGCTCAGGTAATTATCCAGCAGCCTGTAAGCGTCTTCATCGATGGTAAAAACTCTACCATTGAGATTTACAATTAAAGTCTTTTTCATAATCGTTGTGTTTTTATAGTTCTTTTAAATGATTGATCGTCACCTCCACTTCGCTCCAGGCCTGCTCTAACCCTTCTAAAAATTTTTTGCCTTCGGCCGTCAATTCATAATATTTACGGGGAGGCCCCTGATTCGATTCTATCCACTGATAGATCAAAAGGTTCATGTTCTTTAATCGTGTCAGCAAAGGATACAACGTCCCCTCTACAACGATCAACCGCGCTTCCTGCAACAACTGAATAATATCGTTTGCATACGCTTTCCGGCGATTCAGAATCAATAGAATGCAATATTCTAAGATTCCTTTCCGCATTTGAGATTTCACATTATCTACATTCATAGCTCTTGATTTTAAAAATTGACGCCGCAAAGATAATAATTAATATAATACCATGCAATACATAGTACTTTATTTTATGTTTATTTAACTTTTGCGCCCCGTCATGACGGGCATGTGTAAAAAAAATCAAAAAAGAATGATGATATTAAATTCTTTTCCTAAATTTGCAGGAAATTATTTAATGAGCGAACAAAGCGTAAAGAAAAATGTTATCAAGATCATACAAATGGTTCCTAAGCATAGCTGCGATAATCGCTGTTTCCGGTTTTTTGCTTTACAAGTATCGGATGTTTTTCTTGTTACTCATAATCAAGCTATTTACGTTTTTTGATCGTCCACCGGGACCTACCGACATCCAAATGATTGAACATTTCAGGAAAAATGAAAAATCTTTTGACAGGCTGGTGTGCTTGTGGTCATTTCCCGAAATGGGTATAGATAGTTTGGATAAATTCCATCCTTTACATAGCATGTCGGAAGTATCGTTATCATTTCGCGCTTTCTTTGAAAAAGATACTTTGTATTATTACAATCTAATACCTTTCCGGAAACAGCATGACGATATACGCATGCTCGCTCGTTCAGACAGAGAAAAGGAACGCGATCTATTGATGGGAAAACTTAAAATCAAAGGCGGTACAAGACTTGATCCTTATCATATCACAAATTCGCTCTCATTTTCTTTTTATTACGAAGGCGGTCCGATTAAAGGCTTTGAATATGTGTACAATAGAAATGAAGAACCCTATGAGAAAATTTTTATTGAAGCAGAAAAAGATTTGAGCCGTTTGATCGGAAGTTCTAAAGCATTTACACTATACAAAAAAATAGACGGCAATTGGAATCTTTATATAACTAAATAATTGAATATGAAGCGATTTTATTGGATATTAATAATTGTCTTGCTTAGCGCAACGACACCCCTGCAAGGCTTTGCACAGACAGCCCCGAAGTTGAGCATGCAAGCTGAGATAAGCCTCATTACCTGTTCGCCTACCGATGAAGCCGTTTTTACGCTGTACGGGCACACTGCGCTCCGCGTCAATGATCCTGGTTCAAAAATAGATTGGGTTTATAACTACGGTAGATTCGATTTCTCGGCTCCAAACTTCATGTATCGTTTTGCCAAAGGTGAGACTGATTACAAGCTTGATACAAGTTACTTTAGCTTTTTTCTGATGGAGTATACCTCGCGCGGAAGCGAGATATACGAACAGGTACTCGACCTGCTGCCGGAAGAAAAAGAATCGTTATGGCAGGCGCTTGAATGGAACAGAAGGCCTGAAAACAGGGTGTACCGGTATAACTTCTTTTTCGACAACTGCGCCACGCGCCCCGCCGTCATGGTCGAAAACAACATAAAAGGCTATATCAGTTATGCGTCGACATCCGAATTGCCGAGGTTTCGCGATGTAATTAATTACTGTACGCGCAACCATCCGTGGAATACATTCGGATGCGACCTCGTTGTGGGCTTGCCTTCCGACAGGGTGATGACACTGCAAGAAACGTTTTTCATTCCCGATTACCTGAAAAAGGGCTTTGATAAAGCGGAAATCATCCGGGGAGACTCAATCATACGCTTAGTAAAGAAAACGAACATACTCGCTGAAGAAAACCAGCCTACGGTAACCCCTTCCTTCATCACCTCGCCGCTATGTTGCTTTTCAGCGCTTTTCATCCTGATCCTGACGCTGTCGTTCATCGAATGGCGCAGGAAATCATATTACCGGATTGTTGATATGCTGCTTTTTTTCTCCGCCGGTTTAGCCGGTTGCATCATTTTTTTCCTGAGCTTTTTTTCGGTTCATCCCTGTATGTTTCCCAATATCAACCTGCTTTGGCTTCACCCCCTTCATCTTGCCGGTATCATCCTCTTTGCTATAAAAAAATGGAAAATGGTAGCTTTTTGGTATCATTTTATTAACTTTGCAGTCATTATTAGTATGTGCGTGGGCTGGATTTTCATCCCACAACATTTTAATATGGCGTTTATCCCGTTGATAGCAAGTCTGTTACTTCGGTCGGGCGGAACGCTGCTTAGAAAAATAAATGGATAGGATGAGAAAAATTTTCACTTCACTGATTGCCGTTTTTGTCGTCGCAAACCTGCAGGCGCAACAGCAACATGCACCCAAATTAATGGTCTGCATCACAATCGACCAGCTTCGCGGCGATTACCTTGAATACTTCAATAGTTTTTTTGGCGAACAAGGATTTAAACGCCTTCTCAATGACGGCGTCGTATACAGACATATTCAGTTTGAGTTTTCTTCGCTTGACAGGGCAAGCGCGTTTGCAACGATATACACCGGGTCGAATCCCTGCTATCACAGCATCACAGGCAACAAAAGGTATGACTTTGAAAAGGAATTGGAACAATCGTGTCTCTACGATTCATATTATCTTGGAAATTATACACACGAGAATTTTTCGCCGAAGAACCTGTTAAGTTCCACTATCAGCGACGAACTGAAAGATGCCTCCAAAGGCGCCAGCAAGGTGTATGCCATCGCACCCGAAGCGGAAAGCGCCGTCCTGTCAGCCGGACATGCCGCCGACGGTGCATTCTGGTTAGACAATTACAACGGGAAATGGGTGACCACGACCTATTATAAAAGCGTCCCGCCATTTGTCGACAAGATGAACAGCGGTTCCGAATCGCTGTCGTCACGCCTGTCTACCATTGCATGGTCGCCTGTCTTAACCGCAGACCAATATGGCTCGCTGCCCTATATAACCGATAAAAAACAATACCGCTATACGTTTAATGAAAGAGAGGTAGGCTGTTATCCGCGCTTCAAGACATCGCCTTTTGTCAATAAGGAAGTAAACAAGTTAGCTATAGAATTTATCAACAGCGGCGACCTCGGCACACATCCGACACCCGACATGTTGTTATTAACCTATTACGGAGGTAATTTTTACGATGTACAGGATAAAACCTACACACAGGAAGTGCAAGACATCTATTTCCAATTAGATCAATGTCTTGCCGAACTGCTAAACGCGATAGACAAAAAAGTCGGATTAGACAAAACACTTATCGTTGTGACAGGAACAGGCTACTATACCGACTCGGAAATAGCGCCCGACGGACAGAACGCCACCGGAGGAACGTTTCGTCCGAAAAATACGATGGCGCTGCTGAACATGTATCTAAGGGCATTATATGGCCCGAAAGACTGGACCAAAGGTTATTACAACCAACAAATTTTTCTTAACCGAAAAACGATTGAGGACGAAAAAATCGACATGGCCGCCATTCAAAACATAGCGGCAGAATGGGTCGCCACATCTGACGGGGTGCAACAAGTTGTCACCGACGCCATTTTACGCTCCGGCAACTGGAACGAAGGAAGCGCCGCGTTACATTACGGCACCTATTACAAAGGACGAGGCGACCTGATCATTGAACTCAAACCGGGTTGGGGTGTGGAAAATAATGTGACCGGCCAAAAGGAGAATGTTAAACGTAATAATGCAGTCATCACACCCCTGCTTTTTTACGGAAACGGGCTTAAGTCTGCACGCATAGAACGCTCCGTTTATGCGACCGAAATAGCGCCTACCGTCACCAACATCCTACGCATTCGCGCCCCCAACGCATGCAGCGACCTCCCCCTACCGGAAGTAAAGTAGTTTTCAGTTTTCAGTTTTCAGTTTTCAGTTTGTAGTTTTCAGTTTTCAGTTTGTAGTTTTCAGTTTTCAGTTTTCAGTTTTCAGAAATTCAATTAATCAATTATTCAGTAAAAAAAATCATGGGTTTTTTAGATATAATAACAAAATTGTTCGGCAACAAGTCACAAAGGGATTTAAGAGAGATATCCCCTTATGTTGACAAAATAAAAGCGGTTTATCCGGCGATAAAAGTTCTAACCAATGATGAACTGCGCGCCAAATCGACAGAAATACGGAAAAAGATTCTGGATTATGTGTCGGAAGAAAGAGCACAAATCGCATCCTTGCGTGAGGGTATCGATGATAAACCAATAGAAGACAGAGAATCGATCTGGGCTGAAGTAGACAAAATAGACAAAGTAGTCACAGACCGATTAGAGGTGGCGCTCGAAGAAGCATTACCCGAAACATTTGCTATCGTGAAAGAGACAGCGCGACGTTTTAACGATAACGAAACCATCGAGGTGACGGCTAACGATTTCGACCGCGACCTGGCGGCGGCGCACGATTTCGTAAAAATAGAAGGCGATAAAGCGATCTATTTCAACCACTGGGTAGCCGGTGGTACGGAGATCACGTGGGACATGGTACATTACGATGTCCAGTTGTTTGGCGGCGTCGTGCTGCACAAAGGGAAGATAGCCGAAATGGCTACCGGCGAAGGGAAGACATTGGTAGCAACCCTGCCGGTGTTTCTCAATGCGCTGGCAGGTAACGGCGTACATGTAGTGACCGTAAACGACTACCTGTCGAAACGCGACTCGGAGTGGATGGGACCTATTTATATGTTCCACGGGCTGTCGGTCGACTGTATAGACAAACATAAACCCAATTCGGACGAACGGCGCTTAGCCTATAATGCCGACATCACCTTCGGTACGAATAATGAGTTCGGGTTTGATTACCTGCGCGATAATATGTCCATCAGCCCGAAAGACCTTGTTCAACGCAAACATAACTATGCCATCGTCGACGAGGTCGACTCGGTACTTATCGACGACGCCCGTACCCCGCTGATCATTTCAGGCCCCGTCGCTAAAGGGGAAGACCAACTGTTTGAGGAGTTTCGTCCCAATGTGGAAATCGTGGTTAACGCACAAAAGAACATGTGTACTAAACTGTTGACGGAAGCAAAACAGAAAATGCAAAGCGACGACAAGGCGACGCAGGAAGAAGGCGCGCTTTCCCTGTTTCGTTCACACAAAGGAATGCCTAAGAACAAAGCATTGATTAAGTTTCTCAGCGAACAGGGCATCAAGACCTCCATGCTTAAAACCGAAGAGTTTTACATGCAAGACAACATGCGCCAGATGCATACCGCGACCGATGTGTTGTATTATGTGATCGAAGAAAAACACAACACCATCGAGCTGACAGACAAAGGTATCGACCTGCTGACAGGGAAAAGCAGCGACCCGCATTTCTTCGTCCTGCCCGATATTGCCTCCGAACTGTCACAAGTCGACAACATGAACCTGACACCCGACGAAAAACAGTTGAAAAAAGATGAGCTATTAGCCAACTTTTCCATCAAAAGCGAGCGTGTACATACCGTCAACCAGTTGCTGAAAGCCTACTCTCTCTTCGACAAGGATGATGAATATGTCGTCATTGACGGTCAGGTGAAAATTGTCGACGAACAAACAGGACGTATCATGGAAGGACGCCGCTATTCGGACGGCCTCCACCAGGCGATAGAAGCAAAAGAACGCGTGAAAATCGAAGCGGCTACCCAAACCTTTGCCACCATCACGCTGCAGAATTACTTCCGTATGTACCACAAACTATCCGGCATGACCGGTACTGCCGAGACCGAAGCAGGCGAGCTATGGAATATCTATAAATTGGATGTGGTAGTCATACCAACCAACAAACCCATCGCCCGCGCGGATATGAACGACCGTATCTATAAAACAAAACGTGAAAAATATAATGCGGTTATTGAGGAAATAAGCAAACTCACAACGGCAGGGCGTCCGGTACTTGTAGGTACTACCTCAGTCGAGATATCCGAGTTGCTGAGCCGAATGCTCAACATGCGTAAGATTTCACATAACGTACTGAACGCCAAGCTACATCAAAAGGAAGCAGAGATCGTCGCACAAGCCGGACAATCCGGCATGGTAACGATAGCCACCAACATGGCCGGACGTGGTACGGACATCAAACTGTCGCCTGCTGTGCGAAAAGCAGGCGGTCTGGCGATTATCGGCACCGAGCGTCACGAAAGCCGACGCGTCGACAGACAGCTTCGCGGACGCTCCGGACGTCAGGGCGACCCGGGTTCGTCAATCTTCTTCGTCTCGCTCGAAGACGACCTTATGCGCCTTTTCGCATCCGAAAAAATAGCCGGACTGATGGACAGGATGGGATTCAAGGAAGGCGACGTCCTCGAAGCAGGTATGTTGAGCAAATCCGTCGAACGCGCACAGAAAAAAGTGGAAGAAAATAATTTTGGCATCCGTAAACGACTGCTCGAATACGATGACGTCATGAACTCGCAGCGAACCGTCATCTACACACGCCGTCGCAATGCACTGATGGGTGAACGCGTCTCTTTAGACGTCATGAACACCCTCTACGATTCGAGCGTCGCCATTGCCGAACAAAACGAAGACGGTGATTATGAATCGTTAAAGATGGACATGTTCCGCTCGCTTGCAATAGATAGCCCTGTGACTCCCGAAGAATTTAAAGGGATGAAATTATCGCAATTGTCTGACAAGATTTTCAATGCTTCGCTTGAACTGTTCAAGCGACACATGACCCGTATGGAGCAAACAGCCCACCCTATCATCAAACAAGTCTATGAGAAACAGGGCGCCATGTATGAAAACATCTTAATCCCGATTACCGACGGGATGAAAATGTATAACATATCCTGCAACCTGAAGGAAGCCTACGAAACAGGTTCTAAAGCCATCAGCAAATCATTTCAGAAATCAATCGTTCTCCATACGATTGACGAAGCATGGAAAGAACACCTGCGCGAAATGGACGACCTGCGCAATTCCGTACAAAATGCAAGCTACGAACAGAAAGACCCGTTACTTATCTACAAACTCGAATCGTTTAATCTTTTCAAGATCATGGTAGAGGGTATGAACAAAAAAACGGTCTCTATCCTGATGCGCGGACAGATACCCCAACGCGATGAAACGGAAGAACATCGCGTACAGGTAAGGCAAGCCGCGCCCGAACGACGCACCGACTTAAGCCGTTATCGCACGCAGAAAGACGAGGTCGCAACACGAAGCAGTAGGGGGGGGAGTGGCGATGATGTCTATCCGCAAGGACAGCGCCCACCGCTCGGCCCGCAAAAACAAAACATAGAGCCGGTACGCGTCGAGAAACGCACCGGACGCAACGAACCCTGCCCCTGCGGAAGCGGCAAGAAATACAAAAACTGCCACGGAAGGGGGTTGTGAGCAAGGTTAATATGGTTAACCCCAATGCTTGGTAATGCCTTTGATGACAAGTTAGTGGTATTTGATCCTAATAAGAAACAATTTAATATTGGATACGCATGCGATTTATATCAAGCCATTTCCGATCGCGATTCTTTTATTTTAATAAATAAACCCGCTACTCGCTTTATATATTTGGATAATAAACGTTACATCGTTTCTACTTTTATGGAGAAACAACCTTTTGAAATGATTACAGATAAAGGTATTTTTTCTTATGGAAAATATCCTTTTGAAGTAAATATTACGAATACAATCGATTGTTTTCAAGGCTTAGTAATGATGCACCCTCAAAAACAAATATTAGTTTATGCGACCTCAAGTAATCCTTATCTTGCCATGTATCGTATAGGAGAAAGTCAGTTGGATTTAGTTTGGGAAAATCAATTTAGACCGCCGGATTATTCAGTTGTCGATAGCAAGTTACGTTGGGGTAGTGACAATTTTGGAGGAGTATGGGATGTGGCATTGACCAAAAATTTTATCGTATGTTTAATAAAAGATTTTAAAAGCGAAGCACGAGGAATGGATCCTAAAACTAATCCAAAAGCAGTCTACTTGTTCGATTATGAGGGAAGAATAAAACACATTTTCGATTTACCAAATCATACGGCTCGATTGGCTGCCGATGGGCA
>JGI24702J35022_10001845_pt1 | contig 13042 bp, 9 predicted proteins | sample TergutTh196P4_FD_35022 | JGI IMG/M metagenome (IMG submission 35022)
GAGGCCTACATCGCCGCCACGGACACCTACATCGAGAAGGACAGCTCCATCAACGACGAGATCGACAAGCTGCGCCACTCGGCCACCTCGTCGCTGTCCGAGCGCCGCGATGTCATCATCGTGTCCAGCGTGTCCTGCATCTACTCCCTGGGCAACCCCCTGGACTACAAGGACATGGTCATCTCCCTGCGGCCCGGCATGGCAAAATCCCGGGACGATCTCATCACCAAGCTCGTCGAAATTCGTTACGAGCGAAATGATATCAGCTTCGTGCGCAACCATTTCCGCGTACGCGGCGATACCGTCGAAATATTTCCTGTATATTCCAATGAAATCGCCATCCGGGTGGAATTCTTCGGCGACGAGATCGAGCGCATCTGCGAAATCACGGCTTTGACCGGTGCCGTGCGCAGCGTGCTAAACCACGTGGCCATCTACCCCGCCTCCCACTACGTCTTCAGCCCCGAGCGCCTGGAGGAGGCCGTCGTCACAATCCTGGCCGAGATGGTGGATCAGGCGGCAAAATTCGAGGCCGAGGGCAAGCTCATCGAGGCCCAGCGCATCCGGCAGCGAACCCAGTACGACATGGAGCTGCTACGCGAAACCGGCTTCTGCAAGGGCATAGAGAACTACTCCCGCGTCATGGCAGGGCGCGATCCCGGCTCCGCCCCCTTCACCCTGCTGGACTTCTTCCCCAGCGATTTCTTGCTTTTTGTGGACGAGTCCCACGTCATGCTACCCCAAGTGCGGGCGATGTACGCCGGCGACCGTGCGCGCAAGGAACAGCTGGTGGAGTACGGCTTCCGCCTGCCGTCGGCCTATGACAACCGGCCGCTGAACTACGGGGAGTTCTACGAGCGAGTAGGGCAAAAAATATTCGTCAGCGCCACGCCCAGCGACTACGAGCGCTCCGAGAGCGCCCAGGTGGTGGAGCAGCTGCTGCGCCCCACGGGGCTCATCGACCCGGAGGTGACCGTGAAGCCCACGGCGGGGCAGATCGACGACCTGATCTCGGAGATCAACACACGCGCCGCGCGGCACGAGCGTGTGCTGGTGACCACCCTCACCAAGAAGATGGCCGAGGATTTGACCGCCTACTTCGAAAACGTGGGAATAAAAGTCCGTTACATGCACCACGACATCGAGACCATCGAGCGCATGGAGATCATCCGCGGGCTGCGCACCGGGGAATTCGACGTGCTGGTGGGCATCAACCTGCTGCGGGAGGGCCTCGATTTGCCTGAGGTGTCGCTGGTGGCAATCCTCGACGCCGACAAGGAGGGCTTCCTGCGCTCCCAGACCGCGCTCATCCAGACCATTGGCCGCGCGGCCCGCAACGCCCAGGGCGAGGTATTCATGTACGCCGACGAGGTGACGCCCTCCATGGAGCGCGCCATCGCCGAGACCAACCGCCGCCGCGAGAAGCAGCTGGCCCACAACGCAGCCCATGGCATCGTACCGCAGACCATCGTCAAGGACGTGCGCGACGTGCTGGAGATCACCAGCAAGGCCGATTTGGACAGGAAAAAGAAAGATTCCCAGGGCAAGAAGCTCTCCCGCGAGGAAAAGGAGAAGCTCATGCGCCAGCTCACCGTGGAGATGAAGGCCGCCGCCCGCCTGCTGGAGTTCGAGCACGCAGCGTACCTGCGGGACGAAATTGAGAAATTAAAGGCGATGAAATGAAATATTCACTGTTGAAGCTAGATGAAAAGATGCAGGGGTTCACCTGCGGGAAGGGGCCATGGGGTTGTTACTCCATCACGCTGAACCCCAATGCCGAAGACTTTGCGTATCATGTGGCCGATTTTATTCGCTATGAGAACGCGCATGGCCGGAAGGTTCGCCTCAAGCCGCGCAAATTCGATCTTTCTGACGCGTTAAACAGCGTGCCGAAAGATGGCAGCGTGCCCCGCCCGAGCGATCCCCTCTTTGTGGTGCACAGCTCGACGCTGACGGCCTATGAAAAAATTGTGTGGGATGGGCAGCTGAAATCGACCTCACAACTGCGGAAAGAGGGTACGGCACAGCACGCCATCGGCTTCTTGCCGCTGGGTGAGCCGCCGGATTATCTGGACTACGTGATGTTTTCGCGCATGGACGGCCCGGGCTCGGGCAGCGAAATCGTGGTAAACTCACACCTGCGGGGCAAGCCTTGTTTCGACCCCAACGCGCCCTATGAACCGCAGGCACGCATGTACTTCGACGCCCGCAAAATCATCGCGGATGGCCTGGGTGTACGGGACGGAGCGCATGTGCTGAAGGTATACGGCGCGCTGCCGCTGGGGGGATATTTGCTGCGCACGGTGTTCGCGGGCGACGTAACGCTGCCAATCGGCGTGCAGAACTGGACCCCGTCCCTCTTCACCGAGGCGGCAAACGCGCTATTTCGTCACGAAATGGAGGTTGAGCCTTGAGCTACGAAATCTTCCGCCTGCAAGCCCGGGATTTCAAGAGATGCGGGAACATATGGAATATGAAAACGAACCGCAAGCGCTGGCGTAAGTGGCGCAAAGAGGTACGCTCGGGCAACCGCGCAACATATATTTATACCGAGCACGGTGAGTACATCGGCGAGGGTTCGCTGGTGTTCAGGAATGACGACCCGGAGTACACCATCACCGGCCAGCGAATTTATCTCTCCCGCATGCTCGTCAAGCCGGAGGAGCAGGACCGGGGAATCGGCGGGATTATGCTGGCGTTTCTCTGCGACGAGGCAAGGCGCATGGGCTATCGTGAGATATCCCTGGGCGTGAATCTCGTCAACGCCCGGGCGCGGCATCTTTATGAGAAACACGGTTTCACCGAGATTTGGCGCGGCGAGGACCGGTACGGCAAGTTTATAAAAATGCTAAAAATTTTAGAACAAATGTCTTGACGCCGCAGAATGTTTGTGCTATAATAACTTCAGAAAGTAGCAGGAAAGAAATTCGCCCGACAGGGCTTCACATATAAACTGAAAAACATGAGCTTGCCTTTTCGGACACGATGGTGTATACTATGATCATGTAAAAGGCATGAAAGGGTATTGCATGCAAAAGGACCTGGTCATCCGGGGGGCGCGTGAGCACAACCTGAAAAATTTGAGCCTGACCGTCCCGCGGGACAAGCTGATCGTCTTTACGGGGCTTTCGGGCTCGGGGAAGACGTCCCTCGCCTTCGACACGATTTACGCCGAGGGGCAGCGGCGCTATGTGGAGAGCCTCTCGTCCTACGCCCGGCAATTCCTGGGACAGATGGAGAAGCCCAACGTGGACAGCATCGACGGGCTCTCCCCCGCCATCTCCATCGACCAAAAAACCACTTCGAAGAACCCGCGCTCCACCGTGGGCACCGTGACGGAGATCTACGACTACCTGCGTTTGCTATACGCCCGCGTGGGTGTGCCGCATTGCCCGGAATGCGGGCGGGAGATTGCGCGGCAGACCGTGGACGACATCGTGGACAAGCTCATGGAACTGCCGGAGGGCGCGCGGATCCAGCTGCTGGCCCCCATCGTGCGCGGGCGCAAGGGCGAATACCAGAAGGAGTTGGAGCAGGCCCGCAAGAGCGGCTACGTGCGTGCGCGGGTGGACGGCAGCATCTACGATCTCTCGGAAGAGATCAAGATGGATAAGAACAAGAAGCACGACGTGGAAATCGTGGTGGATCGCCTCGTAATGAAGCCGGATTTACGGCGCAGATTGACTGACTCTGTCGAAACAGCGACGCGTTTGGCCGAGGGCCTATTAATTGTAAGCGTAGCGGATGGCGATGAGATGCTCTTCTCTCAAAATTACGCCTGCCCAGAGCACGGGTTCAGCATGGAGGAGCTTGCGCCGCGCATGTTTTCCTTCAACAACCCCTACGGCGCTTGCACGCAGTGCGGCGGCATCGGCTCGCAGTTCACGCCGGACAGGGATTTGATCCTGCCCAACAAAGAATTGTCTGTCAATGAGGGGGCAGTGCACGCCTCCGGCTGGCGGGGCGACGAGGGCGGCACCATCGCGCGGATGTACTTCGAGGGGCTGGCAAACTACGCCGGCTTTTCGTTGGACACCCCCGTGAAGGATTTGCCCGAATTCGCCATCGACATGCTGCTCTGGGGTACCAAAGGCAGGAAGATCCAGCTGCAGCGCTCTGGAAGCTACGGCTCGGGCACATATTTCGCCGCCTTCGAGGGCGTGGCGAACAATATGCTGCGCCGCTACAAGGAGTCGAACAGCGACTGGGCCAAGCAGGACATCGAGCAATACATGCGGCAACAGCCCTGCGCCGCCTGCAAGGGCCAGCGCCTAAAGCCCGAGGTGCTCTGTGTCACGGTCGGTGAACTGAATATTATGCAGCTGACCCAGCTTTCGGTGCTGAAGGCCCTCGATTATCTGGATAATATTCAACTGAAGCCCCGGGATCAAATTATTGCGGAGCTGATTTTGAAGGAGATCAAGGCCCGCCTGCAATTTCTGCGCAGCGTGGGGCTGGAGTATCTCAACCTGTCGCGGGCGGCGGGCACGCTCTCGGGCGGCGAAAGCCAACGCATCCGCCTGGCCACGCAGATCGGCTCCTCTTTGATGGGCGTGCTGTACATTCTCGACGAGCCGAGCATCGGCCTGCACCAGCGGGACAACGACAAGCTCATCGAGACGCTCAAGCGCCTGCGGGACCTGGGCAACACGCTAATCATCGTGGAGCACGACGAGGATACGATGCGCGCGGCGGATCACATCGTGGATATCGGCCCGGGCGCGGGCATACACGGAGGCGAGCTTGTGTGCCAGGGCACGGCGCAGGAGATCATGGCCTGCGAGGCGTCGCTCACGGGGCAGTACCTCAGCGGCCAAAAGCGCATCCCTGTCCCCACTGCACGCCGCTCGGGGAACGGGAATGCCCTCACGGTACGGGGCGCGCGCGAAAACAATCTGAAAAATATCGACGTGCGCTTCCCCCTAGGGCTCTTTTTGTGCGTAACCGGCGTCTCCGGCTCGGGAAAATCCTCGCTGGTGAATGAAATTCTGCACAAAACCCTGGCGGCGAAGCTCAACCGCGCGCGCACTTTCCCGGGGCAGTGCGACAACGTGGACGGCGTAGAATTTCTCGATAAGGTAATCGATATCGACCAGTCCCCCATCGGGCGCACCCCGCGCTCCAATCCCGCCACCTACACCGGCGTATACACGGATATCCGCGAATTATACGCCTCCACCCCCGACGCGAAGCAGCGCGGCTACAAGCCGAACCGCTTCTCCTTCAACGTGAAGGGCGGGCGTTGCGAGGCCTGTCAGGGCGACGGCATCGTGAAGATCGAGATGCATTTTCTCGCTGATATCTATGTTCCCTGCGAGGTGTGCAAGGGGGCGCGCTATAACCGAGAGACCCTGGAGGTCAAATATAAGGGCAAGTCCATCTACGACGTGCTGGAAATGACCATCGAAGAGGGCATGCATTTCTTCGAGAATATCCCGAAAATATCCAGAAAACTGCATACTTTATTCGAGGTTGGGCTTGGCTACGTGAAGGTCGGGCAGCCGGCAACGACGCTTTCCGGGGGCGAGGCGCAACGCGTCAAGCTGGCCACGGAGTTGCAGAAGCGCTCCACCGGGAAGACGATTTACATCCTGGATGAGCCCACGACCGGACTCCATGCCGCCGATGTCCACAGGCTTTTGGAGGTATTGCACAAACTGGTGGATACAGGGAACACAGTTTTGGTGATCGAGCACAACCTGGACGTCATCAAAACGGCCGACTGGATTATCGACCTTGGGCCGGAGGGCGGTGACGCGGGCGGGGAGGTGCTCACGCAGGGCACACCGGAGGATGTGGCTGCCTGCCCGGCTTCCTACACGGGGCAGTATCTGGCGAAATTTTTCGAGGCGTATGGAAAGCAGTGAGATATGCAGGATACAGTTTCATTCGATTTAAAGCGCAATCGGCTTGTACTGATTGACCAGACACGCCTGCCAGGGGATTTGAAGATTTTATCACTGCACACCATTGAGGAGATGGAGGCGGCCATCTGTACCTTGCAGGTGCGCGGCGCACCGGCCATTGGCGTGGCGGCGGCCATCGGGCTGGCCGTGCTCGCGCGGGAGCTTGATGCGGATGAGAATTATGAAGCGAAATTACATATATACGCAGACAGATTGCAAGCTACACGACCCACGGCGGTGAATCTCGCTTGGGCGCTGGAGCGTATGCTTTCCGGGCCGCATGACCCGGAAAGCCTTGCGCATCAAGCGCTTTCAATTTGGGCAGAGGATATTGAGACCTGCCGGCGCATCGGCGAGTATGGCAGCACACTGTTGCACAACGGCGACAACGTTCTAACGCACTGTAACGCGGGACGGCTTGCGGCGGTGCGCTACGGCACAGCCTTGGCGCCCATCTATGTGGCGGCTGAGCAAGGGAAGAATATTCACGTTTTTGCCGACGAAACCCGTCCCCTGCTCCAGGGTGCGCGCCTAACGGCCTACGAGCTGGCCGAGGCGGGGATTCCCGTCACGCTGTTGTGCGACAACATGGCGGCTGGGCTGTTGCGCAGCGGAAAAATTGCGGCTGTGCTGGTGGGCGCGGACCGCATCGCCCGCAACGGCGACGCGGCCAACAAGACCGGCAGCCTGGGATTGAGCATTTTGGCGCGTCACTACGGTGTACCATTTTACGTCTGTGCACCCTTCAGCACAGTGGACTTTCAGTGTATGGAAGGCGGGCAGATTCCCATTGAACAGCGCGCACCGGAGGAGGTCACGCAGGCCTGGTATGAACGGCCCATGGCCCCGCTAGGCGTGGAGGTATACAACCCGGCCTTTGATATTATTCCGAACAAGAATATTACCGCTTTTGTCACGGAACGCGGCGTACTCACTCCTGGGAACCTGCTGGTTCCGTAGGATTCTGTCGAAATAATCCGCTTGCGTTTTGTGGCACTATTTGGTACAATATATAATATCTGGAAATCAAATGGGGAAAGGGTCCACGTAAATGGAGTTTATAGATATCGATCAGGCGCTGAAAGACGCCAGGCATGTGCATTTTATCGGCATCGGCGGCTCGGGCATGTGCCCTCTGGCGGAAATACTGCATAGCGAGGGCTATCGCATCACGGGGTCCGACAACAACGAAAGTGAAACATTATCACGCATCGAGGCGCTGGGCATCCCCGTTTTCATGGGGCAACGCGCGGAAAACATTGATGGCGCCTACACCCACCCCAACGAAACTGCGGTTTCGCCGGGGACCCCGGACATGATCGTCTACACGGCGGCGCTGCTGCCTGACAACCCGGAGCTGGTGGCCGCCAAGGCCTCCGGCATTCCGACCTTCGAGCGCGCGAAGCTGCTGGGCGCGGTTACGCGGCGATACCCGAACTGCGTATGTGTGTGCGGCACCCACGGGAAAACCACCGTCACGGCCATGCTCACGCAGGTCATGCTGACGGCGGGGTTGGATCCCACGGCGGTGATCGGCGGGCGGCTGCCCCTGACCAACACCAACGGCTTAGTTGGCAAAAGCGATCACATGATCTGCGAAGCCTGCGAGTTCCAGGACACCTTTCTGCAGCTTTCGCCCGACGTCGCGGTGATTCTGAATGTGGACAAAGACCACATGGAATACTTCAAGACGCTGCGCAACCTCATCGCCTCGTTCCGCAAATTCGCATCCATGGCCACCAAGGCGGTGATCTACAACGGCGACGATTTGAACACCCGCCGGGTTCTGGACGGCCTGAAGGTCAAGCGCGCCATCTCTTTCGGGCGCTCGGAGGAGAACGTCTTCCGGGCCGTGAATGTGGCCATGGAGGGCGCTTTCGCCAGCTATGACCTTCTTTACAACGGCGAATACCTGACCAGCATCCGCCTGCAGATCCCCGGCGAGCACAACGTGTCAAACTCCCTGGCGGCCATCGCCGCGGCAATGCTCTCCGGCGCGAGCATACTCGACTGCGAGCGCGGCGTGGCGGAATTCCGGGGCGCGGGGCGGCGCTTCGAGGTGCTGGGCACCTACCGCGGTATCACCGTGGCGGACGACTACGCCCACCACCCGAAGGAGCTGGAGGTGGCCCTCACCGCCGCCAAGCAGATGCCCTTCCGGCGGGTATGGGCAGTGTTCCAGCCCTTCACGTTCTCCCGCACGGCCATGCTGCTCGACGACTTCGCGAAGGCGCTGTCCCTTGCGGACTGCGTGGTTCTGACAAAAATCATGGGCGCGCGGGAGGTCAACACCTACGGCGTCTCCACCGCCGATTTGGCCGGGAAAATCCCCGGCAGCGTTTGGTTCGAGGAATTCGAGCAGGCCGCCGATTACGTGGTTGAGCACGCCCAGCCGGATGATTTGGTGCTCACCCTGGGCTGCGGCGACATCTACAAGGCCGCAAAGTTGATGATCAAGAAGTGGGAGCCGTGAAATAAAATAATACAAGACGACTCCCGGCAGATCGCCCTGCCGGAAGCCGCCCGGGATTGTCCTATTCGCGCAATTAGCAACCCAGCAGCAGAATCTTGATCTGGGCCAGCAGCTGCTTCGCCTCGGGGATACCGGCCTTCGCGCGGATTTCAAGGGCCTGCAGGAGCACCAGGATGTCCTCGTTCGTCACGATATCCTTCACCGGAGCCTCTTTGGCCCCCGGTTTTTCTTCTGTTGTCACCGCTGCAGGTGCCTCCTCCTCGGCCGGCAGGGGGGCCTCTTTTTTCTGCCGGGCAAGCTCGCGCTGGGCCACACGCGCAGCCTTCTCCTGCTCGTTGAGCAGCTTGTCATAGCCCAAGCGGGACAGGAACTTCGTCACATCGGCCTCAACATACGCCCCACGGTCGTCGGCCTCCCCGGTGAGATAGCGGGGATCCAGGTCCAACACCTGGCTGAGGGCAACGGCCAGCTTGGCGGAGACGCCGCCGGTCTTGACGATGCGGTACACCGTGGCCTTGGCGGAGCCGGAGAGCTCGCAGACCGTCTGCTTCTGCGCGGAGGAGGCGGCCTTCCAGATTTCCTGTACGCGGGCGCTGGTTTTGGGGCCGTCCTTGCTGATATTGCTCTGTTTGAGTTGCTGAATCAATGCCGAAGTAATCATAATTCCAACCTCACGCGATTCATTTTTTTATATGATAACAGATATTCTACGAAAATGCAATAGAAAAGTTGAAATATTATTGATTATTTCATCGTTTTTTTCTCAAAAGCCATCCCAAAACTGCGGCGGCGTCCCCTCCCGCAGGGCCTCGGGCGTCACACGGCCGTCGTAGAAGCGCAGCGCAGGGCCAAAGGCCAGCTCTGCGCGCATTGCGCTGTATTCCCCCAGGGCCGGGGGGACGCCCGAGTCCGGCGGCAGCTGCCCGAACGCGACGCTGCCCGCCTTGGAGGCGTAGCCCCGCAGAAAACACAGCATACCCCGCATGGCGGCCTCGGTCAGCGGGCAAAATTCGCTCACGTACACCGTGCCTGCGGATCTGTCCACTTTATATTGCAAATACCCCTCGAATTCGCCCGAGGCGCCCTTCCACAGGTAGCAATACTCGCACTTTTCGAACGGCTTGGAGTAGAACCACTTCAAGTGCGCCTCCTCCCGGCGCAGCATCAGGGGGCGCTGTGCGGCAAAGGTGTTGTAGATGCACAGCAATTCATCGGTGAATTTCTCACCCTCATAGAGCTCCAGGCTGCCCTGCGCCTCCCGGGGCACGCCCGCGGCATAGGCCTCCACAACGCGCATGGGCACGGTGAGCCGCAGCGAATGAAACTGCCGCTCGTAGCCGAATTTGCGGTAATACGCGTCGGCAAAGGGATACAGCGCGCCGAGGGCCCAGCTCTCTGCCTGCGCGCGCCGCTCAAGTTCCTCAAAGAGCCTGCGCACCGCGCCGCCGTGCCGCCGGTGGGGCAGGCTCGCCACGCCGCCGATGCACACGCAGGGCACGGTGCCGCCGCCCCAGGTGGCCTGCCGCACAAAATATTCCAAGTCCGCTATGAGCTCGCCGTTGTCGTCAAAGCAGCCCAGGAGCGTCACGTCCCCGGGGAAGCTCTCCTCCTCCGGCTTGTATTCCCAGATGAAGGCGGCGCTGGATACCCGCCAGTGGGCATCCGCGTCGGCGGGAGTGAGTGTGCGAACGGTCATATGCTTTCTCCTTTCAGATTCTTGTACCAGTCGTCAATAAAGTTTGAGATAAACGCGCGGTCTGCCTCGTCGTTGATATTCACTTGAACCCCCGCGATGACCGGCAGCCACGCCAGCACATCCTCCCTGGGGATCCCCGATTCCTCGCAGAACAGTTGCAGATACTGCTCGTCGCTGTGATTATTGCCCTTCGCGGCCCAGCGCATGGAGTAAAAATAGGCCATGCAGGCATCCGCCGCGGGGTCGCCCTTTGCGGCGTCCTCCCAGTCGATGATCCAATGCCTTTCGCCACGGAACATGATGTTGTAGATAGACCTTGACCAGTTTATCCCCGTCTCTATATATCCTGCAATCTGACATCCCATGCCTCCTTCATCTGCGCGATGCTCTGCCAACGCGCGTCCCGGTCGTCGCTGACGGCCTTTTTCGCTATGCCGTACAATTCCTTATCCATGGGCCAGGCCTCCGGTTCCCGTTTGCCGTCTGCGAACAGCATGAAAGTTGCAGCCCCCATGGCATACACACTTGTGACCTCGTCGATCGCCGCGCCCAGCTGAAACTCCTCCGGCGACATGAAGCGCGCGCTGCCCCACATGCGCCCCATCGGGTTGGCGTAGGGCGTCTTCTGATAGAGGTCTATGTCGCAAATCACGATTTTCTCGTTCGCGATATCCCACAGAATGCTGCCGTCATAGAAATCGACAGCCACATAGCCCTGCCCGGCCACATGCGCATGAAAATCCAGGATTTCCCCATATGCGCGCAGCTTGCTCTCCGTGGGCAGTCCCATGAAGCACGCGCGGCCTTCGGGGTACTGCCTGCCCATGCACACGCCCTCCACCCAGTCGAACATCATCGCAAACCCGCCGCCGATCTCCTCAGCATTGACTAGATTGATCAAATTCGGGTGCTTCAAATCCAGATAAATCCGCACCGATCGCTTCAGGGCGGCGATGGCCTCCTGCGCGCCCACATTGGCCCGCACCGTCGGCGCGCCGGCAAACTTGACGAACCACTTTTTCGAGCCGTCCTCCATGCCGAAGCACAAATTGCCGGAGTCCTGATCGTCGAACACCTTGAATACCCTGCCATATTTGCCGAGAAACGACAACTCATATGGCGCCTTGAGCTTAACCGGCACGCCGTCAATCCACTGGACATGGAAATCCTTCAAATACCAGCTTGGCACAGGATTGCGCATATCGTCATACCAGGCCAGAATATCGCTGTTCAGCTTCATCATAAAGTCCACCTGGGACTGCCCGAAAGGCATTGCCCAAGTGATGTTGGACAGCATATTGCTTGCGATATAAAGCGCCAGCAGCCTGAAAAATTCCATGGGCGGGTCACCATCGAAGTAGCCCCGCATTTGCCCTATGGCGAAGTACGGGCTGTCCTGCGCGCTGATAACAATGCGATTGAACTCCTCCCACGGGTCGCCGAAGTCATATCTGTCAAAATCGATGATGCGCAGCTCGCCGTTCTCGATCATCATATTGTTCGCGTGATAATCCCCATGCTGGAAGCACTGCGGCCTGTCCTTCAGCAGATGCCGGTTCTGCTCTATGTAGGCCAGCACGTGCTCGTCGCCCTCAAAGCGCAGGCCGCATTCGTGATATTTCTTGATCTTCATATCTATTTTGCGGTTGAAGCGGGCCTCCCAGCCCTCCTGCCCCTCCGGCGCGGGTATCGTATGAATTTGCCGCAGGATCGCCCCTGCCCGATACCCCAGGGCGTATTGCCGGGTCTCGGGCAGCAGGGGCAGCGCGCCTTCCGTCAGGTCCTCGCCGTCGATCCAGCTGCAGAGCATACATACGCCCTCGTCGCCCGCCCAGAAATCGATGGGCAGGTTCATGGGGATGCCCGTGGCGGCCACCCGGTGCAGGATTTCATAGAGGATCCTGCGGTTCTCCAGCCGCGCCAAAGGCGACACACGCAGCAGGTATTTTGTACCTGCCGCGTCTGTCACACAGTATTTCTTGTCCTCGGACCAACCCTTTTCGATGGGAATCTTACTGACGAATTCGATCATGCGTTACCCGGCGATATCGCCCTCATTGAAGGGATCGCCGCACTCCTGGCAGAATCTCGGCGGATTTTGCGGATCGGGGGGCATCCAGCCGCATTTATCGCAGCGGTACAGCGGCGCGCCGGCGGGCTTGGGCTGCCCGCAGTTCTGGCAGAATTTTCCTGGATTCACCTGGCCGCAGGCGCAGGTCCAGCCCTGCTGCGCGGCTTGCGGCTGGGGTTGGGGCGTCCCGCATCCGGCGCAGAATTTCCCCGTATTGCCCGCCTGCCCGCACGCGCAGGCCCAGCCCGCCGGGGCGGCAGGGGCCTGCTGCGGCGCATATTGCTGCGCAGGCTGCTGGTAGGGCTGCTGCTGCCCCATCTGGAACAGCTGCCCGGCGTTCATGCCGCCGGCCTGACCGGCCATGTTCATGCCCATGAAGGCCATGGCGGGACCCGCGGTGGTGTTGGAGGCTGCCGCCTTCATAGCGTCTGCTTGCGCGCCGGTGAGCACCGCGCCCGCCATGGTGGGGTCGCGCATCACAGCCGACTTCTGCAGCTGCTTGATCATATCCTCGTCTTCCTTCGAGGCCGTCACGGAGTTGACGCCGAAGGAGAACACCTTCAGGCCCCGCAGCTCCGTCCATTTCTTGGAGAGCACCTCGTTCAGGGCGTCGGCCAGCTCGGACGCGTGGCCCGGCAGGGCGCTGTAGCGGATGCCCATCTCGGAGATCTTCGCGAAGGCGGGCTGCAGCGCGGTGAGCAGCTCGGTGCGCAGCATACTGTCGATCTCCCCGCGGTTGTACTCCTTGCTCACATTGCCGCACACGTTCGTATAGAACAGGATGGGGTCGGCCACCTTGTAGGAGAACTCGCCGTTGCAGCGGATGGCGATGTCGATGTCCAGGCCGATGTTGCGGTCCACCACGCGGAAGGGGACCGGCGCGGCGGTGCCGTACT